>WNFJ01599043.1_pt2 | contig 26788 bp, 24 predicted proteins | sample 5400461 | NCBI WGS metagenome assembly WNFJ01 (sample SAMN13153349, study PRJNA577476) | soil metagenome | isolation source: 115 cm saprolite on Douglas fir-dominated hillslope | place: USA:California | collected 2013-09-17
ACTCCCAGGACATTCCCTAACGCGACCCGTCTCAGGCCCGGGCCCACCGCGCGACCGCGGCCTCGTCGATCTCCGCGCCGAGGCCTGGCCGGTCGGGGACGGCCAGGCAGCCGGAGGCGTCGATGCGCAGCGGCCGGGCGAGGAAGAAATCGCGGCGCTGCTCGGTCCACCCGGGCGGATCGTAGGGAAACTCCAGGTACGGCCCGCCCCCGACGCCGGCGGCGACGTGCAGATTCGCCATGAGGCCCAGCCCGTTCGTCCAGGTGTGCGGGGTGAACCAGTGATTGCCGAGGATGGCGAGCTCGGCCACCGTCCGGGCCCGGAGCATTCCCACGGCGAGCACGACGTCGGGCTGGACGACGTCCAGCGCGCTCGCCGCCAGCGCGTCCAGCAGCTCACCTGCGGTGCGCGCCATCTCGCCGCCGGCGATCCGGATCCCGGCCTGCTCCCGGAGCGCGCGCATGCCATCGGTGTCGCGGGCGGGCAGCGGCTCCTCCAGCCACAGCACGCCCAGGTCGGCCAGCTCGCCGGCCAGCCGCCGGACGGCCGCCACGTCGAGGGCGGGCGAGGTATCGCCGGGCATCCGCCACCACTGGTTCAGGTCGACCATGATGTCCAGGTCGTCGCCGACCGCCTGCCGGGTGGCCCGCACGGCGGCCAGGCCGGAGGTGACATCCCGGCGGTCGATGCGGATCTTCACCGCCCGGAAGCCCGCCTCCCTGGCCGCCACGGCCGCCTCTGCCCGCGCCTGCGGGCTCTTCAGCTCACCGAACGACGCGTAGGCCCGCATGCTCTGGCTGGCCCCGCCGAACAGCGCAGACACCGGCAGCCCGGACACCTGGCCGATGATGTCCCAGAGCGCGGCCTCCAGCGGCCAGTAACGGCCGGCGTGGAAGTTGATCGTCTCGATGGCGGCCACGTGACGGGCGATCTGCAGCGGGTCGCGCCCGACGAAGAGGTCCTCGAACGCGCCGAAGCCGTCCATGGTGTCCCCCGAGCCGTACCCGGTCACGCCCTCGTCGGTCTCCACCCGGACCAGGGTGGCGTCGAAGTGCCGGCGCGGCACCGGGTCCCAGGCCGCGCGGAACGGCGGGTCCAGCGGCAGCCGCATCCGGTCCAGGCGGATCGCGGTGATCTTCACTACGCGCGCGGCTCAGGGCTGGGCCCGGAAGCGGGCACTGGGATTGGTCCGGACGCGGACGGCTGGGCGGGCGGCGGGGGGCTAGCGTCGTAGTACGGGTTGACCGGGTGGTCGCGCGCGGCGAGCACCTCGGGGACGCTAGGAGCGCCCGCCGCGCCCGCGCGAAGCGCAGCCATGGTCGCCGCGCGGTTGTTGGCGTAGACCTTCCCGGCGTCCCGGGCGGCCGGATTCACCCAGACCGCGGCGATCAGCAGCAGTTCGTCGGCGTCCGCCTCGCTGACGATTCCAGCGGCCACGGCGTCGGCGACCCCGCCGGCCACGCCGGCCTGCGCCGCTCCCCAGGTGAGGACGCCATGCTCGTCGCCCGCGATCGACGCCTTGTTCACGAACAGGGTCAGCGGCTTAGCCGGAAGGCCCGGCCGGACCACGGCGACGAAGGCCGCGTTCCCCGGCCGCGGTGTGGCCAGGGCCGTGGCCCAGGCCACTCCGACGGGCCCGTCACGGCGGCCGAGCACGGTGTTGACGTGCGCGGCCTCGGCGCCCGCGCCGACGAAGCTCTCGCCGACGGCCATAACGCTATCCGGCACGCTTCAGCTCCAGGGGAACGGCGAGTGGCTGACGGGGTGCAGCTGGCCGGTGCGGTAACGGGAGAACCGGAACGGCTCGAGCAGCGCCTGCGGCTCGCCGAGCAGTTCCCTGGCGACGAGCGCGCCCACGCCGATCATCTTGTAGCCGTGGTTGGAGTCGGCGATCACGTACGCGTTCTCGCGGAAGGTATCGAAGACCGGGAAGCTGTCCGGGGTGAACGCCCCGATGCCCCCCGAGGGCTCCTTGCGGTACACAGAGCGCTGCTTCTCGAACCGCTTGAGGCAGTGCGCGAGCCCGGAGGTCCACATCCGCGTGAAGTCCTCGCCCACCACGAACTCGGGGCTGGCCGTGCCGTACGGATCGACCGCGACCTCGCTGGCCGGGCGGTCGACGATGTAGGGCGCGGCTCCCCCCTGCACCCCGCCGAAGGAGAAGTCCGGCTTGAAGTAGATGCCCCACATGGCGTCGGTGATGAGGGATCCGTCGATGTCGTCGTACAGCGGAACGTCGGAATCCACGTGGACCACGGGCGGGAAGCCGCCGTCGCTGGTCGTGAACGTGCCGGGATCGACCTCGAGCGTTCCCTCCTGCAGCGCCCAGTAGGTCCACATGGGCCGGCCGGGGTAGACGGTCCCGTCGGTCCCGGTGACGTCGATATGGTCCGGCAGCTCCAGCATCGCCCAGAAGTCGCGGACCCACGGCCCGGCCGCGACGATGAGCCGGTCGCAGGTCATGATCCCGCGGCCCGTGGCTCCGGATTCCGTCTCGACCGCGGTGACCGCGCCGCCGGACAGGCGCAGGCCGGTCACCCGGGTGCCCGCCTCGATCCGGACGCCCGCGGCCCGGGCTTTGGCCTCCAGGCCCGCGAGCGAGCGCTTGTTGTTGGCGTACCCGCCCTGCTTCTCGTGCAGGACCGTGGTCGCGCCGGCCGCCTGCCAGTCTCCGAACATGTCCTGCATGTAGGCCAGGCACTCCCGCTCCCCCTCGATCAGGACGGAGTCGTACCCGATCGCCTTCTGCTCCTGGTAAATCTGCACCACGTCGGCGTGCATGGCCTCGGGCGCGGTCTGCAGGAAGCCCACGGGATGGTAGGAGAACGCCTCCGGGTCGGATTCCCACACCGACACGTTATGGGCCATAAGCTCGCGCATCGCGGGCTGGAAGTAGTTGTTGCGGATCGTGCCGCACGCGATGCCGGACGCGCCCGCCCCGACCCCCGACTTGTCCAGCACCACGATGTCCGCGCCGCTGCCGGCGCCGCGCGCCTCCAGTTCCCTGGCCAGGTGCCAGGCGGTGGAGAGGCCATGCATGCCGGCGCCGATGATGACGTACGGGGTGTGGGCTGGGGTACTCACGGCTCATCTCCTGCCTACGGCGCGAGCTCCTGCGGGGCTACAAGTTGGGGGCATACTCCCGGTAGCTCTGGGTGATGCCCGGGTCGCTGCCGAGGAACGAGTGCTTCGACATGTCCGGAGAGTACCGGGACGCGGCGGGCACCTGGCCGGCCGCCTCGGCCACGGCGCGTATGTGGTGCGGGGCGGCGCCGCAGCAGACGCCGAGGTAGCGCACGCCGAGGTCGAGGGCGGCCGTGGCGAACTCGCCCAGCTCGTGGCGGGTGCAGGTGAAGGGGTCGAGTGCGGTGGGGAAGGCCTGGGCCCCGCCGCGGGCGGGATCGCGCAGCGCCTGCATCGAGGGCTGGGCCTCGGTGGTCCGGTAGGGCACGGGCAGGGCGGCCACCGGACAGGACACGGCCTCGCGAATGGCGGCCAGCAGCGGCAGCATGGTCTGCGGGCCGCGGATGCAGTTGAGGCCGACCACGCTGGCCCCGGCCTGCTCGGCCCGGCGGCAGGCATCCTCAGCGCTGAGCCCGTCGCGCATGGCGGGATCCCGGTGGACCGCGAACGTTATGACCGCGGGCAGGCCTGTGGCGCGGATGGTCTCCAGTGCGATCAGCGCCTCGCCGGTCCAGCTGAAGGTCTCGGCGATGATGAAGTCCACACCCGCCTCGGCCGCCCAGCTCACCTGCTCCTCGAACGCCGACCGGACCACCCGCTCCGCGGACGTTCCGGGCTCGTAGACGTTCGTGTTGGACAGGTTGCCCGCGAGCAGCGTGCCCGTTTCCCGGGCCACCCGGGCGGCGATGGACAGTGCCTGCCGGTTGAGCGGCTCGAGGATGTCTTCCTGGCCGAGAACCCGGAGCTTCTCGCGGTGACCGTAGTACGTGAACGCCTCGACCACGTCGGAGCCGGCATGCACGAACTCACGGTGCAGCCCCTCGACGATCTCCGGGTGAGCCAGCACGACCTCGGGGACGAACGCTCCGGCCTGAAGGTAGCCGCGCCGCTCGCACTCGAAAAGGTAGCCTTCGGCACACACGACAGGGCGCTGGCTCAGCAACTCGAGCAGATCAGGCATGCAGTTCCTCCAGGCTCGTCGCGCCCCATGGTCCGCGACCCGCCGGCCGCGAAGACCAGGCGGCGCAGCGGGCCACGCTTCGCCGGATGATACTCGCACCGGAAGGGTGGCCAATGGTCCAGGACCGGCTGGTAGCGGTGAGCTACCCGGCAGACGAGGACTTTGTCCGGATCAACGCCGAAGTCCTGGCCGGTGAGGCCGAGATCGTCTACACATACGGGCTGGACGACGCGCGGCGCGCTCAGGCCCTGCGGCAGGCCGAGGTCGTGGTCGCCTGGGAGCTGCCCCGGGAGATTCCGCCCGGGGCGCTGGGGGCGGCCTCCCGGCTCCGTCTCGTCCAGCTGCTCTCGGCTGGCGTCGACGCGGTCGACTTCTCCGCAGTCCCGGACCGGCTGGTACTGGCCAGCAACGCCGGCGCCTACGCGGGGGCGATGTCCGAGCACGTGCTGGCGATGACGCTGGCTCTGGCCAAGCGCCTCCCCCAGCGGCACGCCGCCCTCGCCGCCGGCCGGTACGACAAGTGGGAGCCGCTGCTCACCCTGGACGGCGCGATCTGCGCCATCCTCGGTTTCGGCGGGATCGGCACGGCCACCGCGCGGCTGATGACGGCGTTCGGCGCCCGCATTCACGCCGTGAACCGAACGGGCCGAACCAGCGAGCCCACTGAGTTCGTGGGCACGCTGGCGGACCTGGACCGGGTGCTCGCGGTGGCCGACGTTCTGGTCATCTCCCTGCCGCTGACCCTGGCCACGCGCGGGCTGCTCGGCAAGCATGAGCTCGCCTTGATGAAGCCGACCGCCATCCTGGTGAACGTGGCCAGGGGCCCGATCATCGATCAGGGCGCGCTGTACGAGCACCTGCGAACGCACCCTCAGGCCGGTGCCGGGATAGACACCTGGTGGGACGAGCCGGCCGGAGATGCCCCGTTCCGTACCGATTACCCGTTCTTCGAGCTGCCCAACCTGATCGGGTCCCCGCACAACTCCAGCATCGTGGCGGGGACCATGCTGTCCGCTGCCCGCGTGGCCGCCGAGAACGTGCACCGGCACCTGCGCGGCGAGGCGGCCAGGGGGGTGGTCCGCCGAGCCGACTACGTCCCGGAACTCCGCCGCTGACCTCGGCCCGGGCGGCGGCGCCCTGGCCCGATCTGGTAGGAGTGGTCCGTCATGGTGTCATTGCCCGGCAGCAGCCGGGCGAAGCATCGCGAGGCGGGATTCCGGCGAAGCCGGGCCAGCCGCGAGGGCCGGCCTTGGTCGGCCCGAGCGGATGGCATCGCGAGGCGGGACTCCGGCGAAGCCGGGCCACCCGCGACGGCCGGCCGAAGGTCGGCCCGAGCGGATGGCACGCGGGGGGGTCCTGGGGGGTCGTCCCCCCCGGGCTGGGGTCGTCCCCCCCGGGCTAACACACTAGGAGGCGGCATGGACAGCCTGGCCGTGGGCATCATCGGGGCCGGATGGATGGCGAAGGAGCACCGCCGCGTTCTCGGGTCGCTCGACGGCGTCAGCCTCGCCGCCGTGTGCGACGTAGACCGCGAGCGGGCCGAAGACCTCGCCCGCGGCACCGGGGCCCGGGTCTACCTCGACTGGCGCGACCTGCTCGACCGCGAGGACCTGGCCGCCCTCATCGTCGCCGTCCCGCCCCTGTCCCACCGCGAGCCGGCGGTGGCCGCGCTCACCCGCGGGCTGCCGCTGTACCTGGAGAAGCCGATCGCCCGCACGCTGGACGACGCCGCGGCGATCGTGGAGGCGGCCGAGCGCACCGGAACCGTGTGCGCGGTCGGCTACCAGTGGCACGCGCTCGACCTGCTCGACGACCTGCGTCAGCTGCTCGAGGGCGAGCAGATCGGGCTCCTGGTCGGGACGAGCATCGGACCGACCCAGAGCCGGCCCTGGTTCCTCGACCGGCGCGCCGGCGGAGGAAACCTCCTGGAGCGCGGCAGCCATCACCTCGACCTGAGGCCGCGGCGGGCCGCGTCCGGCTGGCAGGCAGCTCCGAGGACGGCGGCGACATCGACGACGCCGTAACGATCATGCTCGAGCTGGCCTCGGGCGCGCTGGCCACGATCGCGGTCGCCTGGACCCGGCCGGGCCAGCCGGGAAGCTACGGCCTGGACGTCGTCGCGGCGGACTCGACCCTCAGGCTGAACCTCGATCCGGACTTCACCGTCACCGGGATGAGCCACGACCGCCCGGTCACGCGCCGCGCGGCGTCCCAGCCGCTCGAACGGTCCCTCGGCCTTTTCCTGAACGCCGTCACCGAGCGCGATCCGTCGGCGGTCGCCTGCGCCCCGCCCGACGCGGCGGCCACGCTCGCGGTGGCCATAGCGGCCGAGCGCGCCCTGGAGACCGCGCGAGCGGTCCCGGTCGAGGCCCTCTGACCGGTCGGCGGAGCTATGCCAGCCGCGACGGCCGGGCTTGGCCGGCCCGAGCGGATGGCACGCGGGGGGGTCCTGGGGGGTCGTCCCCCCCGGGCTAACACAGCCATTGCGCTCCAGACGCACCTGGTAGACAATCAAGCGCTACGAAGCGTTTGACGCTGCTCGCAACTCCGGCGGGCGCCGGACCGGAAGTGGGTGGGCAGGTGACGGGGTACCTGCTGAGGCGCCTGGGGCTGACGCTGCTCACGCTGGTCCTGCTGAGCCTGATCATCTTCCTGGCCGGCCAGGTGCTGCCGGGCAATCCGGGCCGCGCGATCCTCGGCCCGTTCGCGGCTAGCTCGGCCGTGCAGGCGCTCAACCACAGCCTGGGCGTCGACCGGCCGCTGATCGTCCAGTACTGGAGCTGGGTGTCGGGCATCGTCCATGGCAACCTGGGCACCTCCTACCAGTTCCACGCGTCGGTGAGTTCCTTCCTCTTCCCGGCCATCGGGCGCTCGCTCAAGCTGGGCGCGGTCGCCTTCGTGATCGTGGTCCCGCTGAGCATCGTCGGCGGCGTGGTGGCCGCCCTCAACCGCGGCCGGCCGGTGGACCGGATCATCAGCGTGACCGGCCTCTCCCTGTCGACGGTCCCGGAGTTCGTGTCCGGCATCGTGCTCATCGTGGTGTTCGCGATCGGGCTGAAGGTGCTCCCGGTCACCGCGAGCGCACCCGCCGGCTCATCGGTGCCTACTCAGATCCGCTACCTGATCCTGCCCGCGATCCCGCTTGTGCTGATCCTCTTCGGCTACATCGCGCGGATGGCCCGGTCCGGCACGATCGAGGCCCTGGACTCCGATTACGTGCGGACGGCCACCCTCAAGGGCCTGCCGCGCTCGGTGGTGATGCGGCGCCATGTGCTGCGCAACTCGCTGCTCCCGACCATCACGGTCATCGCCACCCAGACCGGCTACCTGATCGGGGGCCTGGTAGTCGTCGAGACGCTGTTCAACTACCCGGGCCTCGGCAGGCTGATCTTCACGGCCGCCACCGACAAGGACTTCCCCATGCTGGAGGCCGGCGTGCTGGCCATCGGCCTCGTGTACCTCCTGGCGACCCTCGCGGCCGACATCCTCTACACCGTCCTCAACCCGAGGATCCGGCTACAGGCAGCCGAGTGATGGCCGACGAAGAGGTACGCGACGCCCTGGCCGCCGCTGCGGGCCTGCCGGTGGACGGCACGCCGTCGCTGCGCGATCCGGCCGCGATCGGCCTGCCGCCCGCTACGGCCGACGGGGCGGCCGGGCCCGCGGGCACGCTGGACGTCTCCGCCGGTCGCATCCGCAAGGAGCACTTGAGCGAGCTCCTGCACTCCGCGGCCTTCATGGTGGGCGTGGTGCTGCTCCTCTGGTGGGTGGTGTGCGCGATCTTCGGCCGGGTCATCAGCCCCGACAACCCGGTCACCGGGAGCCTTCTCCAGTTCAACATCGCCCCGTCGGGCGCCCACTGGTTCGGCACCGACTCGCTCGGGCGGGACGTGCTGTCGCGCGTGATCGTGGGCGCCAGGGACATCCTGATCATCGCGCCGCTGGCGACGCTGCTCGGCACCGCGGTCGGCACCGCCCTCGGCCTGGTCATGGGGTACTACCGCGGCATGGTCGACATCGTGGTCGGACGGGTCGTGGACGCCGCGCTCGCCCTCCCCGTCGTGATCGTGGCCTTCCTGTTCGTGGTCGCCGTCGGCCCGTCGACGCTGACCCTGATCCTCGTCATCGGGTTCGTGTTCGCCCTGCTGATCGCCAGGACGGTGCGCGCCGCCGTGCTCCAGGAGGCGGAGCTCGACTACATCGCCGCCGCCCGCCTGCGCGATGAGAGCGGCGCGCACGTCATGTTCGTGGAGATCCTCCCGAACGTAGCCGGACCGATCCTCGTCGAGTTCACCGTGCGCCTCGGCTACGCGATCTTCGCGATCGCGACCCTGTCGTTCCTCGGCTTCGGCATCCAGCCGCCCACGCCGGACTGGGGCGCCGACATCGCGAACAGCTACCAGTACCTGGCCGCCGGGTACTGGTGGGAAACGCTGTTCCCGGCGCTGGCGATCGCGTCGCTCGTCGTCGCGATCAACCTCATCGCGGACTCGATCGAGGCGGTGCTCGTCACATGACCATGGACGTAACGTGGACAGGCGCCGACGATCGCCTCGCTGAGGCGGCTGTCGTGGATGCCGCGCACGTCGACGTGAGCTACAAGGTACGGGGCACCGACCGGCTCGCCCTTCGTGACGTCTCGTTCCAGATCGGGCCGCGAGAGTCGTTCGGGCTGGTCGGCGAGTCCGGCTCGGGCAAGACGACCATGGCTCTCGCGATCACTCGCTACCTCGCGCGGAACGGGAGGGTCAGCGCGGGGTCGATCACCGTGAACGGCCAGGATGTCGGCTCGCTGGGCCGCAGCGGCCTGCGCCAGCTGCGGGCGCGGACGGTGTCCATGGTGTACCAGGAGCCAGGCCGCGCGCTCAACCCGTCCATCAAGGTCGGGCGGCAGGTAGCCGAGGTGTTCGAGATCGCCGGGCTGAGCCGGTCGGATGCGGCCGGTCGCGCCGAGGAGGCGCTGCGCAAGGTGCAGATCTCCGACCCGGGCCGGGTTCTGCGTTCCTACCCGCACCAGCTTTCCGGCGGGATGCTGCAGCGCGTGGTGATCGCGATGGCCCTCGCCGCGGAACCCAACCTGCTGATCCTCGACGAGCCGACGACCGCGCTCGACGCCACGGTGGAAGCCGAGATCCTCGAGCTGGTGTCGGCGCTGCGCGAGGAGTTTCACACCGCGATCTTGTTCATCAGCCACAACCTCGCCGTGATCGCGAAGATGTGCGAGCGCGTCGGCGTCATGTACGCGGGCGAGCTTGTCGAGCAGGGCCCGGCCCGCGAGGTCTTCGAGCAGCCCCGGCACCCGTACACCGTAGGGCTGCTGCGCTGCATTCCGCGCCGCGGCCAGCGTAAGGACCACGGCCGCCTGGACACGATCCCTGGCTTCCTGCCCGCCCCCGGCGAGGTGCCCGCCGGCTGCATCTTCGCCCAGCGCTGCGCCCTCGCCGATGAGCGATGCAGGACCGAGTCCCCGCCGCCGTACCCGGTGTCCGCGGACCGGACCTCGCGCTGCCACCATCACGAGCAGGCTCCCTCACTGCCCCGGGCGACCCCCGAGGACATCCGGCTGCCGCCTCCGGACGTGGCCGCCGCGCCCGTGATCTCGCTCCGGGGCGTCGCGAAGACCTATACAGTGCATCGCGACCGGGTCCAGGCGCTGGTCGGCGTCGACCTCGACCTGCATCTCGGGGAGACGCTCGGGCTGGTCGGGGAGTCCGGGAGCGGCAAGACCACCCTCGCCCGCGTGCTGGTCGGCCTGACGTCCGCCGACGAGGGCTCGACGCTCGAGCTGGAGGGCCGCAAGCTGGCGCCTCTGGCCGCCCGGCGGAGCCGGGATCAGCTGCGGGCCATGCAGATCGTCTTCCAGAACCCCGACTCGGCGCTGAACCGGCGGCACAGCGTGCGGCACCTGATCGACAGGTCCCTCACCAAGCTGGCCGGCCTGTCCGGGGCGGCCCGGGAGAAGTCGCTCCAGGACATCGTGCGCTCGGTCCGGATGGAACCGCGGCACCTGGGCCTGCGGCCGGCCCAGCTCTCTGGCGGGCTCAAGCAGCGGGTCGCGATCGCGCGCGCGTTCGCCGGGAATCCGCACGTCCTGGTCTGCGACGAGCCCACCTCGGCGCTCGACGTCTCGGTCCAGGCGGCGATCTTGAACCTGCTGGCGGAGCTGCAGGGCCGGCAGCGGGTGACCTACCTGTTCATCTCGCACGACCTGGGCGTAGTCCGCTATCTCGCCGACCGGATCGCCGTGCTCTACCTGGGCCGGGTCATGGAGTACGCGGACGCCGAGACCGTGTTCACCGGGCCGCATCATCCCTACACCGAGGCACTGCTGTCGGCGGTGCCGAGCCTGGACGGGACGGAGCAGGAGCGGATCATCCTCACCGGGGAGATCCCGAGCCCGGCTCAGCCGCCCTCGGGATGCGTCTTCCATACCCGCTGCCCGCGCCGCCTGTCCAGCGGGATCTGCGAGTCGACGGAGCCCCCGCTCGCCGAGGTGGAGCCGGGCCACATGATGCGCTGCCACATACCCGCAGCCGAATTGCGCACGCTGCAGCACATCGAGAACTAGCCGAGCGGAAGCCGGGCCAGCCGCGACCGCCGACATTAAAACGACGTAACGATACGCAATGGATATCAACAGCACCCCTGGTTGAGCTGGTGCGCACGGTAAGGTTCCCTATCTGACGCCGTGGAGATCACCGACGGCGAGCTACGTCTAGGGGGTGTCATGGACACCGGCGGTTTCAAGAACGTCGACCACGGGCGGCTTGACGATCTTCGCCGAGGGCGGGGACCCATTCAGGAGCACGTCATCGACGAGTTCGTCGCCGGGCGGCTCTCGAGGCGGGACTTCCTTCGCCGCGGCACGATGATGGGCATGTCGGTGTCGCTGCTCGGCGGCATCGTGGCCGCCTGCGGGAGCTCGGGCACGAGTTCCAGCAGCTCGCACCCGTCGGCCACAGGCAAGGCCGGCGCGACCATCAGGGCAGGCGCCCTCGTCCCCGCGGCGGCGATCAACCCGATCACCATCGCCGACCAGGGTGGTCTTGAGCTGATCGGCAACGTGGGCGAGTTCCTCGTCTACACCGACCAGAATCTCCACTACCACCCGTGGCTGGCGACGAGCTGGACCTCGAATGCCGACGCCTCGGTCTGGACCTTCAAGATCCGCCAGGGCGTGAAGTTCAACGACGGGACGCCGATGACGGTCGACGACGTCGTCTACAGCTTCAAGGCCCAGTCCGACCCGAAGAGCTCGTCCAATGCGCTGTCCGTGTTCGGCGGCACGCTCTCCCCGGACGGCGTCGTGAAGGTCGACGACACCACGGTCGCCTTCCACCTCGAGCACCCCGACGCGGGCTGGCCCGACGCGGTCTCCGAAGACAACTACAACATGATCATCGTCCCCAACCACTTCGACTTCTCCAACTACCAGAAGTCGATGCCGGGCACCGGCCGGTTCATGATGACCAGCTACACCGCGAACGTCGGGGCGACGTTCGTGCGGAACCCGCATTACTGGGGGACGGCGGCGCTGCCCGCCAAGATCGAGTGGACCTTCTACCCGACCGAGGCGCCGATGGCGGCCGCCCTCCAGGCGGGCTCGATCGACACCATGGACCAGTTCTCGGTGGCCACCAGCCCGCAGCTGCTCAACGGCAGCTTCAACATCGTCAGCCTGAAGGGCGCCGCGCACCGCGAGCTGTCGATGCGCACCGACATCGCCCCGTTCAACAACAAGCTCGTGCGCCAGGCGATCGCGTACAGCCTCGACCGGCAGGCGATCGTTCAGGCGCTGTTCAAGGGCTACGCCGTGGTGGGGAACGACAGCCCGTTCGCGCCGGTCTACCCGTCGACGAACACCAGCGTGCCGCAGCGGACGCAGGACCTGACGAAGGCCAGGCAACTGCTGGCCCAGGCCGGGGTCCCGCGCGGGTTCTCCACGCCGCTGCTCACCGAGACGACCCAGGAGATCCCGCACTTCGCGCAGATCGTCAAGCAGTACGCGGCGCAGATCGGGGTCACCATCAACCTCACGATCGAGACGCCGACGAAGTACTACGGCTCGTCGGTGTTCGGGAAGTCGGACTGGCTGGACGGCGAGATGAGCCTGGTCGACTACGGCGCCCGCGCGGTCCCGAACCTGTACCTGAACGCGCCGCTGCAGACCCCCAACACTAAGACGGGCGCGGGCGCGTGGAACGCCGCCCGCTTCAGCAACCCCACCTTCGACTCGCTCGCGAAGCAGTTCATCGCCGCTGTGGACCCGTCCAGTCAGCAGCGGATCGCGGGCCAGATCCAGACGCTGCTGCTGGACGAAACGCCGATCATCTTCGCCTACTTCTACGACTACCTGACCGCCTCGCTGAAGAACGTCAACGGCGTCCTCCCGACGGCGCAGGGCCAGTTCTTCCTGTGGAACACGACCAAGAGCTGAACGCCCGCGACGCCGCGAGCCCGTGACCTCGCCAGACGGCGGCGGGGCCTTGTGGATCCGGTTCCTGTCCGGTCCTGACATCGACGGGCTGGCACTGACCGGCGCCGAGATCGTCGATGCCGTCGAAGGCGCGGTCCTCGCCCACGGCGAGGGCCGCGTCGTCTTCGAGCCGCGGGTGCACCTGGTCCCGGACAACGACGGGGCCGGCCACTTCAACGTGCTCCGCGGGCACCTTCCCACGCTCGGCGCGGGCGGGGTGACGGGCGGGATCAGCGGGATCAAGGTCGTCGGTGACTTTGTCGACAACTACGCGCGCGGCCTGCCCAGCGAGCTGGGGCTGCTGACGCTCTACGACCCCGGCACCGGGATCCCGCTGTCGATCATGGACGCTACCATGATCACCGCAGCCCGGACCGGGGCGATGACCGCGGTGGGCGCCAGGTACCTGGCGCGGCCTGACGCCCGGGTGCTCGGGCACGTGGGCGCCCGGGGCACGGCGTTCTGGAACGTGGTACTGCTGGACGGGATGTTCGACCTCGACGAGATCCGGGTGACCAGCCGCCGGCCGGAGTCACGGGAGGCGTTCGCGCGGCGCCTGGCCGAGGTCACCGACACCCCGGTCCGGGTCACCGCCACCACCGGCGAGGCGTTCGACGGCGCCGACATCCTGGTCGAGGCCTCCCGGCTGACCGAGCCCGAGCCGCTGCTGCGCACCAGCGCCATCCGGCCGGGCGCGTTCGTGGTTCCCTACGGCACGGTCAGCGCCGTGGAACTCGACCTCCTCGACGTGATGGACAAGGTCGTCGTCGACGACTGGCGCGAGGCGCAGTCCGGGCGGTTCGGCGCGCTGCGGCGGCACGTCGACGCCGGGCGGCTCTCGCCGGAGTCCCTGCACGCCGAGCTCGGCCAGATCGTGGCCGGCCAGCGCCCGGGCCGCGAGCGCCCGGACGAGCGGATCCTGCTCTGGCACCGGGGCCTGTCCATCCTGGACATCGCCGTGGGCGCGCTGATCCTGCGCCGGGCGCAGGACGCCGGCGTCGGCGCGATGGTGCGCTACCGCTGACATGACGCCCAGCCTGATCACCGCGCCCGACGACCTGGATCCCGCGCTGATCCTGCGCGTCGCCGGCGGGGACGGGATCGCGATCGCGCCGGCGCTGCTCCAGGAGGTGGACCGGCGCTGCGCCGCGGCCCGCGAGGTGCTGCGCCGCGGCGATCCGGTGTACGGCGTGAACACCGGCATGGGCGCCCTGGCCGGCGTCCCTCTCAGCGAGGCCGATCAGCTCGCCCACCAGCGCAACCTGTTGCTAGCCCGGGCGACCGGGGGCCCGCCCTGGCTGGACGCGGCCGACGTGCGGGCGCTGATCGCGGTCCGGCTGCGCACGTTCCTGTCCGGCGACTCCGGCGTGTCGGCGGGGCTGTGCCGGCGGCTGACCGGCCTCCTCGACCAGGACATCGCCCCGGCGGTGCCCCGGGCCGGAGTGGGCTGCGCCGGCGAGATCGTGCCTCTCGCCCATGCGTTCGGGCCTCTGGCCGGGATCGGCCGGGTGCTGGGGCCGCCCGGCACCGGGACGGTCCCCGCCGCAGAAGCCCTGCGCTCGCGCGGTCTCGGCGCCTTCAGCCTCGGCCCGAGGGAGGGGCACGCGCTGCTGGCCGGCGTCCCCGGCGCGACCGCCCTGAGCCTGCTGCGCCTGGCCGACGCCCGGGCCCTGGAGTCGGTGATGGAGGCGGCGGCGGCGCTGTCGATCGCGGCGGCCGGGGCGTCCCGCGACCCCTACGCGGCGGCGTGCGCGCGCGGCGACGACATCCTGGCCGGCGTGCTCGGCCGGCTGCGGGCGGCCATCGGCGAGAACCCCGAGCCCCGCGCCCTCCAGGCGCCGGTGTCGTTCCGGGTGGCCGGCCCGGTCCTCGCCCAGGTGCTGCGGGCCGGCGACGCGCTCGAACTCGCGATCGGCCGCGCGCTCACCGGGGTGACCGACTCGCCCGCGTTCCTGAACGGGAAGTTCGTGGGCACGGCCGGATTCCACGGGATCGACCTGGGGGCGCACTGCGACCAGCTCACCGCCGCGCTCGCGCACGCGGCCGAGGTCTCGGCGGCGCGCGTGCACCGGCTACTCGATGCCCGGGTGACCGGCCTGCCCGCCCAGCTGGCCGCCCGGCCGGGCCCGGACGCCGGGCTGGTCGCCGTGCACAAGCGCGCCGCGGGCGAGATCCACGCGCTGCGCCGGCTGGCCGTTCCGGCCTCGGTCGGCCTCATCGAGACCTCCGGCGGCCAGGAGGACGTGCAGTCCTTCGACTGGGAGTCCGCCGAGGCGCTGCGCGGCGCCCTGCACCACGCTCATGTCGTCGCCGCCTGCGAGCTGCTGACCGCCTACCAGGCCTGCTCGCTGTCCGAGCGCCCCGCGCCCGCCGGATGCCGCGGGATGCTGGGGCGGCTGGCCGAGATCATCGGCCCGATCGGCGCGGACCGGCCGTTCGGCGAGGACATCGAGCACATTCTCCGCGCGGGCCTGCGGTCCTGGCCGCTGGCTCATAGCTGGTAACCCTGGCTCGGGTTGGCGCCGCGGCAGGTACGCCTGTTGCGCCTGGTAACGCGCAGGCAGCCCTGGCCCGTGATGACATTTCCCTGGGTAAACCTGTGTTGCGTCTGGTAACGCGCGGGCGACCCAGGCATATGATGGCATTTCCCCGGGTAAAGGTTTTGGAGGTCTGGTGTCGGTTGCCATCATGACCCCGGGCAGTGCGGGTGCTGAGCAGCCCGACCGGGTCGGCACCGGCCTCAAGCAGGGGTGGGGCGTCAGCCCCGAGCGCCAGCAGGCGATCGTCGAGACGCTGCACGGCCTCGTGCCGCGCACCGGCCGCTTGTCCCCGGCCCAGCTCCGCGCGGTCACCGTCAAGATCGCCGCGCACCCGGAGTTCTGGGCGGACCTGGTCGTGCACGATCCCGACGTGCGCTGGTACCTGCCGCTGCACCGGTCGAACGCCTGCGACGTCTGGCTGCTGGCCTGGGAAGGCGGCCAGGACACCGACTGGCATGACCACGGCGGGTCGTCAGGATCGTTTGCCGTGGCCGAGGGCAGCCTGGTGGAGCAGTACCGGGTCCCGAGCGGGCGCAGGCTTGGCCGCAGGCGGCTGCTCGCCTTCGAGGCGGTGGCGTTCGGGCCCGGGCATGTCCATGACGTGGCGCACGGCGGCGACGGCTCCGCGACCAGCATCCACGCCTACTCGCCGCCGCTGAGCGCGATGACTTACTACACGCGGACTGACTACGGCCTGATCGCCCGCGAGACCGTGGCGATCGACGGCCCGGAAGGCGCCCGCGGGCGCGGCGGCGCCGACACCGCACTGGCCGACGCCACCGCGTTTGCGGCGGAGCTCACCAGCGACGCGCTGCCTGCCGACGCGCCCGGCATCGACGAGCTGCTGACCGAGGCCCGCAGCGGCCTGGCCAGGCTCCGGCCGGAGGCGGCGTTCGCGGCCCTCACCGACCGGGCGGTGCTCGTCGACATCCGGCCGCTGGAGCAGCGGATCGTCGAAGGGGAGGTTCCGGGGGCCATCATCATCGGCCGCAACGTGCTCGAGTGGCGGCTCGACCCGCGCAGCGAGGCCCGCATCCCGGCCCTGGCCCGGGCCGACGCCCGGATCATCGTTATGTGCTCGGAAGGTTATGCCTCGACGCTGGCCGCGGCCAGCCTCCGGCGGATCGGCCTGCGTGAGGCAACCGATCTCGAAGGCGGCTTCCAGGGGTGGAAGGCGGCCGGCCTGCCGACGCGTCCCGCCCAGTCGCTGGGCTGAGCCGGCCGCCTCACGAAGCGCCGGCCAGCCGGTCGGCCAGCCGTCAGGCGAGCTCGTGAGCGGCTCCCAGGCACCCGCGCTACCAGGCGCCCGTTTTACCAGGCATCGGAGCCGAACGAGTCCTCGGCGTGCCCGCCGGACACCGACAGCAGCTCCAGGTCGGCCTCGACCATCATCGCGACCAGCTCCTCGAAGCCGATCTTTGGCTCCCAGCCGAGCTCGGCGGCGGCCTTGGCCGGGTTCGCGCACAGCCGGTCCACCTCGGCGGGCCGGATGAACGCGGCGTCGGTCACCACGTGGTCCCGCCAGTCGAGGCCTGCCACCCCGAACGCCAGCTCCACCAGCTCGGCCACGCCGTGCGTGACCCCCGTCCCCACGATGTAGTCGTTGGGCTCGTCGGTCCCCAGCATCAGGTGCATCGCGCGCACGTAGTCGCCGGCGAACCCCCAGTCCCGGCTGGCGCCCAGATTGCCGAGACGCAGCTGCCGCTCATAGCCGAGCTTGATCTTGGCGGCGCCGAGCGACACCTTGCGAGTTACGAATTCGGCACCCCGGCGCGGCGACTCGTGGTTGAACAGGATCCCGGACGCCGCGAACATCCCGTAGGACTCCCGGTAGTTCTGGGTCAGGTGGTGACCGTAGGCCTTGGCCACGCCGTAGGGGCTCCGCGGGTGGAACGGGGTCTGCTCGGTCTGCGGCGACTCCCGCACCTTCCCGAACATCTCCGACGACGATGCCTGGTAGAACCGGATCTGGCCGCGGCCCGGGCTCCGGGACGCGCTGATACCGCTGCACACCCGGATCGCCTCCAGCACCCGGAGCACGCCAAGCCCGGTGACCTCGCCCGTCAGCTCGGCCTGCTGCCAGGACATCGGCACGTACGAGATCGCGGCCAGGTTGTAGACCTCGTCGGGCTGCACCCGCTCTACCGCCGAGATCAGGCTGCCCTGGTCCAGCAGGTCACCGCGGACCAGGCGGACGTCGCCGAGAAGCTGGCGCACCCGGCGCACCCGCGGGTTGGCCTGGCCCCGGACCAGGCCCCAGACCTCATACCCCTGGGCCAGGAGATGCTCGGCCAGGTAGGAGCCATCCTGGCCGGTAATTCCGGTGATCAGAGCGCGTCGAGTCAGCACAGTCTCCGCATCTATCGGGTCCAGCCGCGGCAGCGGCGGGGCATCGGGCCACGTCGCGGCAGCATACCGATACCGGAGCCACACAAACACTGGGCGGTTTACGTATGGGGCACAAGATTACGCAAGATACCAACTGGTAATGTTCGCTGCTTAGGGATCACGCGGGCACGCCTTGAGCGGGCTGCCAGCGGCAGACGAGGAGGCCAAACCTGCGTGAGCACCGAGCTACCCCGGGTGACGACCCCCGAGCCCTGGAGCAGGCCAGCCGGAGCCGACCGCCCGCTGCGCGTCGCGCTGCTGTCCTACCGGAGCAAGCCGCACTGCGGCGGCCAGGGCATCTACCTGCGGCACCTGTCCCGCGAGCTGGCCGCGCTCGGCCATCACGTCGAGGTGTTCTCCGGCCAGCCCTACCCCGAGCTGGAGCCGGGCCCGCTGCTGCGCACGCTGCCGAGCCTGGACCTGTACCGGGACCCTGACCCGTTCCGCACGCCGCGGCCGGGTGAGTACCGGGACTGGATCGACGCGCTCGAGGTCGCCGCGATGTGGACCGGCGCCTTCCCTGAGCCGCTGACCTTCAGCCTGCGCGCGCTGCGCGCGCTGCGGGGCCGCCGCGGCGACTTCGACATCGTGCACGACAACCAGGTGCTGGCCTACGGCATGCTCGGCATCACCCGCCTCGGCCTGCCGCTAGTCACCAGCATCCACCACCCGATCAGCGTGGACCGGCGGATTGAGCTCGCCGCGGCCCGGGGCCTGTCCCGCCTGTCCAAGCGCCGCTGGTACGGGTTCGTCCGGATGCAGGGCCGGGTCGCCCGCCGCGTCGGGCCGGTGCTCACCGGCTCCGAGTCCTCCCGCGACGACATCTGCCGCGACTTCCGGGTGGCCCGCGACCAGGTGCACGTGATCCCGCTCGGGGTGGACACCCGCCTGTTCCACCCCAGACAGGCGCCGCGCGTGCCCGGCCGGATCGTGGCCGTGGCCAGCGCCGACTCTCCCGTCAAGGGCATCTCGACCCTGTTGCGGGCGGTAGCGAAACTCACCACAGAACGCAGCGCCGTGCTCACGGTGATCGGCAAGCCCGCCGCCGGCGGCCCGACGGAAAGGCTCGTCGCCGAGCTGGCCCTCGGCGACCAGGTGCGGTTCATCAGCGGGATCACCGACACCGAGCTCGCCGAGTTCATCGCCAGCGCCGAGATCGCCGTGGTGCCCTCGCTCTACGAGGGCTTCTCGCTGCCTGCCGTCGAGCACATGGCCTCGGGGACCCCGCTGATCGCCAGCCGGACCGGCGCGCTGCCCGAGGTGACCGGTGACGCGGCACTCCTGGTCACGCCCGGCGACGCCGAGGAGCTCGCGGTGGCGCTGCGGGCGCTGCACGACTCGGCCGCCGAACGGGAACGCCTGTCCGCTCTGGCCCTGCGCCGGGTGCAGGAGCGCTTTGCCTGGCCCGCCGTGGCCCGGGCCACCGTCGAGCAGTACCTCCGCGCGATCGACCAGGGTGGGAGGGCGGGGATTGACGGGGGGATTGACGGGGGGGCGCGGACTGATGAGGGCGCGGGACCAGCGGCCGGAGCTTCACGCCGGGGGACCTCACGGCGAGATGCTGCGCGCCGGGGGACCTCGCGGCGAGATGCTGCGCGCCGGGCGGCAACACCGTGCTGACCGTCGACTTCGGCCGGCTTCGGGTCGGTCCCGGCGACCGGGTGCTCGATCTTGGCTGCGGCGCGGGCCGGCACGCGTTCGAGGCGCTGCGCCGCGGCGCACACGTGGTGGCCCTGGACGCCGACGAGGGCGAGCTGCACCGGGTGGCCAGCATGTTCGCGGCGATGGCCGAGGCAGGCGAGGTGCCCGGCGACGCATCCGCGCGCACGGCAGCCGGCGACGCGACCGCCATGCCGTTTCCGGACGGATTCTTTGATCGGGTCATCGCAGCCGAGGTACTCGAGCACATCACGGCCGACCAGGCGGCCATGAACGAGCTGGCCCGGGTGCTGCGGCCGGGCGGCGTGGCCGCGATCACCGTCCCCGCCTGGCTGCCGGAGCGGATCTGCTGGCGCCTCTCCGAGGACTACCACAGCGTGCCCGGCGGCCACGTGCGGATCTTCACCCGCCGCGAGCTGGAGATGAAGCTGGCCCGGGCCGGCCTGACCGTCGGCGGCCACCATCACGCCCACGCACTGCACGCGCCGTACTGGTGGCTGAAGTGCGCGGTCGGCGTGCAGGACGACGGTCACCCGCTAGCGCGGGTCTATCACCGGCTGCTGGTCTGGGAGATCATGAAAAGGCCCGCCATCATGCGGCTGGCCGACCGCGCGCTGAACCCTCTCATCGGCAAGAGCGTCGTCGTCTACGCGGCCAAGCCGGCGGCCGTGGTCACGGGCGCCGGCCACGTCGGCCCGCCGGGCTCCATCGGACGCGATGGATGTACCGCAGGACGGGCCATAGGCCGCCCGACGGTACATTCATCCCGCCTGGGCACCCGAAGCGAGCGTGGCGGGCCGCCGGCGGCCGGGCCGCAACCGGAGGAGGCGCATGCGGCGCCCTGAGAGCCTGGCCGGCGCCGGCGCCTGGCTGCCCTCGGTGCCGGGGATCCTGACCGCCGACCAGATCCTGGCCACCGGCCACAGCATCGCCGCCGTGCAGCAGCGCGACGGCGCGATCGGCTGGCCGGACGGCCACGTGGATGCCTGGAACCACGTCGAGTGCGCGATGGCCCTGAGCGTGTGCGGGCTCCGCGGTCCGACGCGGCGCGGCTACGAGTGGCTGCGCGCCGCGCAGCGGCCGGACGGATCGTGGCCGAAGCGGGCCGAGGGCGGCGCGGTCATCGACGACACGGTGGAGAGCAACCACGCCGCCTACCCCGCGGTCGGGGTCTGGCATGAGCTCCAGGTCACCGGCGACGATGCCTTCGCGCAGCGGATGTGGCCGGTGGTGCGCAGGGGGATCGAGTTCGCGATAGGCCTGCAGCAGCCGCGTGGCGAGATCACATGGCAGCGCGGCGCCGATGGCTCCCCCGCCACGTACGCGCTGCTGACCGGCAGCTCCAGCATGCACCAGGCGCTGCGCTGCGCGATCGCGCTCGCCGAGTACGTCGGCGAGCCTCAGCCGGACTGGGAGCTCGCCGCCGGCCAGCTCGGGCACGCGGTGGCCTGCCACCCCGAGGCGTTCGCCGACAAGAGCAGGTTCTCGATGGACTGGTACTACCCGGTACTCGGCGGGCCGCTGCGGGGCAGCGCGGCGCGCGAGCGCCTGGCGGCAGGCTGGGACACGTTCGTCGTGCCCGGGCTCGGTATCAGGTGCGTCAGCGACGAGCCCTGGGTCACCGGCGCCGAGACCTGCGAGCTCGCGCTCGCGCTCGACGCGATCGGTGACCGCTCCCGCGCGCTCGACCTCTTCGAGCAGATACAGCATCTGCGCGGGCCCGACGGCGGCTACTGGACCGGCTGGCAGTTCGCCAACCAGACGCATTTCCCGAACGAGCAGAGCAGCTGGACCGCCGCCGCGATCGTGCTCGCCGCCGATGCCCTGTCAGGAGCCACCGGCGGATCGGGGCTTTTCGCCGACGCGGCAGCCCGGTGGACCGTGGGCTCGCCCGTCGACGCCGCCGCGTGCGGATGCGAGGCGCCGGAAGCCGGCCGGTCGCCCGCCGCCTCGCCCGCCGCCTCGGCCGACGCCCTCTGACGCCGTCTGACGCCGCAACGCGCGACGGCTGCGAGCCGCGTTTCATGATCCCGGACTGAAACCCACTCCATGCGTGGGTTTCAGTCCGGGATCATGGAATCAGCTGGGGAGGCGGTCAGCCGATGCCGGGGCCGGTCCGTTCCAGGACGCGCAGCGAGCCCTCCACGCGTACCTCGGTGAACGCGCCTGATCTCAGCGCGCGCAGGTAGATCCGGTACGGGGCCTGGCCGCCGTCCGCCGGGTCGGGGAAGACGTCATGGATGGCCAGCGCGCCGCCGTCCGCCACCCACGGCGCCCAGCCCTCGTAGTCGGCCACAGCCGCGGCGTCGGTGTGCCCGCCGTCGATGAACAGCATCCCGACGGGCATCCGCCACAGCCCGGCGACGTCGGCGGACCGGCCGACGATGGCGATCACGTGCTCTTCCAGGCCGACGGCGGCGAGGGTCGACCGAAAATGCGGCAGCGTGTCCAGCCGCCCGGTGGCCGGATCGACCAGCTCGGAGTCGTGGTACTCCCAGCCGGGCTGGTTCTCCTCTGAGCCGTGGTGATGATCGACGGTCACGACCAGCTGCCCGGCCTCGCGGGCGGCGGCCGCCAGGTAGATCGTTGACTTGCCGCAGTAGGTCCCGATCTCGGCCACCGGCCCCCGGTGCGCATAGGCGGCGGCCGTGTCGTAGAGCGCCAGGCCCTCCGCGGCAGGCATGAAGCCCCGGGCCGACTCGGCGGCGCGGGCGAGCCGGGGGGAGAATCCGTTCTGCATGATGGTCAGTCTCCTGCGTTGCCTTGCTCGCATGCGCCAGGCCGTGCTCTACTCCGTACTACCGCAGTCTGTACTAACGGGTAGCCCAGGGAGACCGACTCGTGAAAGTGGAAGTCGACCGCGACGCCTGCGAGGCCAACGCGGTGTGCGCGGGGCTGGTTCCTGAGGTGTTCGAGGTGGACGACGAGGACGAGCTGCATATCCGGGTGTCGGAGATACCGCCCGACCTCGCCAACGCGGTGCGGCACGCGGTCAGGTCCTGCCCGAAGGCCGCCCTCCGCCTCGAAGAGTAGCGACGTGGCTGGCCGAGTGCCCCGCCGGCGATCGCCGCCCCCACCAGGATCAGGATCAGGCCGCTCATCTGCTCGCTCCGCCGACCCAGCCCGCCGGCCCAGCAGGCCGCCCAGTTCCAGCCCGCCGCCCAGTTCCAGCCCGCCGCCCGGTTTCAGCGCGCAGCCCAGTTCCAGCCCGCCGCCCATCCCACCGGGCCTCGCGGCTCGGCCCTGGTCAGGCTGAGTCGGCCTCCTGGTACTTCTCCGGAATGGTGGCCACCTCGTGCGCCAGCCGGACCCGGTCGGCTCGGTAGACATAACGCGTCAGCCCGATCGGCCTGGACGCGCTGTACGCCGTCCTGCCCACCACGATGACGGGCGTGCCAGCGGTCAGCCTGAAGAACTCAAACTCGCGCGCGTCGGGCATCCGCGCGGCGATCTCGTCGCGGAAGCCCTGCTGCGGATAGCCGAGATCGGCGAGCAGCTTGATGCTGCCCTGCTCGATGCTGCCCGCCTGCTCCAGCGCGGTCCCCCTGGCCAGGTCCATCGGGAAGAAGGAGGCGACAAGCAGCCAGGGAACCTCCCCGAGGAAGCGCTGGGACCGCCGGATGACCACTGGGTCGCCCGGCTTGATGTCGAGGCTCGCTGCGACGCTCCGGCTCGCCTCGGCGATCTGCACCACAACCGACCTGGCGGTCTCCGGCTGGCTGGCTGCCGCGCCGACCACGGGCAGCGCCGTATCCACGTGATGCCCGCCGGGGGAGACGTTCACCCGGGACAGCAGGGCGGTGAACGGCCGGGTCGGCTGCTGTACGAACGTACCCAGGCCCTGCCTGGTGACGACCAGGCCCTGGTTGGTGAGCAGCGCGATGGCCAGGCGGACCGTATTCCTCGACGCCTGGTACTCCTCGATGAGGTCGGGTTCGCTGGGCAGGCGCTCGCCCGGCCCGAACACGCCGGCGGTGATCAGTTCGCGGAGCCGGTCCGCGATCTGCTGGTACCGCGCATGAGCCACTATCAAGCCTCCCCCCTCAGGGGTACCTATGATTCTCACCATCTGGATAGGTGGAATCTACCCACTCACCCTGTTTTAAACAGCCCACTGTTTGGTATGAGTCTAATCAGTGGGGACATCGGATCGATGGGGAACGCCAGCCGCCTTGACAGCAGCCGGCCATTCCGGGCGATGTAGCCACCCGAACGGGGAGGTGAAGATGATGATCGTCCTGCTGACCATCATCGCGATCGTGACCGCGGGCGTGCCGCTCGCCGCCGTCGTGCTCGTCACCGTGGCGAGCAGGCAGGAGGAGACCGCGCGCAGCATCGCCGGCCGGGCTCCCGGGCCTCTGGCGCGCGTGGCCAGGAGGCTGCTGGCATTCCAGGCCGTGGGCATCAGCCAGCCCGCGTGCCGGTCCGGAACCCGCGGCCAGGACCGGCAGGCCGCCGACCCCGCGGCCGATGAAGCGGCGGATGAACTGGTCCCGGCGGGCGGCCTCGCCCTGGCGGGCAGTGGCCGGCCGCGGCACTAGGGCGCTACGCAGGGGGACCGGGTAGGCCCGCGGTCCGGGCAGGCCGCGGTGCAGAACGCGCGCCGCCGCCTTCCCGGCCGATCTTCGTCGTGCGGTCCTGGCGCTTGTGCCTTACGCTGCGGTCATGCGGGTCGCGCTCTGTCAGCTGCCGGTCAGCTCCGATCCATCGGTCAATCTGGCCCGGGCGCGGCAGGCGGTGGCCGACGCGGCACGGGCCGGGGCCCAGCTCGCGGTCTTCCCCGAGGGGGCGCAGGCACGATTCGGGACCGACCTGCGGGCGGCGGCCGAGCCGACGGATGGTGCGTTCTGCCGTGGCCTCTCGGAGGCCGCCCGCGATCATGGAATCGCGGTGATTGCCGGGGTCTTCGAGCCCGGGCCCGGCCGGCTGGTCTACAACACCGCTGTGGTGTTCGATGAGCGAGGGACCCTGGCGGCCGCGTACCGGAAGATCCACCTGTTCGACGCGCTCGGCCAGCGGGAGTCCGATCAGGTGGCGGCGGGCGACGAGCCGACGGTCACCGAGCTGGGCGGGCTTCGTGTCGGCCTGCTGATCTGCTACGACATCAGGTTCCCCGAGCACGCCCGGGCCCTGGTCGCCCGCGGGGCCGACCTGATCGTGGTTCCGGCGGGCTGGGCCGCCGGGCTGTTCAAGGAGGAGCACTGGGTCACGCTGATCCGGGCGCGGGCGATCGAGAACACCGTATGGGTGGCCGCGGCCGACCAGGTGCCCGATCCGGCCGAGCCGCCGACGCGCGCGCCCACGGGCAGCGGGCGCAGCATGCTCGTCGATCCGATGGGCACGGTCAGGCTGGATCTCGGGCCGCGCCAGGGCATCGCCGTGGGCGAGGTCGACACCGGAGTGACCGCCGAGGTCAGGGCGGCCCTGCCGAGCCTCGAGCACCGGCGGGAGGACGTGTTCGGGCGTTCGCCGGTCCCCGTCCGGCCCGACTAGCCAGGGCCGCTGCCTGGCCAGCCCGACCCCGCACGGCGAGCTGTGCCTGGCCGGAGTAGCCCTCCCGGCCTGGCCGTAGCCCGGTGGCACGATCTTGGAAAGGCTTACCGCTACGCGGGGCCGCCAGGTCAGCCCGGCGCCCTGCCGTGACCTGTCCCCCCCGACCATGGTCTAGTAGTAGGAAATCACGCAGTGCCCTATGCCTGTCCGGCCCCCCCGCGAAGGGACGGTGATGCCCTCAATGTCTCAACCGACCTCGGCGACGTCCACGGGCGGCTTCACTCGCCATCAGGGCACATTCACGGGGCGGATCACGAGGGATGGATCGAGCGGGTTCCTGGCGGAGCCCGGACGTTATCAGCTGTACGCATCTCTCGCCTGCCCGTGGTCGCAGCGGGTGCTGATCGTCCGCAGGCTCCTCGGGCTTGAGCAGGTCATCGGCCTGAGCCTGACCGACCCGATCAGAGACGAGCGCGGCTGGCGGTTCCCGGACGCCCACGGCGGCACGGACCCGGTCACCGGGGCACGCTTCCTCTCCGAGCTGTACCTGGTCACCGATCCCGGGTATCAGGGCAGGTGCACCGTGCCGCTTCTGTGGGACACGAAGACGCAGCGGATTATCACCAATGACGTACCGCAGATGACCGTCATGCTCGAGACCGAGTTCATCGGCTATCACCGGCCGGGCGCGCCCGACCTCTACCCGGCCGCTCAGCGCCGGGAGATCGAGGCCCTGGCCACGCTGATCCACCACGCGGTCAACAACGGCGTGTACTTGGCCGGGCTCGCGACCACGCAGGCCGCCTACGAGGAGGCGTTCGACTTGCTGTTCGCGACGATGGACGCGCTCGACGAGCGGCTATCGCGACGCAGGTTCCTGCTCGGCGGCCAGCTGAGCGAGGCGGACGTGCGGCTGTTCCCGACGCTGGCCCGGTTCGATGCCGTCTACTACGCCCACTTCAAGTGCAACCTGCACCGGCTGGTCGACTATCGCCACCTCTGGGGCTACGCCCGCGACCTGTACCAGCACCCGGGATTCGGTGACACCACGGACTTCGGCCAGATCAAGCGCCACTACTACCAGACCCAGAGCTGGATCAACCCGTCACGGATCGTGCCCAAGGGCCCATTCGTCAGCTGGCTCGAGCCCCACGGCCGGGACCGCCTCTCCGCGTGACCTCTGGCTACCTGCCGTCCGGCAGGCGCACGCCTCCAGACGCGCCGCCGGGTAGCCTGGTGTGCGGGAAGTTACAAATAATCCAGCTTCGGAAGAGGGCGATGTCCCCCGTGTCTCCTGAGTCCCCGCGGCCCTCCGCGGATCTCACCGCCCAAGCAAACGGCAGGTCCGGCGCACAGGAGCCATCTGCGCCTCCTGGCCCGGGCGAGCCGCGCAGGCCGACCGCAGACCGCGGGCCGGGCGAGACGGAGCGGGCCGGGCAGGCCGGGCAGGGCGGACGGGTCGGCCAGGGCGGGCAGGCGGGCGAGACCGGACGGGTGACCCAGCCGCAGGTGACCGCGACGAGCACCGACTTCGGCCCCAACGAGTGGCTGGTGGACGAGCTGTACCAGCAGTACCAGGCCGACCCCGGCTCGGTCGACAGGGCCTGGTGGAACTTCTTCGCCGACTACCACCCGGTGCAGCCCGAGCCGCCCCGTGCCGCTGCTGCGACCCCGCTCGCGCCGGGGGCAGCCCAGCCGCCGGCGACAGCCCAGCCGCCGGCCGCGGCGCCGGCGCGGTCGGGACCCGCGCCAGCATCGGCTCCCCCGGGCCGGCCGGCGCCGGCTCCGCCCGGCCCGGCCCGCCCGGGTGCGCCCCTGCCGTCTGGTCCTGCCCGCGGGCCCGCGCCCTCGGGGCCGCCAGTCACCTCGGGCCAGGCCGCTCCACCGTCAGCCGCGACGGCCACGGCGGCGCCGGCCATATCGGCGCCCACCACAGCCGCGACGGCCACGGCCGAGGCCACTCAGGTCCGGCTGCGCGGCGCAGCCGCCCGCACCGCGGCGAACATGGCCGCGAGCCTGACCGTGCCCACGGCGACCAGCGTGCGGGCGGTGCCCGCCAAGCTCCTGGTCGACAACCGCATCGTGATC
>WNFJ01179881.1_pt1 | contig 26774 bp, 18 predicted proteins | sample 5400461 | NCBI WGS metagenome assembly WNFJ01 (sample SAMN13153349, study PRJNA577476) | soil metagenome | isolation source: 115 cm saprolite on Douglas fir-dominated hillslope | place: USA:California | collected 2013-09-17
GCGGTTTCCACAAGGCAAAAGTAAAAAGGAAAAAGGAAAAAGTAAAGACGACGCCCAGAGAATGAACTTCAAGGCTTGATCGTCAGGAGACGTTTCGCGCTCCAGACGGCATAGCCGCATTGGTCGCGGCTATGGAGGCTGAAGTCGAAAAAAACAAAAGGCGAGAGCCGCAACTCTCGCCTTTTTCCTTTTACCTTTTTACTTTTGACTTTTGTTACGCCGGCGCCGGTGTGCCTCCGGTAATCGGCGGCAGAATCGGCTTCAACTCCCGCGAACCGCTGGGCTCTTTCACCTGCGGCTGTTCCTCCGGGCCGGTGGTCGATGCCGCTTCCGTGTCGTCAAGCGACAAGCCCGCGACGATGCGACGAATCTGCACGCCATCCAGCGATTCATGCTCCAACAGTGCTTCAGCCAGCCGAATCATGGTGTCGCGATTTTCCTCGAGAATTTTTCGCGCCCGCTCGTATTGCTCGGTCACGATCTTGCGCACTTCCGAATCGATGCGAATCGACGTCTCCTCCGAGTAATCGCGGTGCTGTGCAATCTCACGACCTAAAAAGATTTGCTCTTCTTTTTTACCAAAGGTCAGCGGTCCCAGCTCCGACATGCCATATTCGCAAACCATCGCCCGGGCTAACTCGGTCGCCCGCTCGATGTCGTTAGAGGCGCCGGTGGTGATGCTGCCGAGGAAAGTCTCTTCGGCAATTCTTCCACCCATCAGAATCGAAATCTGACCCAGCAGGTATTCCTGCGTATAGTTGTGCCGATCTCCTTCCGGCAATTGCTGGGTAACACCAAGCGCCATGCCGCGCGGAATGATTGTGACCTTATGCACCGGATCGGCGTTGGGTACTTTCAATCCGACCAGCGTGTGACCGGCTTCATGATAAGCGGTCACGCGTTTTTCTTCGTTCGAGATCACCATGCTCTTGCGCTCGGCGCCCATCAGGACCTTGTCTTTGGCCAATTCAAAATCGGACATGGCCACGACCTTCTTGTTATAGCGCGCCGCGTTGAGCGCCGCCTCGTTCACCAGATTGGCGAGATCCGCGCCGGTGAATCCCGGCGTGCCGCGGGCAATCACGCTGATATCGACGTCTTCGCCCAGCGGAATCTTGCGCGTGTGAACTTTGAGGATCCCTTCGCGGCCGCGCACGTCCGGCCGAGATACGACGACACGCCGATCAAATCGCCCAGGTCTAAGCAGCGCCGGATCCAGAACGTCGGGACGGTTCGTCGAGGCGATCAGAATCACGCCGTCGTTCGATTCGAACCCATCCATCTCAACCAGTAACTGATTCAGCGTCTGTTCGCGCTCGTCATGACCGCCGCCAAGGCCGGCCCCGCGATGACGACCGACCGCGTCAATCTCGTCGATGAAGATAATGCAGGGCGCATTCTTCTTGCCCTGCTCGAACAAATCGCGCACGCGCGACGCGCCGACACCCACAAACATTTCGACAAAATCCGAACCCGAAATCGAGAAGAAAGGAACATTGGCTTCACCGGCGATCGCTCGGGCCAGCAAAGTCTTGCCCGTTCCCGGCGGGCCCATCATTAAGACGCCCTTGGGAATTCGGCCGCCCAGCTTCTGAAACTTTTGCGGCTCTTTCAGAAACTCAATAATCTCCTGGAGCTCTTCTTTGGCTTCCTCGACTCCGGCGACGTCCTTGAAAGTCACACGCTTCTGCTGATTGCTGAGCAGTTTTGCGCGCGACTTGCCGAACGAGAGAGCTTTGTTGCCGCCCGACTGCATTTGACGCAGCATGAAAATCCAGAAACCAAAGATCAGCACAAACGGCAGCAAATAATAGAGCGCGGGCCAGAGATAGCTGCTGCTTCCCGATTCGTCATCCACCTTGTCGACGCGGGGCTTGCCGTTAACGATTTCTTTCGCTTCCTTGAGCAGATCGTTCTTGGCCTGTTCATTAGTAAGCTGCACGTGATATTCCATGCCGCTGTTGCGATCTATGGCCACAGTTTCCGTCTGTTTGACCGTCAACTGTTTCAGCTCGTTATTCATGATCTTCTGATCGAGCTGGGTTAGATCGATGTTTTGGGTGTTCTTGCTGCCGGGATTTACCAGCTTGTAGATCAATAACGCGCCGGCGATTATCAGCAGCCAAAAGATGATTTGTCTTGCAGTCGAGCTCAAAGCCTTAACTTCCTCCGTGACCGATCATACCCTAAATCGGTTGTTCTTGTAAGCCGGTTGGGCGCCTTCTGTCCTCAGGCTAATTCGACCCCGGGCCTATCGGCGCCCCTAAGATGCCGAAGGCCATAGTTCCGGTGCCTTGCCCCTCAAACTACGCCCACTCTGAGGCCAAGGCTCAAATCCATCAAAGGAAGGTCGTTCTCACGCGTGAAATCGTATCAATCCACTTTTTCGGGAAACTCTCGAGCTCCCAGGTAACTCAACGGCGCGCCCCCCGTGGTTTCCAAACAATAAACTCTCAACGGCCAGGATGTGAACGCGTTCAAGCCTTTTCAGATCGCCGCGACACCCGGCGAGCCATTGCCGTAAAGCGCGGCGTCGCAGCGACGGATGCGCCATGGCCAGCAGATCAATCCGCAGCGTTGGTGGGTCGTCTTTATCTTCGCGGGCCGGGCTTGCGCTCTCATTAGCCAACTCCAGGAGTCTGGCCGCCGCCAGATCCAAAGCGATCCCATCTTCCCGCAAGAGGTCTGCTGTCCGCGTCAAACCCTGGACGACCTTTGGGTTGAAGCTCTCCATCAGGGGCAGCAACTGCCGCCGCACACGCACCCGCGTGAAGCTTTCATCCAGGTTCATTTCGTCATAGCGAAACTCGACCTGGCGCAGGCGACAATAATCTTCCGTGTCCTGGCGGCGAGCCCATTGCAGCAGTGGCCTGACCAGAAGCGTTTCGCCCCCGTCGACTAAGGAACGTGAAGGCTCGATACCACCCAAGCCGTCCGCGCCGCTGCCTCGCAGAAGGTTCAACAGCATCGTCTCTGCCTGGTCATCCATCGTGTGTGCCGTTAACACAATCGTTGCCCCGCGACTCTTGGCCGTCTTCGCCAGAAATTCATAACGAAGTCGACGCGCGGCTTGCTCCAGATTGTCACCGCTGCTCGCAGCTCGCTTCTTTACGTCAACGCTGCTGGCGGCAATCTCATGACGCAGATGCTGCGCCAATTTTGCGACCCAGAGCGCGTCTGATTTGCTCGTGAGTCCGCGCAATTTGTGATCGAGATGGGCGACGACAACATTAATTTTCAGTTTTCCGGCTTTGACCAATTCATCCAGGGCAAGAAGTAAAGCGACTGAATCAGCACCGCCTGAGACAGCCACCAAAACAGTTTCGTCATTCTGAGCGAGACCGAGACGTTGCCACTCGCGACGAAGAGACTGAGCGAAGCCGCTCAATTTCAGGCGGCTTGACGGCTGTTTCGACTGCTTAGCTTTCCGCGCCATAGCCTTCCGGGAATCCGTCGTCACTAGATCTCAGTCAATTCTAACACCGCATTTCCGACCCAACTAGATCGGCTTTCCGCCGCCCTCAGAGTTGCCTTGCGATAAGCGCTCGGCAAACGTAAGATCGGTTATCAAATAGAAGTCTCCAGTCAGCGCCTTACATGGTTACCGTAACTCGGAACATTCGTACCACGCTCGAAATGATCAAGATCGAGCATACGCTGTTCGCGCTCCCGTTTGCTTTTCTCGGAGCGGTGCTGGCAGCGCAAGGCCTGCCGACGGTGGCACAGATTCTTTGGATAACTTTGGCGATGGTCGGCGCCCGTTCGACCGCGATGGCTTTTAATCGTGTGGCCGACCGGGATTACGATGCGCGTAACGAGCGCACGAAGACTCGCGCAATTCCGGCCGGAGCGCTATCGGTCGTCTTTGTCTCGGTGTTCACCGTCGTGGCGGCGGCAGTTTTTTTCTTTGCGGCGGCGATGCTCAATCGTTTGACGGTGATCCTTGCGCCAATCGCCCTGGCCAGCATCGTGCTCTACTCGTACACGAAGCGATGGACTGCGCTTTCGCATCTGGCGCTCGGTTGGTGCCTGGCGATTGCGCCAACCGGAGCCTGGATCGCGGTACGCGGCGCGATTGACAGTCCGTTACCACTCTTGCTTTCGCTGGTCGTAATGCTTTGGACCGCGGGGTTCGACGTGCTCTACGCGTGTCAGGATTATGAGTTTGATCGACGCGAAGGCTTGTATTCAATTCCCGCGCGCTTTGGCATCGCGCGTTCGCTTTGGATCTCTCGGCTGTTACACGCGGGAGCATTCGCGGCCCTGCTTGCGCTATACTTCATGGCGCACTTGGGAATCCTGGCTCTCGTAGGCGTAATTGTTACCGGAGCTTTGCTGGTTTACCAGCACACTCTGGTGCGCGCCGACGATTTAAGCCGGCTAAACGCCGCGTTCTTTTTCACCAATGCGTTTGTAAGTGTGATCTTGCTGGTTACTTTCGGCGGCGCGACATTGTGGAAACTATAATGGAGATTTGAGACATGAGCGCAACGCTCGATATTTCTGTTCCTGAGCCAGTCGTCGTTCATTTCGAGCCCTCGAAGTTGCGAATGAATGATGACGAATTCTTTCAATTCTGTCAGCTCAATCCCGAACTTCGAATTGAGCGAACCAGCGGAGGAGATATTATAGTCATGGCTCCCACTGGCGGAAAAACTGGAAGGCGAAACGCAAAACTTATCGTTGCTTTTGGACGCTGGGCCGAAAAGGATGGCAGCGGACAGTTCTTTGATTCGTCGACCGAGTTCATTCTTCCTAACCGCGCCGGTCGTGCGCCCGACCTCAGTTGGGTGAGAAACGAACGCTGGAACTCGTTAACGTCGAAAGAGCAAGAACAATTTCCGCCACTCTGCCCCGACTTTGTCGTTGAGCTTAGATCACCCACAGATCGGCTGAAAATTCTGATGACGAAGATGGAGGAATACATTGCGAATGGAGCGCAGCTTGGCTGGTTGATCGATCCCTTAGAACGCAAAGTCTACATTTATCGACCGGGTGTCGCTGCGGAGGTTTTGGATGATCCGAAAGAGGTTTCCGGCGGACCCTTACTGAAAGGATTTGTTTTAGACGTTCAATCGCTTTGGGATTAGCTTTTATACATCATGAGTTTTTCACACGACCCAAGACTTAACCAGATTAGCGCCAGAATCGAAAGCGGCGAGCGCCTTTCATTCGCGGACGGCTTGGCGTTGTTTGACACCGACGACCTGAACGGGTTGGGCAGGCTCGCGGACACCGTGCGCCGACGGATGCACGGCCGCACGACCTATTTCAATGTCAATCGGCATTTCAACCCAACCAACGTTTGCTACGTCGATTGTAAGTTCTGTGGGTTCTTTCGCACGCCGCGCCAGCCCGATGCGTACACACACAACATCGAGGATTCCCTGCGCATAGCCGGACAAGCAGTCGGCGAAGGCGCAACTGAATTGCACATCACCGGCGGGCTGAACACGAAATTGCCGTTCAGCTATTTCACCGATCTGCTTTCGTCTTTAAAACAGCACTATCCGCAGCTTCATCTCAAAGCGTTCACGATGGTTGAGCTGGATCACTTCGTCCATTTCTACAAGATGAAAGACGAGGATGTGATTCAGCAATTGATCGAAGCGGGGTTGGATTCATGTCCCGGCGGCGGCGCCGAGATTTTCCGAGAGCCGACGCGGTCAATGATCTGCGCGCACAAATGCGATGCCGGCCGTTGGCTGGAACTTGCCGGAAAGGTCCATTCTGCGGGTTTGAAGACAAACGCGACGATGCTTTACGGCCATATTGAATCTGTCGAAGATCGCGTCGACCACCTGGTAAAACTGCGGGAGCAACAGGACAAGTCCGGCGGTTTTCAGTGCTTTATTCCGCTGGCTTTTTATCCGCCCGACACCCAGATGGCGCATCTGCCCGGACCTTCGGGTATTGATTCCCTGAAGACGATGGCCGTGTCGCGTCTGATGCTGGACAACTTCGCGCACATCAAAGCTTACTGGGTCATGCTCGGCAAGCGCCTGGCGCAAGTCGCTTTGCACTTCGGCGCCAACGACGTCGACGGCACAATCACCGAAGGCGGTGAACTGACGGAAAGCTATTCGGTTGAATCTAACAATGAAGTGAAAATGACGCGGCCGGAACTCGTCGGCTTGATTGAAGAGGCGGGCTTTGAAGCGGTCGAGCGTGATACAGTCTACAATCGTGTAGAAAGGACCGCCACGGTCGCATAATTCTGGATTTTCGAGCCAGCGGCAGCAGTTTCCTTTTCCCATGCCGCTGCGTTTTTGTGTTTAAGGTATGACGACAGCAACTAAACAACGAACAATTTCACTCGCCCACTCACCGGATTCCGACGACGCGTTCATGTTCTATGCCCTGGCAACGAACAAGATCGAAACGGGCTCCTTCGAATTTGAGCATGTGCTGAAAGACATCCAGACGCTGAACGAGGAAGCGCGCAAAGGAACCTACGATGTCACCGCGATCAGCTTTCATGCCTACGCCTATGTCGCGGATAAGTACGCCCTGTTGCCTCACGGCGCTTCGATCGGCGACAACTACGGCCCGATACTTGTGGCCAGCGAACATCTTGATCCGTCTGATCTGTCGAAAGTGAAGATCGCTGTGCCCGGTACACTGACCAGCGCTTTTCTCGCGCTCAGTATTTACACTCCGGATTTCAAATATGAGGTGGTGCCCTTCGACGAGATCCTCGAAGCGGTGACCGAAGGACGTTGCGACGCCGGCTTGCTGATTCACGAAGGTCAGCTTTTCTATGACAACCTGGGTTTGCACAAAGTTCTGGATCTCGGCGAGTGGTGGCACGAACATACGGACGGCTTGCCTCTGCCGATGGGCGGCAACGTCATTCGCCGCTCGCTGGGCAAAGAAACGATCAGCGAAGTCTCCGGGTTGCTGAAAGAGAGCATCCAGTATTCGCTCGACAATCGCGAAGATGCTTTGCAGTACGCCATGCAGTTCGCCCGCGAGATGGATCCGGCGCTCGCCGATCGCTTTGTGGCAATGTGGGTGAACGACCTCACGCTTGATTACGGCGATCGTGGCCGTGAGGCTGTGCGTCGCTTGCTCGCCGAAGGCCACGAACGAGGCATCATTCCGCACGCTGTCGACGTGCAGTTCGTCGATTAAGTACCAGCCGCCCGATTACTGAGAGCGCCTTCGACGCTTCCCAATTTCGTGGTTCTCGTCAGGACAAGTCCTACTGCCGCGCTCAGTCTCATGGCGCGCGAAGGGCACGGATGGCGCGTGCTTGGTTACTCATGCCATGGTTGCTGGCATTAAAGTGGGCCAGCTTACGGGTTTTCAGATCCACCGTCACCGCGTCGTCTGGTGTTTTGACACCAGTGCCGTCCCCTGCCGGATGATACTCGATGCGCAACTGCGACGCCGTAACCACGATGCGCAGATAGCCAAAGTGACCCGGGAAAGCATCATAGTTTTCAAGCGTGACTTGATCATTGTTGCCCTGGGCCTGCTGGATTATCTGTGGCGCGCGAACCGTCGGCCCAGGCATGTTAGTTTGCGGACTAAAGTGAGGCGTTAGCGACTGTGCGTTGTGACCACTATTGCCGCAAACGATATACGGGATCTCACTCCCATCCGCCTTTCGGGTCCTGGTTAAGCGCTGGTAGTTATGCGCGTGCCCCGAGAGAAACGCGTGGGGCCAGACGCCGGCGTTGGCACAGGCCGTGTCGATCTGCTTTAACATGTCGACGCTCCAACCGTGCCTGGCACCCGACGCAGTGTAGGGCGGATGATGATCAGCGATGATCAGGGCTCCTTTGTAGCCTTCAGTCTTTACGCGCTTCAGTGCCGCGTCGAGGTATTTGATTTGTGAGTCTCCGACATTTTTTTTGTCAGCGATGACGCCTGGATCTTCGAGCGTGTTGCTGTAGATCGCGAGAATGCGCACGAACGGGGCTTCGAAAGTGAAGAACACGCCTGGCTGGATCTGAGCTGTGCGCGAGAGGCCGCCGGCATCTGGAGAAACCATGAACGTCTCAGCACAGAAGTTGCGCAGAAACGCCGCCAGAGTGGCTGTGTGGACGTCTGGCGCCACCATTCCATCGTGGTTTCCCGCGACCGCCAGGATGGGCGCCGGATAGTCCCTATAAGGCTCATAGAATTGATCGTAGTAGTATTGGGACTCACCAAAGCTATACACAATGTCACCTAATAGAAGGCAGAATTTTGGAATCTCCTTGGGTACAGCTTCGTTAAAGTCCCCCACCATCTTGTCCGTGACTTCGTTTTGCGTTTTCGGCCCACGGGTGCTCCCGCAGTCCCCGCCGGAGTGAAAGACTATCTGGCCCGCATTCTTAATGCCCTGAATGGCCGCCTTCGCGGCCTTCGCCACCGCCGGCACGTTGCCGCCGAAGACCTCTTCGAGCGTCAGGACAGGCTCAACGCCTCCACGTGGAGGGGGGAACGCCTGGGGGAAGATCAAATGCTGCTTGTTAAGTTGGTCGATCTTCAGGTAGGCGGCCTTATCCGAAGCGTGAATGATACGGAAAGTATTCGGGTCCGCAGTCGGCTGCGGTTGCCCGAAGACCGGTTGCCCGACGGGCCTCGTGGGTGTTGTTATCGGCTTGACAGGCGGTACCGCCGCAGGTTGGCGTGGCTTTCGTCCGAGTTTTCGTCTGGGCTTACGTGCTGTCATAAGATATGTCCTTTCTTGGAAAGATCAATCGATGAGCTTAGACAACAAGTCAAACTTGTCGCTAACCTGAGGCTTGCGAGGAGTCACACGAGAAACGAGCATTGACCGAGCGCGCAATCTACTTCATCACATTACTTCTGTCAATAGCAATGATTGATGCGGCAGTGTCCAATAGGACACTGCCGATTGATGCCATTCTAAGGTGGGTTCCGTTCCGGGAAGTTTGACACATCCTCCACCGCTATCCGACAATGCGCTACCAAATGAAGGCTCCTCGATTTCTCTTACGTGGATTTCGCCGGCCGAGTGAAGTAGCTCTGCTCGCGTTGGGCAAACTCGAGCGCCAGGTGCTGGACCAAACCTGGCAGCGCGGCGAAGTCAGCGTCCGCGACATCTACCTCGCCTTTGGAGAAAACATAGCCTACACGACGCTGATGACGACGCTCGATCGCTTGTTCCGCAAACAACTTCTCGATCGACGCAAAGACGGCCGCGCCTTTCTGTATACGCCCGCGGTTTCACGCGAAGAGTTTGAGCATGGCATTCGTGAAGACGTGATCGATGGCTTGCTCGGCAGGGGCGCGGAAGGAATTCAGCCAGTGCTGGCCTGTATCGTTGACACGGTCAGTGAGCGCGATCGGGAGCTTCTCGACGAGTTGGATCGTCTGGTCAAAGAGAAGAAGCGAGAGTTGCGGCGAGAGATTGATTAGTTATGTACGAGCTGTTGGGAATCTGTCTGGTATTGGCGGGGCTGCTGACCATAAATGCGTTCGCGTCGTTGGCGGCTGCCGCTGCCTGGCGTTTGCTGGAGCGGCCAACCAGAAACCTCTCAGCGCGGGCACGCGCGGAAATTCTCTTTGTCATACGCATCAGCCCCCCGGCGCTGGCTGTTATCTCGGTCGTGGCGTTCCTGGTTCCGTCATTCCTGGTTTACGAACCGCACGCGACTACGGAAGTTGTCAGCAAGAAGCTGGGGGTCCTGGCCGTCGTCTCAGCCGGCGGAGTCGGATTTGCCTTGTGGCGCGGGCTCCGTTCCTGGTGGGCGACGAAAACTCTGCTGCGAAAGTGGCTGGCAACTGCCGAACGGATTCGGCTTCCCCGCGTCGGCATCCCGACGTTTCGCATCCGGCATCCGTTTCCGATTATTGCGGTCGTGGGTACGATCAGACCGCATCTGTTCATTGCCCGACACGTTCTACAGACGCTGACTAATGAAGAGCTAATCGCGGCCATCGCACACGAATGCGGACACCTGGCGGCGCGTGACAACTTAAAGCGGTCTGCGCTGCGCGCCTGCCGTGATGCGCTGATGATTGTCCCCTGCGGCCGGTCGCTTGATCGCGCCTGGGCCGAAACGGCGGAATGCGCCGCCGATGAGCATGCCGCTCACAAGAGCCCGGCCACCGCACTCGATCTGGCTTCAGCGCTGGTTAAGATTGCGAAGATGGTTCCCGCCGGTTCGCATGCCGCGATGCCCGTGGCCGCATTTCTGGTTGGCAACGAGGAAACTCGGGGAGTCAACGCCCGCGTCGGACGTTTGTTGGAGATCGCCTCGACTAGCAAACTGGACCGGACGCCAAATTCGACACTGGCTAAAATTTTCGCGATCTCGTCTCTTAGCTTGCTCGTTGTTCTCGGCGTGATGGTCGCAAGTAATGCTCAGGTCCTAAGGACCGTGCACTCACTAATCGAACACGCCGTTCGCGTTCTCAGCTAATCATCGAACACGCCTCAATCAGCCGCGGCAGCACTCAGTGGTCGCTGCAACCAAAAGAACATGGCGGCTGAACCAAGCTGCAAAATGATTCCGAAAACGACCAGCGTGACTACCGAATAGTCATAAAGCAATCCCATCGTCACGCTTCCCAAAAACCACAGAACGCCGTACACGGCGTTAAAGACGCCATAAGCATTGCCGCGTTTTTCAATTGGGATTAGCTGAGCAATACCCGCGCGCAATGTCGCCTGCTGCGCGCCCAAGCCAACTGCCCAGCAACCTACCGCGACAATCGCTAACGTCGGGCCGCCGAGGAAACCCAGAGGCAACGCCAGCAAAGAAACTACAATTCCCAGCGCCAGTATCCGCATTCCAAAACGATCGAAGAGTCGACCGAAGATTAAGGCCGCCAGGCCATTCACTCCCATCGCGCCGGCGTAGTACAGCGGGATAGCCGCGGGTCGCGCGATGGCAGTTTTCTGAAAGTGATAAGCGAGCAGAGGAAAATCCACGAAGCCTCCGGCAAGCAATCCGGCCGCGGCAACATATAACCAAAAGACATTTGGGAAGTGTTTCGAGCTTGGCGCTATCTGACGCGGGGCGCTGGTCAAGCCGGGGCGCATGACGCGTGCGACTATCAGCGCGGCGAAAGCGAAAAGCGCGGGCAAGGCCAGCCACAAAAATGCCGGACCGAAATGTTCCTCTCTTGCCACGATGCCGGCGATCAAGAGCGGACCGAGTACCGCTCCCGTCTGATCCATGGCCGTGTGCAACCCAAATCCCCAACCGTGTCCCACTACCGAAGTTGCATCGGACAGCAAAACGTCCTTGGCCGGACCGCGCAAACCTTTTCCGGTGCGCTCAGCGACGACGAACAGCGCCGCTGCTTTCCAGCTTCCCGCAAACGCCAGCCCCGGCACGACCACCAGATTCAGAAAATATCCTAACGTTGTCAGACCCCAGTAAGCGCGCGTGCGATCCGCTATTCGCCCCGACAGCACCCGCAAGCTGGCAGCAATCATCTCTCCCAAACCGGCAATGATGCCGACCTGCGTCGCCGTCGCTCCCAGGTCTTTTAAGAACGGACCAATGATGCTGTGCGCGCCTTCATAGGTCATGTCAGCGAACAGGCTGACAATTCCCATGGCCACGATGAATTGCAGTGCGTGTTTGCGCTTTTGATTTGGCACTGTCTGTCTTCCGAAAAGAGATTGAGCCTTGGTCGTCAGCTCGATGCTGTTTTGATCTAAAGTTTCCTAATCTTGAGCAACACTACGGCGTCTGGTAGTAAGAGCGCCTCGCGGCTACTCTTTCCCGGAGCCATCCGACGTTTAATTCCCCCGACCGGCGCATACTGCATTCTGATGAAGGGAAATCTTACGATATGTACCCGACTATGAGAAAAGTTGCGCGCGCGCGCGTTGTCCTGACCCTGGTGCCTATTGCTTTGGCATCGGCCATTGCGTTTTCTCAGCAACGCTCGGAGGGCAGCATCACAGGTGTAGTCAAAGATCCCAACGGCGCGATCGTTAGTGGTGCTGAAGTGTCGCTGCTACACGCGCAGTCCGTTCTGCGCACAACGCAGACGACCTCAGACGGGAAGTTCACTATTGAGAATGTGGGGCCCGGCAGCTATGCAGTCATCGTTAGCAAGTCTGGCTTCGGGCGATCTAGCACTGCAGTCCAGTTGAAACCCGGCGACAAGAGAGAGTTGGACGTGGAGTTGGAAGTCAATCCACTAGGCGAAGAGGTCACAGTGACGGCGGAAGCGGGTCTGGTTTCTGAAGCGCGAACCCTGGCCCAGCCAGTCAACGTCATCAATGAGCAGGAGATTTTGGACCGCGGGACTGAGGTTGTAGCCCAGGTTGTTGACGAAGAACAGGGCGTCAATCTGCAACGCACCAGCCCATCGCTCAGTGCAGTTTTCGTGCGTGGGCTGACCGGACGCAATGTAGCCGTCTATGTCGATGGAGTGCGTTACACGACCAGCGCTCAACGCGGCGGCGTGGGCACGTTCTTCAGTCTCATCGAGCCCTCGAGCCTCGAGACTGTCGAAATCCTGCGCGGCCCCAACAGTTCCCAATATGGATCAGACGCGCATGGCGGCGTCGTTAATTTCCTTTCCCGGTCGCCCGCCTTCGGTGACAAGGATGCAGAGTTTCACGGCAGCACGAATACGTTTTATTCGTCGGTAACCAACGGCTTCGGCGGCAGCCAACTATTGACCTACGGGACGAAGCGTTACGGCTTTCTCGTAAACGCAGACGGACGCCGTATTAACCGGCTGCGACCGGGAGCAGGCCTCGATACGCATGCGGCAAGGACGCGCTTTCTCGGGCTTCCTTCCAACGTTTTCGGCGAGCGCCTGCCGGACACGGCGTTCACGCAGTACGGTGGATTGCTTCGTGCCAGCTTCAACGTCAACGACACCACTCAGTTTCTTTTGAGCTACAACCGCAGTCAGCAGGACGGCGGCAAGCGTTACGATCAGCTTCTCGGCGGCGACGGCAACCTCATTGCTCACTTGCGCAACCTCATGGCGGATATTTTCTATGCCCGAATCAACAAGCAAAATCTGGGCGTCTTTGATAGCGGCTCGTTTACTTTTTCTTATGTCGGCCAACGCGAAGAGAGGATCAACCAGGGCGGCAACGGCAATCCCTTTGGAGCGATAACCAATCAACGCGAGCGCACGAACGTCTTTGGGTTCAACTTCTATGTCGATAAGCAACTGGGCGAACGCAACACGCTCCTGTTGGGCGCAGACGTCTATCACGACAAGATTGCTGCGCCGGCATTTACGACTGATCCGGTCACGCGCGTGGTGACCAATTCCCGCCCGCGCATTCCCAATGGCGCGCGCTATCTTGCCTATGGCTTCTTTGCCCAGGATGTTTTCAACGCAATTCCCGGTCGCCTGCACCTAAGCGGCGCGGTGCGATACAGCGTCGCATCATATCGCGCGCGCGCCGCGGACGCCCCTATCGTCGGCGGCCGTCCGCTGTTTCCAGACGACAGCGAACGCTTTGGCGCTTTGTCCGGCCGCATCGGAGCTGTGATCAATGTCGGCGGCGGCTTCGATATCGCCGCGAAATACGCGCGCGGTTTTCGCGCGCCCAACACCACAGACCTGGGAGTCATCGGCCTGGTCGGCACTGGTTTTGAAGTCAACTCGCAGACGGCAGCAAGTCTCGGCGGCTTTATCGGTACCACGGCTGGCTCGGATGCTGTCTCCACCGGCATCCCCATCACCCGCCTGAGACCGGAGATCAGTGACAGTTTCGATCTTAGCTTGCGTTATACGAGCAAACGGTTTGCAGCAGAGTTAATCGGATTCACGACTAAGCTGAACGATGTTTACTTTGATCAAGCTCTCGTCCTGCCCACGGGAGCAGTCGGCAAATTCCTCGGCAGCGAACAGATCGTTTCACAAAACAGCCGGGGCTGGGTGTCAGTCGCAGTTGCTCCGACAAGTCCGGTGCTGGTACGCGTGAACTATGACGCTGCGCGTTTTAATGGCGTCGAGTTTAATTCTCAAACGCGCTTCAACAACCAATTCAGCGCCAAGGCCAACTTCACGTACATCCGAGCCTATAGTCTGCTTAACGGATTACCGCCGAACATCGAAGGCGGTGTCCCCAACCCCGCAGCCAATCTCAGCTTGCGCTACCAACCGCGCTCGCGCTTCTACCTCGAGGCATACACGACGCTTACCGGTCGCCAGCGGCGTCTCTCGTCCCTCGACCTGTCTGACCGGCGCACGGGTGCCGCACGTTCGCGCGGCGCCATTCAAAACTTCTTCCGTCGCGGCGCTTGCGTGCGCGGGCTGACGACGCCGGGAGTCGGGGGCTGCAACACTGCCGGCGGCATATTAATCTCAACGGGCGAGACGTTGGCGCAGGTGCAAAATCGTCTGCTTCCACTCGGCGCCACCATAAATGGCGTGACTGTAGTCGATGCTAACAGCAACGTACCCATGTTCACGGCCGTCCCGGGTTATGGGCTGGTGGGTTTGCGCGGCTCGATTCGCTTTGGCGAGCGCTCAGAATTCCTCTTCGACTTTGAAAACATCGGCGACAAGCAATACCGCGGCATCAGTTGGGGCATCGATGGCGCAGGTCGTGGCGTGACGCTCCGCTATCGCTACAAATTCTGAGGTTATGAAGTGCAGGCATCCTTGCCTGCGGTGCGCGCGCATCCCTGCGCGCTGATCTCATTAACACCTCGCTTCAGCGAGGTGGAGGAATCTACGTTGAAAAAGGTCAAACCATTTCAATGGTTTTTATGAAGCCGTTGAAAAGGGCTAGGGTCAACGCTCTCACACGCCGACACCTCGCTGAAGCGAGGTGCTAATGAGAAAAAACCTGGCACTGACCCCTACTTCCCAAACCAACCAATCGGCTTGCCTGAGAGATCGACCCAGACGCTCTTCACCTGGGTGTAGAGCTCCAGTGCATGCTCCAGATTCCGGCTGACAAGCCGTACATCGTTTCGTTTGCCTGCCGAAGCAGATCGTCATCGTTGTCAAAAGTAATTACCGAAGAGACCGGCCCGAAGATTTCCTCCTGCGCCACCCGCATCGAGTTATTCACTTCGCTGAAGATCGTCGGCTGAAAGAAGTAGCCGTTTTGAAATGCGCCTTCCAGCTGAATCGACTGGCCGCCCGAGAACACCGTCGCGCCTTCTTCACGGGCGATGCCTACGTAACTCCTGATCTTGTTGAGTTGCTCCATGGAGACCTGCGGCCCCATTAAGGTCGACTTATCCATCGGATCGCCGACTGTAATCCGCTCGGCTTTTTCTTTAAACCGCGCGAGGAATTCGTTCTTCACCTTCTCTTCAATGAACACGCGCGAACCCGCGCAACACACTTGCCCCTGATTGAAAAAGATTCCCATCATCGCGCCGTTAACGGCTTGATCCAGATCGGCATCGGCAAAAATAACGTTAGGCGCTTTGCCGCCGAGCTCGAGCGAAACTTTCGTCAAGTTCGCTGCTGCCGATTTCGCGATCAGCTTTCCAATTTCAGTTGAGCCCGTGAAGGCAATTTTGTCGATGCCGGGATGAGAGGCGAGCGCCGCGCCCGCAGTTTCGCCATACCCGGGAATGATGTTGACGACGCCTTCGGGGAAGCCGGCTTCCTGAATCAGCTTGGCGAGTTCCAATGCCGTCACCGGCGTCTGCTCCGCCGGTTTCAGCACGACAGTATTTCCGCAGGCGAGCGCCGGCGCCAGTTTCCAAGCGGCCATCAACAGCGGAAAATTCCAGGGAATGATTTGCCCGCAAACGCCGACCGGCTCGCGCAGAGTGTAATTGAACATCTGGCCGGGCACCGGAATCGTCTCGCCTTCGATCTTAGTCGACCAACCTGCGAAGTATTCAAAGTTCTCAACCACGCCCGGCAGATCGATGTAAGTCGACTCCTTAATCGGCTTCCCATTGTCGGATGTTTCCAGCTCGGCCAGTTCCCCCGCGTGCTGCTCAATTAATTGGGAAAGCCGATAAAGTAACCTCCCGCGGTCGCGCGCGCTCATCTTTGACCATTTGCCATCAAGGGCTTTACGCGCGGCAGCAACGGCTTTATCAACATCGGCCTTGTCGGCTTCGGCAACCTCAGCAAACGTTGCACCGGTAGCCGGATTGGGCGATTTGAAAGTCTTTCCGGACTCAGCGTCGACAAATTGTCCGTCAATAAAAAGTTGATAACGACGTGGCGTAGTTTGCGCTGGTTGAGTTGTTGACATGATGGTTTGCTATCTCCAATTTCAAATCTCAGATCGGTTTTTCCAAATATGATGTGACTCTAGCATTGAGCAATCAGGAAAGTCTAAGCTCTGTGCGTTCTCCGTGTCCTCTGTGTCTCTGTGGTAAATTCTTCCGCACGGTATATCCACCACAGAAGACACGGAGCACGGAGATTTCACAGAGAAATACATTCATGACTAACAACCACTGGCCCATACTTATCCTGGAAGAATGGCAAGACACACTCGCGACGCTGCACATGTGGGCCCAGATTGTTGGCAAGATCCGTTTGAAGCTAACGCCGCTGATCAATCATTGGTGGAACGTTACGCTGTATGTTTCGGCGCGCGGCCTGACAACTTCGGCTATGCCTTATCAGGATCGCATATTCGAAATTGAATTCGACTTCATCGATCACAAGCTGCGTATTGAGTGCAGCGACGGCGCGTCAAAGATTCTGCCGTTGCGTCCGCAGTCAGTCGCTGACTTCTATCAGGAAGTCATGTCAGCGCTGCGGGATTTAGGAATAAACCTAAAGATTTGGCCCCTGCCGGTGGAGATCCCGAATCCGATTCGCTTTGATCAGGATCAGGTTCACAAATCTTACGACGCTGAATACGTGAATCGATTCTGGCGCGCTTTGGTATGTATTGACGATGTGTTCAAGGATTTTCGCACGCGCTTCATCGGCAAAGTCAGCCCGGTGCATTTTTGGTGGGGCAGCTTTGATCACGCGGTCACACGCTTTTCCGGCCGACCTGCGCCCCCGCGTGAAGCCGCCGATAAGTGGACTCCGGAAGCGTACTCACACGAAGTGATCAGCCATGGCTTCTGGCCCGGCGGCAATGGCGTCCAGGCCGCTTTCTATTCTTACACCGCTCCTGAGCCACCGGGTTTGTCCAAATCAACGCTCAAACCCGCCGCCGCGTTCTACAGTCAAGACCTGAAAGAGTTTCTGCTTCCTTACGAGGCCGTGCGCCAGTCCCCTTCACCGGAGACTGCGCTAATGGATTTCTTGCAGAGTACGTACGAAGCGGGCGCGAATCTGGCCAAGTGGGATCGCAAGGCGTTGGAGCGGTAGTGATACGGGGCGCTGGGAGCGCGGACGTCCCGTCCGCACTGAGCGCCGCAGGCGCGAACTATTTTGCCAGGCGTACGCTTAAAAACATGAAACACGATGCGCTAATTGTGTCGCCGGGAAAAAAGATTCGTCTAAAGGATTTTGATCCGGCTTCCACGGGAAAATTCCACAGCAAGGATGAAGCGCGGGAAAAGCTGGCAACGGACATTGTCCGTCTCGCCGAATATCAGACTGTGCTGTATGCCCAGGATACTCACGCCTTATTGATCATTTTTCAGGCGCTGGACGCCGCCGGCAAAGACAGCACGATCAAGCATGTAATGTCCGGCGTCAATCCGCAGGGGACGCAGGTCTTCTCTTTTAAGCAGCCTTCGGCGGAAGAACTCGATCACGATTATCTCTGGCGCTATCACAAGGCCGTTCCCGAACGTGGACGCATAGGCATTTTCAATCGTTCGTATTACGAAGAGGTTTTGGTGGTACGGGTCCATCCTGAGTGTTTGAGCGCGGAAAAGTTGCCGCCCGAAACGGCTAAGAAAGATATCTGGAAACAGCGCTTCGAACAGATCAACGACTTCGAGCATTACCTGGTTCGCAACGGCGTCGAGGTACTCAAGTTCTTTCTCAACGTTTCTCGTGAAGAGCAACGCCGGCGTTTCCGGGCGCGCCTGGACACTCCGGAAAAGAACTGGAAGTTTTCTTTAAGTGACGTAAAAGAGCGGGCCCGCTGGAATGATTATCAAAAGGCCTTCGAAGCCGTCTTCAATCACACCAGCACAAAATGGGCGCCGTGGTACGTCATCCCCGCCGATCACAAATGGTTCACCCACGTCGCCGTCGCCGACATCATCAACTCAAAACTCAAGTCCCTCAATCTGAAATACCCAACCGTCAGCAAAGAGCGCATGAAGGAATTACAGATCGCCAGAGAGACGCTGGAAAGTGAATCATCACGTAGTCAGCATCGAGAGCAGTAGCCACCGGATTTCTGTTGAGGAACCAATTGCTGGGAGCTAGCGGGTTGGTAGCAGCTACCGATTTGCCGGGAGCGCGGACGTCCCGTCCGCACTGAGCGCGAAGCGCGAACAGTTCTCTTTTAGCGTTTTGGGCAGTAGCCCGACCGTCAGGGAGGGCTCTGGTACAGAACCCTGAGCGGTAGCGACGGGATCCTGCCACTCAAGTTGAGCTTATGATCCGGTCGCTACCGCTCCCGGTTCTGTACCAGATGGCGCTTAACGCCAACGGCGTGAAATAAAATGAACCGGCCTCAAAACCCCGTCGTCCCCGCCAACAACTGCCTCAACACATAAGGCAAGATCCCGCCGTGCAGGTAGTAATCAATCTCGATCGGTGTGTCGATTCGCAGGACAAGCGGAACTTGATCTGTTCGACTGTTGGCGCGGCGGATCGTCAGGATTACATCCTGACGTGGTTTCACAGGAACGTTTTCCAATCCGGTGATGTCGAACGTCTCTGTGCCAACAAGGCTCAACGACGCGGCGTTCGTGCCGTCTTTGAACTGGCAAGGCAGGACACCCATGCCGACGAGATTACTGCGATGGATGCGTTCGAAGCTCTGCGCGATAACGGCCTTCACTCCTAGCAGACGAGTTCCCTTTGCGGCCCAGTCACGAGATGATCCCGTGCCGTATTCCTGGCCGGCAAACACAACCAACGGCGTGCCTTCGCTCTGATACTTCATCGCTGCATCATAGATGCTCATGCGTTCGGCTTCCGCCGGCGGGTTCGGCCTGTAAATAGTGACGCCGCCTTCCGTGCCCGGCACCATCAAATTCTTGATGCGAACGTTCGCGAACGTGCCGCGCATCATCACCTGATGATTGCCGCGTCGCGAGCCGTAGCTGTTAAAGTCCGCCGTCTCGACGCCACGCTGTTGCAGATACACACCCGCCGGTGACGTGGCCTTGATCGCACCCGCCGGGCTGATGTGATCGGTGGTGACTGAGTCGCCAAAGATCGCCAGGGGCCGCGCGCCAAAAATGTCTTCCATCTCGCCGACTTCGGCGCCAAAGCCTTCGAAGAACGGCGGGTCCTGAATGTAGGTTGATTCGGGATCCCACTTGTAGGTCAAACCCGTGGTCGTAGGGATCTCGTTCCACATCGGATTCTGTTCGGCGAAATTGCCGTACAGCCTTCGATAAGTTTCCGCGTCAAACGCCGACGTCATCAACTCTCTTATTTCGTCCATCGTCGGCCAGATGTCACGCAGGAAAACATCCTCGCCGTTTCTATCGATGCCGAGCGGTTCCTTTGACAGATCGCGATCGACACGACCCGCCAGTGCGAATGCGACGACCAGCGGCGGGCTCATCAAAAAATTAGCTTTGATGCTCTGATGCACGCGCGCTTCAAAATTGCGATTGCCGGACAGCACACTAGCGGCGATCAAATCGTGCTCAGTCAAAGCGTCTTCAATCTTTGGATCGAGTGGCCCTGAGTTCCCGATGCAAGTAGTACATCCGTAACCCACAAGATTAAACCCCAGCTTATTTAGATAAAGTTGCAAGCCAGTCTTATCCAGATACTCGGTCACCACACGCGACCCGGGCGCCAAAGACGTTTTCACCGTCGGGCGCACTTTCAATCCACGTTCGACGGCCTTCTTTGCCAGCAGCCCGGCAGCCAACATCACGCTGGGATTCGAAGTGTTGGTGCAGGAAGTGATCGCCGCGATCAAAACATCGCCGTGACCCAAATCGACGTGGGCTGTGGGAAATTCTTCCGGCAGCATTTCAACCACGCGATCGGGCGTGGGCCGATTATTCATCATTTCAGTTTCCGTCCAGACGCTGGTCTCGCGCGGCGTCACATCGTTGCCGGACGGAGCCGGAACAGACGCAGAGTGCTGCTGGCCTCCGCCGACCACCACCGCGAGCGCATGTTCACTCGCCCCGATGTCGGTTGGATATCGCACCGCAATCTGTTCGCTGGACTTTCCATAGCCGCCGCTGGTCGCGTCCTGCTGCAGAAGCTCCAGAAATTTGTTCTTCAGATCAGGCAGCGCGATTCGATCCTGCGGCCGCTTGGGACCAGCGACACTCGGGACGATGGTCTCCAGATTGAGATCCAGCAGAGTGCTGTAGTCGCACTCCCCGCCACGCGGAATTCCGAACATGCCCTGCGCCTTGAAATAATTTCGCACCGCCTCGATGTGCTCATCAGACCGCCCGGTCGCCTTAAGATATATGCAGGTCTCTTCATCCGGTGGGAAGTAACCCATGGTCGCGCCGTATTCAGGCGACATGTTCGCGATGGTCGCGCGATCGGTCACCGAAAGCGACGCCGCGCCTTCACCATGAAACTCGACGAACTTGCCTACGACTTTCGCTTTACGCAACATCTCAGTGACGGCCAGCACGAGATCAGTCGCCGTTACGCCTTCACGCAGACGGCCTTTCATGTGCACGCCCACGACATCGGGCGTGAGAAAGTATACGGGTTGACCGAGCATAGCCGCTTCGGCTTCGATGCCGCCGACGCCCCAGCCCACGATGCCGAGTCCATTGATCATCGTCGTGTGCGAATCGGTCCCGACCAGACTGTCGGGATAATACAGGCCATGCTTTTCCCAGACGCATTTGCCGAGGTATTCCAGATTGACCTGGTGACAGATACCTATGCCCGGCGGAACGACGCGGAAACCATCGAACGCCTGCATGCCCCATTTAAGAAATTGGTAGCGAGAGTTATTACGGCGGAACTCCATCTCCATGTTCTTGCGAAAAGCGTCGCCCGTGGCAGAAAAATCAACCTGCACTGAATGATCTATGACGAGATCGACCGGCACCAGAGGCTCAATGACGCCGGGATTCTTATTCAAACGCACCACGGCCGATCGCATCGCTGCTAAATCAACCAGCAGCGGGACGCCGGTGAAGTCCTGCAGCAGCACGCGCGCCACCACGAATGGAACTTCCTCGGTGCGCTCGGCGTTCGGTTGCCAATTCGCGACGCTGCGAACATCGTCTTCAGTTATTCTCTCGCCGTCAAAATTGCGCAGCACCGATTCGAGGACGACGCGAATACTGACAGGCAAACGAGAAATCTTTCCGATTCCTTCTTTTTCAAGTTGGGTCAGCGAATACAATTCGCCGGTTTTTCCGGTGGCGGCTGTAAACGTCTGAAGTGAATTGAAGAGATTATGTGACATAGTCGTCAAGCGCCTGCATCTTTTTCGCACCTCCGCACGCTTTTGGCGCACAGAAGGACAACCCAAAGCTGAGAGCTTCTCTGAAAATTTAATGTTGCCGGCTTATCAAGTTCCAGTTTAGGTTTTGACGCGAGTAATCGTCAAGCAACCCCATTCTGAGAAGTGTCCCAATCTTAAATTCTCTGCGTAGACCTCTGATGGCGCAAAGAGAAACGAATCACAGGCGCAAGCAAAAGCTTGAAACTCCAGGCCGACACCTTTCAATTTTTTTCTGTTGCGAAAACCTATGGCGGCGTATACTGAATCACCCAGGCTGTTTGGACTTCGACTGGTGCACCTTAAAGGAGAACCAACATGAAGACTTTTATCCTTTCCGCTTTAATTCTTTGCTTTGCCGTCGTGTGTTCAGCGCAAACATTTCGCGGTGGCATCCAGGGCACTGTCACTGATCCGAACGGCGCAGTCGTTCCGGGCGCCGAAGTAACTATTACCAGTCCGGACACCGGGCTAACGCGAACAATCGTTACCGACGACAACGGAGCCTTTTCCGTTTCCGAACTACCAATCGGAAGCTATCGAGTAATAGTAAAGAAAAGCGGGTTTCAGAGCCCGCCGGTAAGTGCCAGAGTGGAGGTCGCCACAACCACGCGCGCCGACATTCAGCTCGCGGTGGCGGCCGCTACCGTCGACTGGGTCGTTGTGGCCGACCAGGAACCAATAGTAAACACCGCACAAAACAATCTTGGAGGTTCCATCCAGGCAAAGCAGTTACAGGAACTGCCGGTAAGCGGCCGCGACTTTACCAAGATGCTGGTGCTGGTTCCGGGATCGGGCGGCGATCCTTCGGGCGTGGCTGATTCACCGGGCTCATTTGGGCTGTTCAGCATCAACGGCAATCGTGGGCGGTCGAATAATTATCTGATCGACGGCACCGACATGAACGATGGTTATCGCAATCTCCCCGCGATCAATCAGGGTGGAGTGTTTGGCACTCCGGCCACGATCCTCCCGATGGACGCGATTCAGGAAATGTCGATCATCAACAGCACGGAAGCTGAGTACGGGCGGAGTTCAGGCGCGACGGTCAACATCGTAACCAGGTCTGGAACGAATTCGGTTCATGGTACGGCGTACGAGTATTACCGTAACAACAGGCTCGATGCTCGAAACTTTTTCAATACCAAACCCCTGCCGCAGGACACCTTTCACAATAACCAATTCGGTTTCTCGCTGGGTGGGCCGATCAAGAAAAATAAGACCTTCTGGTTTGTCTCGTATGAAGGCCAGCGCGAAACCGTAGGCATTCCCACCGTGGCGCGCGTGCCCACGACCGCGGAGATCGCGACGGCTAAAGCCAACAATGGCGGCGTGGTAAATCCGGTGATTGCGAACCTGCTGGCCCGCAATCCCTGGCCGGCGCCGAATCAGACCCCAGACGCCAATGGAAACAACCTCCAGATCGCAAACAATGCGTTCAATCGCGTGAACAGTTTTATCGGCAAGGTCGATCAGCACATCGGCAAGGACGATCTTTTGACCGCCCGTTATTACTTCGGCAAGAGCGACCAGAGTTTTCCGCTGGCGCTCGTGGGCGGCGGAATTCTTCCCGGCTTCAATACCGTCACCCCAACCGACGTTAATATTTTCTCAGTCTCGTACACGCACGTCTTTAGTCCGCGCCTGCTGATAGAGCTCCGGGGCGGCTACAACCGTTTTAAGGAAACCTTCTTCCCTGAGGATAAATCCTTCAATCCTTCTTCGATCGGATTGAACATGGGAACCTCGGCGCAGGATTTTGGGCTGCCGCTAATCGGCGTCGATGGATTTGCAACTCTAGGCGCCAACACCTCGGTGCCGCGCGGACGCGTGGACACGAACACCCAACTGTTTGGCAACGTGAGCTACACGGCCGGGCGACACAACTGGAAATTCGGTTACGAGTTTCGCCGCACGTTCGTAGACGGATTTTTTGACAGCGGCTATCGCGGCAAGCTCACCTTTAACACCCTGGATGATTTTATTGCCGGCACTCCAACCGGCGGCCGGCAAGCTCAGGGAAATTCATCGCGCCAGACTTTTCAAAACAATAACTCGCTCTATCTTCAGGATAGCTTTCACATCTGGCCGCGCGTAACTTTGAACTATGGAGTGCGCTGGGAATACTTCGGAGTGATTGGCGAGAAGCAGAATCGTTTCAGCATTCTGAGTGCCGCCGGCCTTCTTACACCGGTTCATCAACTCTATCCGAAAGACTTCAACAACTTTGCGCCCCGAGCCAGTGTGGCCTGGGACGTTCACGGCAATGCCAAAACTGTCGTGCGCGCCGGCTGGGGTCTGTATTACGACTCGTTTTCACAGGATTTCTTTGTCGGGCAATTGCCATTCAATACTTTCAATCCCGGCCCGGCCTATAACGGCATCGGCGCGGATGCGGTTACTTTCAGTTTCTCACCGGCGGCAACGCTGGCGCCCGGGGTGCGTGTGTTTGACGCTTCGACCTTTTCGGCCACGGATGTTTTTACCGTCGATCAGAAGATCCGCACGCCTTACATTCATGTCTACAGTGCGAATTTTCAGCAGGAACTGGCGAGAAATGTCGCGGTCGAAGTTGGCTACGTCGGTTCGGCGGGCCGCAAGCTGTTTCGTTATCGCGATCTCAACCAAGTAAACCCGGCGACGGGTACGGTCGCGTTTCCGGCGTTCGTTTACATAAATCAATTCGAATCTACGGCCAGGAGTGACTACAAGTCTCTGCAGGCTTCCCTGCAGTTTCGTAACTGGCATCGACTGACCTCAACACTGAATTACACCTGGTCGCACTCAAGGGACAATGCGAGCGACGGTCAGGACTATGTGCCCAACGCGACGCAACCGGACAACAGCTTCGACCCCCAGCGCGAGCGCGCGAATTCCAACTTTGATATGCGTCACCACCTGACGTGGACCTTCAACTACGAACTGCCGAAGTTAGGCAACGTCCGGGGCCTTAGTTCAGGATGGGCGGTCAATGGCGTGCTGGCTGTCGCTTCTGGTCAACCTTTCAACGTCAACTATTTGTTTGAAGGCGATTTTAATGGCAGCGGCGAATTCTTTGGCCGGCCGGACCTGGTCGGAAGTCCTTTTGCCGGCACCCACACGCCGGACAGTTTTCTGAACCTCGCGGCCTTCAAAGTTCCGTGCACGCTGGACGCTGGCGGCAACTGCATTGCGGGTACCCAGCACTTTGGCAATTTGGGTCGCAATGCTTTGGTTGGACCTCATTATCGAAACTTCGATTTCAGTGTAGTAAAGAACAATAGCCTGAGCGAGCGGGTGAAGCTGCAGATCCGCATGGACATCTTCAATCTGTTCAATCATCCGAATTTTGCCAATCCGCTGTGGCCAAACTTCGGCGTGGATTTTCTGGCTAACGGAATTGACGGCACCGGGCGAGGAATAGGCTTTCTGCCGATCACGACGACACCTGACGTGGGCACGGGGAATCCGTTTTTGGGCGGTGGCGGATCGCGCAACATACAACTGGCACTGAGAGTGAGCTTTTGATGAACTGAGTGGGCGGGTGATCTGACTCAATGACGGCGTACGAGTTTCGGCGTTCAGAGTACTAACTTCAGTTGGGTTTTTCTCGCTTCAGTAAAAGCCCGACTAAGGTCGGTACTCTGAACACCGCTTATAAAATTACGACTACCCACTCGGTTACGTGATTGTCGCGGCCAAACTGATTTGATATAGTCGGACTACTTAGCACCCCCGCCAAACTTGGGTCCTAATGATAGATTCGCTGCGATCCGATCGCTCGAATCGGTCGAGGAAGATCGCAAATGCCAAAGAAAATACCAGAATCGTTCAACTACCTGAGCAACGATCCCGAATTCGTACCCGATCCTGAGATTGAAGAATTCATGGAAGAGGAAATTGCGCATGCGCCGAAAGACCCTGAATTACTGGCGCAGCGCCTGCACAATAACACCGCGGCCTCGCCATCGGACGCGGGCGGCGACCTCGACGCGGCTTGGGAAGACGTGAACGAGAGCGGCTCAGAAACCTTCGCGGGCGATAGTCCCACACCCGATCAATCCATGGTGGAAGAGAACGCGAAAGCGATGGGCGTAAGTTTAGAAGACAATGAAGAGTTGGATTTTCTTGGTAAACTCGAGCGTCGCGATCAAAAACGATTTGAGCTGGAAGAACAATCAAAAGCCAGCGAGGATTCGATATAGGGGAGCGCCCGCATCCTTGCGGGCGGTTCGCATGCATCCTGCGTGCGTTATTTTTTTCGAAACGACGCACTACTAAAAGGCCAATCTTCTGCCTTCTCACACAGCCGCGCCTTGACCGGATTATTCTCGATATAGACTACGACCTTTGCGAAGTGTCTCGCATTGCGAATGTAGCGGTCGAAATATTCCTTCTGCCAAAATCGACCTCTGCGACCAAGCATTTTGTTAGCCTCGGTAGCTGTATAAGACTTCAGTGAGTGCATAATCTCTGCGAGGCTGTGTTGGATGCAAGGAGAGCATAAAACGTGCGCGTGGTTCGGCATCACTACCCAAGCCACTAACCGGTATTTGGTTTGATCGTGAAAAAGGAATGCGTCCTGTACGATTGTCGCTATCTTCGGATCTTTCAAGTAACAACTGCCGTGACCCTGATCGAGATAAGCCTCCACCAGGCGACGCATGACGGCTTCGACCTCTCCCGACTTCTCGTGCTTCAACTCTTCTTTCCACCGCACGAGTACCGATCCGGGCAATGCGTCGTGCAGTCGAAATGTAATGAACTGTGCCAGTTCTCCGCCATCGAAATGTGGCAGGTAGCCTCGGCTGTGCCAACCTAATTGAGACTTTGGGGGTCCGTTCATAAAAACTAATGCGCGCAGGATGCGCGCGCACCGCCCGCAAGGATGCGGGCGCTCCTACGGAAAGTTCGCTCGCGGTTGCAGCGTTACACTTTTAATCACAACCTTGTCCGAAGGCCGCGAACCTCCAGTCTCGGTCGGCGCACCCATGATGACCTCAGCGTTCTTGATGCCGTCAATCACCCGGCCGAACACCGTATACTTCTTATCAAAGGCCGGCTGCTTCTTGAGCGTGATGAACCACTGACAGTTGGCGCCGTTGACATCGCTGGTGCGCGCGGCACCCAAGGTACCGCGCTCGTAAGGTATGTCGCTGAACTCAGCCGGCACGTTTGGATAAGGCGAGTTGCCGGTGCCGTAGACCGCAGTGTTATTTCCCTTCGTCAGAGGATCACCGCCCTGAATAATTCCCAGACTCGGATCGACGCGATGAATCGCCGTGCCGTCGTAAAATTTTTCACCGATCAACTTCTTGAAGCGCTCAACCATCTTCGGCGCGACGTTCGGATACAACTCGATCACGATGCGCCCATAGTC
>WNFJ01725366.1_pt6 | contig 26771 bp, 29 predicted proteins | sample 5400461 | NCBI WGS metagenome assembly WNFJ01 (sample SAMN13153349, study PRJNA577476) | soil metagenome | isolation source: 115 cm saprolite on Douglas fir-dominated hillslope | place: USA:California | collected 2013-09-17
GCCGCGGATCCGCACCATGCTTGCGGACTGAGGTCTCTCTTTGCTGAAGGCCCGCCGCGGTGCCGGCATTCATAGGGCAAGGAGATACTGAGCCATGCGACTCTTCCGCTTTGTGCTTGCCATGTCTTTCGTGCAAGGTGCACTCACGGGATGTTCGGGGGATGCCTTCATCGCGATCGGGCCCGATGACGGGGGCTCATCCGGTTCTGTCGGCAGCGGCAGCGCCGGATCCGGATCCGCGTCCACCGGCACTGCGGGTTCGGGGTCCGCTTCCAGCGGCAGCGCGGGTTCGGGGTCCATGTCCAGTGGGGGAGGCGGCTCGGGCGCGAACGGCGGATCCGGATCCTGCGTCAACGATATGGATTGCCCGAACAACGGCGTTTGCGGATACCCCGAGAGCACGGCCTGTTCCGCTACCGGCAAGTGTTTCCCAAACCCGGGGGCCGTGTGCCTTGCGTATTCGCCTGGATGCGCGTGCGACGGCACCGAGATCACGATCGCATGCACAGGGCTTCCTCCGGGTTACTCGTCCAAGCCACTGCGCCACGCGGGAGCTTGTTCCACCTGCGTGGACGGCGGCTCCCCCAACTGCGGGAATCCCGTCTGCGTCAACGGCGCCTGGCTCTGTCCCGGGCCCCTCCCGCCGTGCTTCACCGACACCGTTCCGGCCGTCTACAAGGAGTGCGGAGTCGATGGGGACTGTACGGTCAAGAGCCATCAGACCGACTGTTGCGGAACCATTCATGAACTCGGCGCGAGCAAGGCGTTATCGAGTGCGTACGACGCCTGCGAGTCTGCGTGGGATCGGCACTTCCCAGGGTGCGGATGCCCTCCGGCGGTGACGACGACGGAGGACGGAAAGACGGTGACCGATCCTTCGAATGTGACGGTGCACTGTCTGGCTTCCGGCGCCGCGGGCGCAAAGACCTGCCAGACAACGGTGTCGAGCCCGCCGCCGGACGCGGGTGGCATGGGAGTGTGCTCAATCGCCTCGCCCTGCCCTCCGAGCTTCGTCTGCGGATTTCCCCAGACCCCAGCGTGCACCACGACGGGACAGTGCTTCCCATTCCAGGGGATTCGGTGCGCTGCGTATTCGCCTGGCTGCGCCTGCGACGGCACAGAGATTAACGTCGTGTGCACTGGGCTTCCAAGCGGATACGAGACGAAGCCGCTGCGCCATGCGGGAATGTGCGTCGACGGGGGATGATGCGGCCAGGAATGCCGCGCATCGCGAGCTCGCGATTGAGGCCCGCAGAGGTCGGCGTCTCCCCCAATCGCATCGTCGGCATGAAGCTGGCCCGTTAGACTCAGAATCGCAGTATCTGTCGGAGCTTCCGCCGCGCGCTGGCGACCTGTTTCAAGAACGGCGACGCGTCGGGAAACGCCTTGTTCAGGTCGACCCAGTCCTTATCCCCTAGAACAAGGTCCCCAGCGCGGGCGCTCGACTGCGCGCTTTCGGCTCGGCTAGCTCCCGGAATGACGAACATCACGGGCGAGCTCGCCAAAAGCCATGCGAGCGCCACCTCGTAAGGCGATGCTCCGTTGTGGCTCGCCACAGCCCTAAGCGTCGGATGGTCACTGATGCGCCCCTGCTGGCGGTGGCCCCCGACTGGGCTGTGAGCGATAAACGCGATCCCTTCCTTCTGGCACAGATCGACGACGCCATTGACGAAAGGGCGCCTGTCGATAGCGCTGCAGCGATTCTGCACACTCGCAATCGGAACGATCCCGCGCGCCTCCTCGATCTCGCCGACGCCAACGTTGGAAAGCCCAACGTGCCGAATCTTTCCCTCCCTCTGCAAGTTGGCCAGCGTGCCGACGCTATCGGCCCAGGGCACTTTCGCGTCGGGAGCATGCAGCTGGTAAAGAAAGATCGAATCGGTGCCGAGCGCTTTGAGGCTTGCCTCGCAGGCCCCTTTGAGCCGCTCGGGGCGTGCGTCCGATTCCCACCGCCCTCCCGGGCGACGCAGCCCGCCCTTGGTTGCGACCATGACGTCGTCTCGGGCTCCCTTGTGCTCCCGCAGCGCGCGGGCGACCAGACGCTCCCCGTAGCCAATATCGCCGTCGTCGAGACAATAGACGTCGGCTGTGTCGATCCAAGTCATACCCGCATCGAGTGCGGCGTGGATGACGCCAACAGCCTCAGCTTCATCCAAGCGACCGGCGAGAGCCAAGGGCATCGCACCGAGTCCGACCGAGCTCACGTCTCTTCCGGTCTTTCCTAGCGGTCGCAGCTGCATCCCATCGTGTATAGCCCGCAGCGCGTGCTAGGACAGTCGGCCCGTGCTTCCGCTTCGCGATCACCTGCCCACTCGAACGTTTCCGATCATCAACTATGCGCTCATCGTTGCGAACGTTGCCGTGTTCGTTCTTGAAGCGCAGGCCTTCATGAGCGGTGTCCGGCCCGACGCGCTCACGCTTACGTGGGGGCTTGTCCCGGCTCGCCTATTCGTGGATCCGGCCGTCGGGGCCGAGACGGTCTTCACCAGCATGTTCATGCATGGGGGTTTGGCTCATATCGCCGGCAACATGCTGTTTCTCTGGATTTTCGGCGACAACGTCGAGGACGCGATGGGCCACGTCCGCTACCTGTTCTTCTATCTGCTCGGTGGCGTCGGTGCGGCCGTGGCGCAAGTCCTGGTGAATCCGATGTCGACCATCCCCATGGTCGGAGCGTCAGGGGCCATTTCCGCAGTGCTCGCCGCTTACGTGTTTCTGTATCCGACCTCGCCCATCACCGTGCTCAATCCCGTGCTGCCGCTGTGGCTCTTCTTTGGGCTCTTTTTGACGTTTCCGGCATGGCTCGTGATCGGCCTCTTCTTCATCGCCAACCTGTGGGATGCGCTCGCCAACTCAACGCAAGGCGGAGTTGCGTTCATGGCTCACGTGGGTGGGTTCATCACCGGCGCCGTTTTCTTGGCGGTCTTCATGGCCGGGCGAGAAAGAATAGACTACGCGCGGTGGCAGCGCTGGGCGCAGCGCCGACAGCGCGGAGCGTGGTAGTCGCTTTCCTCGATGCCTCGGGAGGTTCGTCCGCGTCTGCCAGCGACCGTAGTCCTGCTCGGATTCACGAGCTTGTTCACGGACATTGGCACAGAGATGATTTTCCCGCTCTTGCCGGTTTTTCTAGTGGAAACGCTTCAAGCGGGACCCACGTATCTTGGGCTCGTTGAAGGCACGGCCGACACAGTCGCGAGCCTGCTCAAGCTCATCTCTGGAGTCATCGCCGACGCGGTCCAGCGACGAAAGCCGCTGGTTTTGCTTGGATACGGGCTCGCGAGCCTGGTGCGGCCACTCGTCGCCGTGGCGACGCGCCCATGGCACGTGCTTGCAGTTCGCGTGACGGATCGCGTGGGCAAGGGGCTGCGCAGCTCGCCACGCGACGCCCTCATCGCGGACGCCGCCGGCGAAAGGGCAGGCAGGGCTTTTGGGTTTCATCAGGCGATGGACAACGTGGGGGCTGTCTTTGGGCCGTTGCTGGCGACTGCACTCTTGGCCGGGCAGGTGCCGATTCGGAGCATTTTCTGGATCGCGGTAATTCCGGGAGCAATTGCAACGGTGCTTGCCGCGATCATCCGCGAGACACCCCGCCGCCCGTCCACGCCCGCGATTGCGTCCGCGCCCGCATCCGCAATTGCGTCCGCGACCGCCTCTGCGTTTGCCCCTGCCCCGTCGCTTGCGACTGCCCCCAGACCCGTATTCGGGCGACCTCTCCGACTCTACTTGGCGATCTTGGCGGTCTTCTCGCTGGGCAACTCATCCGACGCGTTTCTCTTGCTGCGGGCTCGCTCCCTCGGGCTCTCCACCGCGGCCCTCCCCGTTCTTTGGTCGGTCCTGAATCTCTCCAAGGTGGTTTGGGCCTACCTCGGCGGCGCGCTTGCGGACCGGGTTCCGCGAGCGAAGCTCGTCGCAGTGGGCTGGGGTGTCTATGGCCTGGTGTACTTCGGGCTAGGAGCGGCGACCGGTCCGTGGCACGTCTGGGCCCTTTTCGTTGTTTACGGCGTCTTTTATGGGCTCACCGAGCCAGTCGAAAAGGCGCTGGTGAAAGACTTGGCGCGCGCCGACGCTCGCGGCCGCGCCTACGGAGCCTATAACTTCATCGTCGGAATCACCGTGCTGCCTGCGGGACTCCTAACGGGAGCTCTCTGGAAGATTTGGGGGGCGACTGTGGCGCTTGACGTAGGCGCTGCGTTCGCTGCCGTCGCTGCGGCCCTCGTCCTCACATGGGATAAGCGGCGCGCGAAGTATTCTGACGCAGAGCCTTTCTAGAGCTTTTCCGAGAGCACGTTCAACCTAGTTTCCCAGCACGCGTCTTGCCACGAAGAGCCCGAACAGACCCGCCGCAAAACACGCGGATGTCGTTACCGCGAAGTTGAGCAACCCCGTGCCCCATGCGCGTTCCTGAAGCAGCTTGGTTGTCTCGTAGTTGAAGCTGGAATACGTGGTCATCCCCCCCAAGAAACCGGTCGTCAACGTCAATCGAAGCGTCATCGGCACGTGGGAGGTCGAAAGCGCGACGTGCATAACGGCTGCGATCAGGAAGCATCCCGCGAGGTTTACGATGAGTGTGCCGTAGGGAAACGAGTTTCCCAACGCCTTGGCCGCCCACAGCGCGATGAGGTATCGAGCCCACGTACCGACAGCCCCGCCAAGACCGATTAGCAAGAACCGAAGCATCTGTCCTTCCTAGCAAGAAACCCGGTTCAGCATGAGCCTCGCTCATTTCACGCTAGTTCACGCGGTATGGCAGCCACGGTGGGCACGGGGGAGTGCAGCCGGCCGCCCCGCACCCGCAGCAGGAACGGAGTGCCCTGCTAGGCTTGACTCTCCCAATGCCCTCTCTCGCTTGGAGCGTTGATCGCGTGGTCGGCGGTCTCTCCCGCTTTTTGCATCTGCGCAGCGCCGAGCGCAATACGGCCGACGATCTCGGGCCGTACCTTGGCGCCTCGACCGCTACCCTTTTGCCCGATCCTGTCGTCCCGCCCGACGTGCGCCGCCGGGCGGCATTGCCATTCGGCCACGAGCGCGTGCTCGAGCGGTTGGAGTGGCAGAGTCAGCATGTTCCCCTTTGTCCAAACTACCAAGTTCGGCACAGGGGCGAGTACGCGCGCAACCAAAAGGTGAGCGCACGGTGGATTCATTCGCGAGCCGGCAATCGCCGGGGAGCGCTTGTGTACGTGCACGGCTGGCTCGAGCCGGCCCCTTGGCAGGTGCTCTTCTTGCCGCGCCTGTACAGCGCGCTCTCGGTCGATGTGCTCTCGGTGCAGTTGCCTTTCCACGGCAGCCGCAATCCGAAGGGAGCGCTTTTTCACGGCGAGTTTTTTTGGACTGCGGATTTGGTGCGCTCGTTCGAGGCGATGCGCCAGTCCTGCATCGATGCGCGCACTCTCGTCGCCTGGCTGCGTGCGCAAGGTTACTCGGAGGTTGGCGTCACGGGCATCAGCATGGGTGCATCGATTGCAATGCTGCTGGCTTGTTTGGACCCGACCCCCGACTACATCGTACCGATCATCGGCCACTTGCAGCTTGCTGAAGTCGTCGAGGAGGCCCCGATTTTCTTCCGGATGCGAGACGATCTCGAGCGATTCGGTATCGATCGGACCCGCCGTCGTGAGATCTTCCGGCAGCTCGGCCTCGAGGCTCTGCGGCCGCGGCTTGCCGCGGAGCGCCAACTCTGGATCATGGCGCGCGACGATGTGTACATCGCAGCCTCGCTCGTAGAGCGGCAATGGTGCGAGTGGGGACGGCCGCCCATCGAGTGGCTCGCTGCTGGACACATGACGTTTGCTCTGTCCCTTCCAAGGATAGTGAAGCGCGTGCGCGATTTTCACGCGATGCTCAATCGTACGTCTCGTAGCGTAGCGACCCTCGCGGCAACCCCGCCTCCCGATGAAGCACCGTGACCACATCGTCAACCATGGCACTCACCCCGCAAACGTAGGCGCGCGCTCCGGGGAGCGATTCGGCAAGACCGCGCGCATGACGCTGGACGTAGCCAACGAGCCCCGCCCATTCCGGTGGCGCACGCGACAGAGTCACGTGCAGTCTGAAACGCGGGCACGACCGTTCCCAACGCTGGAGCTCTTCCGCCCACAGCACGTCCGCCGGAGTGCGGCACCCAAAGAGCAAAACTAGCGGCGGTCCTTCGGAGGCACGCACCTCCTCCGTGAGCATTGCGCGGATAGGTGCCAGACCGGTGCCTGTCGCCACGAAGAGCGTTGGGTGATCGCGGTCTTCGGGACGTCGCACGAATGTGCCTTCTGGGCCTTCGATTTCGATCAGGGCGCCCGGCTCGATGGTATGAAGCGCGTTGGATGTTGGCCCTCCTTCCACGCGAGTTACGGCAAGTTGGAACCTGTCCGGCGTGGAAGGGTCGGGCGCCGACGCGATTGAATAGGAACGCCGAAAAGGCAGGCCTCGCGGCGTGGGCACGATCGTGTCCAAGTACTGTCCCGGCTTGTGATCGACAGCGCTTCCGTCGTGCATTCGCAGGGCCAGCGCGCGCACAGAGGGCGTCATCATGTGCGTGCTCATCAGCTGAGCCTTGCGTCGTCGGGCCATGCACTTTGTAAGTTAAGAACGCTGACTCCGCTGTGCGATTCTTTGCCACCGCTGCCAAGGGCACCGAGCCCGCGTTGCGTGATGAGCTGCGCGAGCTGCGTTTGCGCCGGGTGCAAGCCGACCGAGGGGGTGTTCACTTCGAAGGAGAACTGGAAGATGCGGCTTGCGCTTGCTTGTGGTCCCGCGTCGCCGTGCGCGTGCTTCTGCAAGTGGCGCACTTCGAGGCAAAGAGCGATGCCTTGCTTTACGAGGGCGCTCGCTCGATCGATTGGAGCGAATGGATGACTCCACGTACCTCTCTCGTCGTTCGGGCGACGTGCCGCTCGAGTCGCTTGACGCACTCGCAATACGTGGCCCAAAAGACGAAGGATGGGATCGTGGATATGCTCCGCGATCGCTTGGGGGCAAGGCCATCCGTGGATCGAACGAACGCTGATGTCGGTATCGCCGTTCATCTGGCACGGGACGTGGCAACGCTCTACCTCGACGTGGGGGGTGCGTCGCTGCACGAGCGTGGTTGGCGTTCTCATTCGGGGCCGGCACCGTTGCGCGAGACGCTTGCCGCTGCTGTGTTGCGGCTCTCGGGATGGGACCGCGAAGGGCCCTTGGTGGATCCCATGTGCGGAGCCGGGACGCTGGCGATCGAAGCAGCGGCGTGGTCGCGACGGATAGCGCCCGGGTTGGTCCGCAGTCGCTTCGGGTTCGAGCGATGGGCAAACCACGACGACACGATGCGCGCACGAATGAGCGAGCTGAGGAATGAGGCTCGTGCGGCCGCACGGCGGGACGGCCCTCCAATTCGCGCGAGCGATATTGACCCCGGCGCCATCGAGTGCACGCGGGCGAATGCGCTGGCTGCTGGCGTCGACCTCATCATCGAGCAACGCGACATTCGCAATCTCGAGCCACTGCGCCCCGTGGGCTTTGTCGCGACCAATCCTCCGTACGGAGAGCGCCTCGAAGTGGGCAATAGCCTCTACGACGACCTTGCTCGCGCCTGGCGACGCATGCACGGCCACACGCTGGCGCTGTTGGCCGCCGGCCCTGCCGTATCTGACGCGATCGGCCGCCAACCGGACCGCTGGTGGATTCTTTACAATGGGCCAATCGAATGCCGGCTGCTCGTGTACAGGTAGGCTATGGATCGGATGACGGCGATGGTCTCGGCGGCGGTGGCGGGTGTGATCGCCGCCGTCGCGGGTTGCGACAGGAGCGGTAGCGCCAATGGCCCAGTGGGCTCGAGCGGCGGCGTGGCGCCCGCTGCAACCCAAGCGGACCCGCGCAGCAAGCACGCGTGCCGCGGTCAGAACGACTGCAAAGGGCAGGGCGGTTGCAAAACCGATAAGCACACATGCAAGGGACAGAACGCGTGCAAGGGACAGGGCGGATGCAACATGTAGGCGAGAAGCAACCGCGTGCTGGGCGCTACGGAGCGCAGCAGATGGTCGTGGCGTTCGCCAGCGCTTTGCTCGACGGCGCCGACGCGCTGGAGGACACGCACGCGACGTTGCGGGGCGAAGCGCCTGCATATTGATATCGGGTGAATGTGCTCAGGGACGAACGCGTGACGGATCGGCACGCGCCATCGGCAGGAAAGCTGTCGAGCGCGGCGCCTTGGCAGGAAGGGTCTGTGTAGAATGCGACCGAACCGCCGAAGCACTCGCCGTTCACCGAGCATCCGCAATCTCCGCATGTGAACGGGGACACATCGGTACCAACGAAGTGACTCTTATTTAGCAGTCCCGGAGGGCAAGCCACTTGTCCGGTCGCCATGATACAGGCGGCATACGGGCCGGGCAGGCGAGGCGTACAGCTACAGCCGGTCGAGCTTGCACTTTCGGCGTGGCAGACGCGGCCCTGCAACGCGTAGGTGATTTTCGCGGCCTGGGGTCTCCCGGGAAGAGTGCATGTCCCGCCGCTCGGCGAAGGAGGCACGAAACGGACGTTGTCCGGGATATCCATGCCGAAAGGCACTGTGCCGCAGCCCGGCGCGGTGTTCATGAACTGCCACGTCGGCTCCGTGGAACACATCGGCGATCCCGACCACGGATGCGGGTCGACCTGCACGCGCAACGTCCCCGACGCGCACGACGGCTCTTTGGTAATGCTGCACTGCCCGCAGTCGCACGCTTTTGTCCAATCGGGGCCTTCAAAGACTTCCGTCAGCGCGTGCGTGAAACCCGCCGGGCAGACGGCCGAGCGGGTGGGTGCGAAGGCTACGAGTGCCCAGCCAGGGGGCACAACGACGCAAGGCTGGCCATTGCATGTCGCCGCAGGTGCCTCTTCGGCGCTGCCAGCATCGAAGTTGCCTGCCGCGCCGTCCGGCACAACGTCCGTGCTGCCGCTGCTCGATATCGCCGTTCCGGACGAGAGCGGGCCCGTGCCATTGACCTCTAACGAGCAGGCGAGAAGAAAGGCTAGAGCAGCCAGGGGCACGAGGCGGGACAGAGGCGGCAGGAGCAACGTAGGTCCGTGCGCTACTGCTTCTGGCGCGCTTCGTCGATCGACTGCTGCACGGCCTTGACCAGCGGATCAACAGGCGGGAGCGCAGCAGGGGGCGTCTCAGGCAATTCAATCTCGGCGGCCGCGCTCTCGTTCGGTACCGTGGGCGAGCCGTTCGCGGAAGCTGTCTCCGAAGGCGGCGCAGCCGCCCCCTCGGCGATCGTGCCAGCCTTTGCGGCGGGTGCTGCGACGCTGGACCGTGCGGGTCGGACACCGCCGGCCGCGACCGAGCGCCTTATCGGCGGAGCTTTCGGAAGATCGTTCACGTCGGCTACCGGAATGGCCGGCCCGCTCGCGGGCAGGCCTCGCGCCGCCTGGGACTGCACGGGAGGACTCGGTGCGGCAGGTGGAAGAGATTGGCCCGCAGCGGCCGACGATTCCACCGAGCCTTGTCTTTGAAGCCGCATTCCTAAGAGAGCGCCAACCGCCACGAGCACCGCCACAAGTCCCGTTGCAAATGCGATCGCCGCCGAACGACGACGCACATCCGGTCGCGTGTACCGACCGGTCTCGTAAGCCCCATCGGGCGAGACCGATGCGACGAAGGGCAGGACCGAAACGTGCGACGGCAGCGGCGCGGGAACGGCGGACGGATTCGGAGAGGAGGGCCAGGCGGGTCCATGCGCGGGAGGCTGCTCACCGGCTGTCTTGGTCGCATGCACCAGTTTCGCGATGGTGGCGGCGCTCCCAGTTGGCGTTTGCTCCCGACTCAAACCAGGCGCGGGGGTTACTCCTCTTGTCTCAAACATCCGTTCCCGCGGCGCGGGCGACTCAGCCAAAAGCTCGGTGTTCTCGATGCGTCGCTCGGCCCGAGGGAGGACGGCGGGCGGCGGCAGAATACCGGGCAAGAGGGGCGCAGAAAGACTGGAAAGCGCGGGCGAATCCGTCCCAGGTGGGGGCCGAACGGTTGGCTGCCCTTCAAGATTGGGAACCTTGCGACGCAGGACCAGCCTTCGCGGATGCTGTGGGGGAGGGCCGGACTCGGACGTTGACATGATGCTCCCAGGTGCTCCAGACGCCTGAACACTCCCAGGTTTACACAATTGATGCGATGTGCAAGTGGGGATATGAGCGTCCGTGGCAGCGGCCGCACGCTTCTTCCGCTGGATCTGACTGGACCTGAGCGGGGGCTAGTGCCCCCGTCCGGCTCAGCGACCGCGTGATTGCCATAGCTGGAAGACCCCGTACGCGGCGAGAAGCGCTCCGAGGACTACCAATGGCGTCGGGCTACTCGTGCCGGGCAGGACAAATTGCCCGCTCGCGCCTGCGGCCACCGCCAAAAGCCCAAATCCCAGATTCCAGATGCCAGCTTTCACGTTTCACCTTTCACCTGCGTGGCGCGGTCTGGCGGGGGGGAGCGCGGCCGCTCCGCCCCCGCACCCCCCAGCCGAACCTGGTGGACTCAGTTGGAGGACCCTTAGCACGTACGAGTGGCTGTCCCTGAGCCTGCTGTCCTTGGAGCCTCAGAGTGGGCGAGTTACTTGGGCATCCGGCGCTTTGGACTTGTCGCGCTGCATGGAGCAATGCTCTCTTGCAAGATTGGTAAGATGGTGGATTCTCGCCAGCCGGTTGCACTGACTACCATTGCCGGGACAGAAGGGGACGCTGAGCCGTCGTCCGAGGTGCGGCGCGTTGAAACCATCGACCGGCCCCGAATACTCCGGATTTTCACTTGGCTCCGCGGTCCGAACACCGAGGGGGCTTGGCTGACGGTCACCGACGATCGCGGCACGGTGCAATTCGAGGGCCCGCTTTCTGTAGAAGGTGACGTTGAAATCCCGCTTTGCCATGCGCACCACGTCGAGCGCGTACGGGTGTTACTCGAAACCGTGCGCTGGCACAGGCAGGCCGACGTTTGCCTGAGCGAAGGCCTAACCGAATACGTCTTTGTCTAGTCGGAGCGTGCGCCGCGGCGCACGATGCGCCACAATCCCCCCTGGCCATGGGCAGGCATCTGGATCGCGGCGCCTCCGAGCTCGAACACTTCCGCGCGATGCTGCATGCCTACATGCTCAAAAAGGGCCTGCGCTCGACCGATCAGCGAAGGCTTATCATCGAGACATTCTTTCGCTCGGAAAGCCACGTCAGTATCGAAGAGCTCCTGGCTCAAGTTCGATCGCGCGACCCGCGTGTGGGGTACGCGACCGTGTACCGGACACTCAAGCTCCTCGCGGAATGCGGCGTTGCCAACGAGCGGCGGTTCGGCGATGGCCTTACTCGCTACGAACTTGCCGATGACGCCACGCACCACGATCACTTGATTTGCCTTGAATGCGGCGACATCGTCGAGTTCGAGGAACCGCGGATCGAGGACCTACAGGACAAGGTCGCGAGCAAACACGGGTACCTCTTGCGCTCGCACAAGCACGAGCTGTACGGCGTTTGCCCCCGTTGCCAAGCCAAACGCCGCAACGAGAATTAGTCCTCTAGCGGGCGGCCCTCAGAACGCGTGCGTCCGTGACGATCCATCCGACGGCTGCGTCCGTCGGCGTGTCGGGTACTTCGACCACCAGCTGGAAATCGAAGGCCACGCCGACGGCGGTGGCTCGAGGCGCGAATCGCGGCAGCGCTCGATCGTAATAGCCCCCTCCGTAACCGATCCGGTGGCCACGCGGGTCGATCGCAAGGGCAGGCACGACGATGACGTCGAGTTCGTCGAGCGCGGCCGCAGGGTGGTCGGGCGAAGGCTCTCGTAGGCCCAGAACGTGCTCGCCCATGGTCTGCAAGTCGGTGACGAATCGGAAAGTCATCGCGCCCGTCTCGGCGTCCATCGCCGGGAAGGCGACGCGCGCGCCGCGGTCTTGCAAAAGGGCGTGCAGCGGAAGCAGGTCTACCTCGTGCCGGTCCTGCATGGGCCAAAAGAGGGCGACCGCGTCTGCCCTGGCGATGGGCTCGAGACAGGCAAGACTCTGCACGATGCGTTGAGATTTTTCGGTGCAGGCGCGCTCCGGCAAGGCCTTGCGAAGACCTCGCATGCGCTTTCGCAGTTCGGTCTTCACGCGCCGGCGCAGGAGGTCTTCCTCGGTGGACGGAACGAACCCGTGATCGGAAGGCACGCGGGAATCTCACCACGCCTTGAGAACGGCGTCGACCGCATGCCGCGGCACGGCGAAGGTCGCGTCAACTCCCGCGACGCGAGCAAAGTAGACGTCGCTGGGCCCATCTCGACCTGGGGCGCCGATCGCGATGTGTGTTGTGTGCAATCCTCCGGCTTCGCCTCGAGAGAGCGCGTCGATCTCGAGCGTCGGGTGCTCGAAACCTTCGTCTCGGGGCGGGCGCCCCGGATGAAGGGCGGTCGGTGCGTAGAGCCCGGCGAGTGCCGCTACCAGTCTGTCGCCTGCGCCTGCATCGTCGGATTCGTGAGCGCTTCGGACCAGCCGTCCGTCGACATTCGTCAGAACGATCTGGACGCGGCCCGACTCCGATCGATTGCCGGGTGACGCGCGATGGCAAGGAGCGACCAGGGCGCGAGGAATACCGCCGGACTCTCAAGGGTCCGCGCGTAGACGCCTCCTTCGGCCTCGGCTCCAAAGAAAATGCCGGCTCTTCGGCTCGGACTCGCTGTCCCCGCAGGCGCCAGCGTGAGCGTTACCGCGCAGCCGCTGCCCAGGCCGAACGTCCCGTCATCGCTCTCGGCGAGCCACTGATCGGGTTTGGCGTGAACGAACGCGTCGACAAGGTCTATCGCGGAAGCGACATCAGCCGCGAACCCAACGGGGGTCCTCATCGTCCAGCGACCTTCGTGAAGCTCGAGGCGCTCGAGGGTGGGAGCGCACGAATCTTCGACCGCCTCGACTTGCGCAACGTCGAAGGGCGCGGTCCAGGCGGCGCGCGCGCGAAGCGAAATGGGATGTGGCTCCAAGCGACGCGCCGCCGCCCGCGGCAGACGCAAGAGCGCTCCGTCATCCAGACGGCGAGCAAGAGACACGCCGCCCTTGTCGGGACGGGCGATCTCTATCGCCTCGCTCGCACCGGAGCCCGTGCGAACGATCGAAGCGCGCGCGATTGCCGTGAACGATTGGTTTGCAATGGGGCGCGGCGCCTCGAACGCCTCCGCGCGGGTCATCGCCGCCACAATCACGTTCGCGGAGTCGACCTGGTCGCGGTCCAGATCGCGGTCTTCCGGAGCACGCTCGTGCCAGCCGGTCCCGCGCCGCGCGAGCTCCACGCGAGGAGCGCCGGACGGGACAGCTTCGAGCCGCAACTCTTCGATCTCGTCGGCGCGCGCGAAGAACGGCCCTCTATCGACGACCGCGCCGGCGGTCGTCTCAAGCGCTTCGACCGCGCCCTTTGCGACGCAGGCGCAGGTGCGCACGGGCTCCGTGCGTACGACGACGACATCGGTCTCCGTGTTTGGGCACGGCCCCCCGATGAGCAGGCGAACGCGCGGGCGCTTGGCTTCGCGCGGTATCACAGTGACTGTTCGCGGCGCATCGGCAGTTGCGCGATCGGCGAGCCCATCGTCAACGAAGAGTTCTGCGCGCGCTTCTGCCAGCGCCCCGAAGATGCGGTCGACCGCTGGCCGAGATGCACGCAGTCCGCTATTGCCGCCAATGCGGAATGTCGCTCCAACCCGCTCGAGGACAAGGTCGTCGGCGCCGCCGATGACTTCTACTCGCGCCACTTCACTCTGACGGTAAGGGACGAGCGTTCGATCTCGATAGGAATCGGACGTCCGCAGGAGCTGCGCCTTGAACGCTTGGCTTACGACGAAGGCGCCCTCGCCGTCGACGCGAGCGTAGGCCGCGCCCAGTGGCTGCTGGGCATCCGCTCCCAGCGCGAAGGAATATTCGAGCGGGCCAACAGACACACGCCCGCGAACGCGTGGCGCATCGAGACCGGCCGCTTCGGCATCGGGCACCTTGCGGACGCGCTTGGCCTGCTCGAGCTCCCGCAAAAGCGCGTCGACCGCGCTCGCGTCGGCTCTCTCTTGTCTCGGCGAGGTCAGGACCCATGGGGACGGCTCGTCTGCGGCGCGTTCGAGCACCAGCCGTTCCGCCCCGCGGACAAGCTCCAGCCGGCGTACGGCATCGATCCGAAAGCTGGGGAAAACCTCACTCGAGCGACCTGCGCGATCGGCGTCCGACACTCTGGCTCGGTCCACGAAGTACGCATACGCGGTGACTGCGGCTGCCAGAACGACGAGCGCAATGGGTGTGAGCAGGCGACCGGCTCTCGGCATCCGTGGCTCCTTAGCCCCGGCCGCGCTCGTAGGGCTTGTTCTCCGACGAGCGCCGCCATGCCCAGACCGCGATCCCCAGGAGCGTGGCGGCCAGAGGCATTAGGAGAAGGACGTAACGTCGGACTTCGTCGCGCCCTTGTTCGGACACGCGGATTCCCGCGGCCACTTCCGCGCGGTCCGGGACGTCGACGACGCTGGCGCGTGCGGTAAGCCACGACACCGCGCTGTCTACCAAAAACGCCGTACCGTGCAGAGCCCGCGGCTGGGTCCAGTTGTCTTCGGCCAGTGCGAACCGGCTTCCTACGACGACAACGCGCGGTCCGTGCACCCTGCCGGGCAGCGCAGGGCCCCGCTCCCCTGCCATCGCGAGGACGAAGGGGCCCGCCGGGTCCTGCGGTTCGCGCGGCGGAGCATCGGCCCAGGCGGATGCTCCCACGAGGTTTCTCTTCGCGTAGGCAGCGTCCGTCGTGGCCAAAAGGTCAGCCGCCCATGCGGCGCCGGGCGGCGAGATGTGCCGCAGCGATCGACTAAAAAAGAGGGCGACCCGAGGAGGGTGCGAATCGGCCCCGCCGGCGACCAGACTTGCCGTGACGGGGTGCGGTCGCACGGCCGCAAAGAAACCCTCTCCGTGGGTTTCGGGTATCGCGACGTTCGAGCTGAGATCGTGCACCAAGTCATCGTTGAGCGCGATGCCAAATGGTGCGAGCGCTTCATCGAGCCCCAGAGAAGCCATCCCCGTGTTTGTGTTCGCTTCGATGGGCCCAGCGGCGAGCAGGAGATTCCCTCCTTCGAGCAGCCACGTCCGAAGGCGATTTGCTTCGTCTCCCCCGAAAGGCGAGCGCGGCCCTGCGATGACGACGGCCGCGCAGCTGGCGAACGGCTCGTGCGCATTCGGGGCAGTGGTGTCTACGCTTTGCAGGTCGTAGTTGCTCTTCTGAAAGAGGTCGCGCACGCGGCCAAGCCACTCGCGTTCGTCCTTGCTCGGTTCGAGCGAAAGTTCTCCGTGCCCGACGGAAAAGCAGAGCATTGCCTTTTCGCCTCCGAGCACGCTTCGAAAAGCCTGCGTGAGAGCGCGCTCCTCGCGCGGCTTGACGCGCACTTCGTCCGTCGGCTCGAACATGTCGTGCGGCGTCAGAAACCAGTGCTTGTCGGCGCTGGCTACGACCACGATGGCATCGGTTGCGACGCGCCCCTCTTCGGTGCGTCCTGCTTCGAGCCCGAAGCGCCGCTGCAAGTCCACGAGCTGCACGGCATCCCGGTCGGGATTGATCCAATGGACCTCGACGCGACTCGACGCGGACTCATAGCTTCTGAGAAGCTGTCGCAGGCTCTGCTCGAGTGGGTCGCCCGGACCTGCGATCGCCCAGACATCAACGTGCTGCTCGAGTGTGGCGAGCGTCTCGAGCGTTGCGGGGCTGAGCGACCATCGCTTGTCCTTGGTCCAGTCCCAACGCGCGAAGTGCCGCGCGCCCAGCACATTGACCACGGCCGCAAGAACGACCGCCGCCACGACGCCCGCGACCTGAAGGGGTGCTTGGGCGATGCGCGCCGCGGACAATTTCACCCCCACCTCCACGCTTCGACGGCGCGCGTCGTGACGAAAAGCGGCAGCACTATCATCGCTCCGTAAAAGACGATGCGCCGCGAGTCGACGACGCCGCTTGCGAAGTCGTTCATGTGCCCCCACACAGAGACATGGGCGCAGATCTCGTGCATGGCGGTTCCCTGGCGCGTAACGAACTCGCCGACGCCTAAGATAAAGAGGACCAGCAAGACGAGCGCCGTCCAGACCATCGCCAACAGTTGCGAGCGCGTGAGAGCGCTGGCGCAAATCCCCACGGCCAGGTACCCCGCGCCGACGAGCAGCACGCCAAGGTAGGCGCTCGCTGCCGAGCGCCAGTCGAGGGGGCCCGTGCGACCGAGAATGACAAGGTAGAGGATGGTCGGCAGCCACATCGCCACATACGTAATCAGCACGGCGGCGTACTTGGCGAGCACCACGGCCGCGCTCGAAACGGGCGCGCTCATCAGCGTCTCGATAGTGCCGCTGCGGCGCTCTTCGGCGAAAGCCCGCATCGTCATGGGAGGCACCAGCAAGAAGAGAACAAGATAGAGGAGCACCGTGTTCCCGAAGAAGGCGGTCAGCGGGGTCTCGTCGCCGTTCGCGTCGGCCTGGCGGGCGAAATGGTCGACGAGCAAAAAAAAGTGCATCCCCTGTACGATCAGAAAGACGACGATGAGCGCCCACGCGAGGGGCGTAACGAAAAAGGCGAAGAGCTCGCGCTTGAGGATGGGCCAGAAAGACTTCATCGGTCAGGGCTCGATTCGGCAAGCGGAGGTTCGGAGGAGTCGGTCGTGAGCGCCGCGAACACGTCCTCAAGAGATCCGCTCGCAGGGTGCACTTCGCGCACGCCGAGGCCCGCGGTGGCGAGCGCCGCCACCACCCGCTCGGTCTCGATGCCGCGATCGTCCGCCGAGAGAGAGCCGGCCCAGATCACGCGAAGGCGAGCCAGGGGGCCGGCAACGCGCTCCACGCTCGCGACACCAGAGATGCCTTGCAGTGCCCTGTCGATAGCACCCGTGTCGCCACGCACCGAAATCTCGATGCCCGCCCCCTGGCGCATCGCGCGGATGTCGCTGGTCGCCCCTTGGGCAACGAGTCTGCCCCGATGGATGAGCAGAACGCGCGTTGCGCAAGCCTCGGCCTCGCTTAGGATGTGGGTCGACACGACGACCGTGTGTTCGCGGCCGAGCTCGCGGATGAGCGCACGCGCTTGGCGTATCTGGTTGGGATCGAGGCCGGCCGTCGGTTCGTCGAGCACGACGATAGGAGGCTTGGCGACGATGGCGTCGGCGATGCCGACACGCTGGCGGTAGCCCTTCGAGAGGTGCTCGATGCGCTTGTGAGCGACGTCGAGAACGCCCGCCCTCTCCATGGCTTCTTCGACATGACGAGTGCGCTGCGCGCGCGGCACACGTTTTAGCTCCGCGCGAAAGCGCAAGTACTCGACGACCCGCATCTCGGGATAGAGGGGCACCGCCTCGGGCATATACCCAATCGAGCGACGTGCCTCGAACGAGTCCTCTACGATGTCGTGTTCTGCGATGTGCGCTGTGCCGCTCGTCGGCCCCAGGACTCCGGCCAAGATGCGCAGAGTCGTGGTCTTGCCCGCTCCGTTGGGACCGAGAAAGCCGACCACCTCGCCGCGTCCGACCTCGAAGGAGACGTCATCGACCGCGATGTGGCCGCCGTAGTGCTTGGTCAAGTGCGAGACGCGGATCACGGGCCCTCTGGGCTATACTAGGCTCTGCGGGCTGTGGGCAGCTCTGGTCGGATTCTTCGCTCGGTAGCGCTGCCCGCGTTGCTATTGGCGGCGTGCGCGAAGAGCGAGCCGAGCGTTCCCGGGCCCGCTTCGGCTCTCGCGCTCGCGCCCACGCCCACGCCCACGCCCACGCCCGCGCCCGCGCCCGCGCCCGCGCCCGCGCCCGCGCCCGCGCCCGAGGCGGTGCTCCCGACCGACATGCTCCTTGTCCCGGCGGGCCCTTTCACTATGGGCGCCGACGCGGGGGGCGAGCCGGACGAGCGGCCGGCGCACACGGTCGTCTTGCCTGCGTTCTGGCTTGACCGGACTGAGGTAACGAACGTCATGTGGGACGAGTGCGTTGCAGCCAACGTGTGCCGCGCGAAGTCCGCCGCCGTTGGCCGTGCGCATCCGGACTTCAACGGGCCCAGGCAGCCGGTGACCGGCGTCTCGTGGGACGATGCGCGCGCGTACTGCGTTTGGCGTGGGAAACGGTTGCCGCGGGAAGCGGAGTTCGAAAAGGCTGTCCGGGGTACGGACGCGCGGCGGTTCGCATGGGGCGACGATCCTCCCACACGCGAGAAGACCGTGTTCGCGTCGGCATACCCCGAGGATGTGGGAACCCACCCTGCCGGCCGCGGGCCCTACGGGCACGAGGATCTTTCCGGCAACGTTTGGGAATGGCTCGAGGATGAATACGATCCCTTCGCCTATCGACGAAGCACCGCGCAGCAGGGCCAGCCAGGAACGTGTGCCGAGATCATCGCGGCGCTGAGCGATCTGCGGCGCGAGCACAAGCAGGGCTTCACGGGCTCAAACCCCATTCCAAACGAGTGCGAGCACTCGATTCGGGGCGGCGCGTACAACTACGACGCCAACGGCCTGCGGGCGACCAATCGCGTGCATCATCCCGGCGCATACCGCATCCCCATGTTGGGACTGCGCTGCGCCATCTGAGCTAGTGCCCCTCCCTCGACGGGGTCGCAGGCTGCGGGGCCTTTCCCGATTGAACGGAGTTCATCAAGGGGCTGTCGGGCGCGGCCTTGCCGCCCGGCGCTGTCAGGTCCCGTAAGAGATCGCTTAGTTCGTTGGCCACGGCCGACAGATTCGCGTTGTCGGCGCTCGGCGAAGTGACACCCTCAAGCGGCGCGGCTCGCGCGACCGCGGCGTTGGCCTGCCGAGGGATCGTGGGATCGACCGCCGCGTTGGTCTGCGGAGGGCTCGGCGGCTTTGATGGAGCGAGCTCAATCGGAGCGACGATCGACTCGATCTTCGCCGGCTCGAGCGCGGCATGGGGCTCGATGACGATCGTCTGCACTTGTTCGCGAGGCGGTGGTGCCTCGGGGGCTTGCCCTAAAGGCCCCTCCGGCCCTGGCGATGGGCGAGGTCCGTTGATGACGATCGTCGCTTGGTCGTCCGCTCGCGATCGCGCGGGCGAATCCGCAGCCGACCTCTTGCAGCCCGCCGCAGCCGACAGCGCCCAAAGCGCAATCAGCAGACTCGCTTCGATGTGCCCCATCCGATACTCCACCGTATTGTGCGGCGGCTCCCGGAGCAAGGGAGGGGGAGTCGCGAGCGATGCCGGGCCGGGGACGTGCCGTCAGTGGGGGCTGAAAGCGACGATCGGACCCCTGACACCCGTGTCAGGGGTCGACCCTTCGCCTGGTGCATCGAGCCGTTCGCACAAGCCGCTCTCCAACGACTCGACGTAGGCATCCAGCTCACTCGCAGCCGCCTCGTCGCTCAGCCGGCCAGTTTGCCAATCGGAAACGACAAGCTCTACGAAGCGTGCAATTTCATTCGCGCGCCCGACGCCCCACGGATCCAGTCGCGCCGTGAGCTCCGGCATCGAAAACGCCTGCGAGAGCCGTTCGGCGTGATGGATGGCGCTCTCGAGAGCCGCCGGATAGTGCTGAGCTAAGGTCGTCATGGTGCCCTATCGGTAAGCCACGCTTCTACTTATCGCCCGTATACGTTGGAGGGACCAGTTTTCTTCCAGGTTGTTCCCGCCGGTGCGACAATCAGCGCGTTTCCCTTCTCTGTTGCTACGGATGGCCTCGACATTCGATCTGGGGATTACAGTGTGCCCGCATCACAACTGCAGGACCTGGACCAACGCTTGTGTCCTCCCTTGCTAGGCCTTGCCGCGTGATTGGTCATCGGAGGGCCAGATTGTCATCGAGGGCCATAAGGCGGCGCGGGGATGAATGGCCCATTCGGCCATAGGTGCGTGGTGCTATTCGTGCAATGCGCCTGGCAAGCGGCATCGTTGCCACAATTGTCAAAGCAGGGCGTGCTGCTGTAGTTCGGGCCGCGATTGTAGTTCTGCGGACTCGATGGATTGGAACCCGCGCACGCAAGCGCGGTCGTCGCGGCGAACATCGCAAGGGCCAGCGAGAGTGCTCTGGATCGCACGGGCGGCAACTTGGCGCCGAAGCTGCCACTCGTCAATCGGCCACGCGAGTCTACCAGGCGCGCTTGCGGTTATGAGCATGCTACCCTTCAGCGTGCAGCTGTCGATCGACGAGATCCTGCAAAACGCGCACGACTTCAACCCCCGCAAGGCAATGACGGTTGATCTTCGTCCCGCCGTCGAGGCGCTCTTCCGCGAATTGGAGGAGAAGGGGGTTGACCACGTGCTCGTCGGCGGAGTGGCACTGTTGTCGTATGTGGAAGGTCGTAACACGCAGGACATCGACCTCATCGTGAAGGCGGAGGATGCCGCCGCGATCGATTGGAATGCCAAGGTTGTGGATCGAGACTTCGGACAAGCGAGCTACCGAGGAGTCCGCGTAGACCTTCTGCTGCGAACGAATCCCGTATTCGACTACGTTGCCGAGCACGAGCGGACGCGGGCCGACTTTCACGGAAGGCGCGTCCCCATCGCGACCCGAAAGGGACTTCTTCTCCTGAAGCTCTACGCTCTTCCCTCGCTCTATCGCAACGGCCAGCTCGCACGGGCCGCTCTCTATGAAACGGACGTCCGGATGCTGCACCAGGGCGCGGACATCGACGACGGCGAGCTCCTCAGTCGTCTCGAAGCGCATCTGTCGCGAAGCGACATCGCTGAATTGTCGCGGATTCTGGACGAGCAGCGCGCGAAGCGGCGTTTCTGAGTGGGGGGGCCGCGCGGCCAGCAGACGGCTGCGGCCCCGCGTCATGCCAGCCTTCCCGCGAAGAGCGCGCGATTCCGGTCGAACACTGCCGCCACGCTCTCGAGGACGAGGCGGATGCGTTTGAGATCCTGCAGGTCCGGCGCGGTCACCAGGAAGACCTCGTTGTACGCGGTGACTTCCGGGGTCATCCTGCGCAGCGACGGTTCGTCCGCGGCCATGAAGCAAGGTACGGTGCCGATCCCGATCCCTTGGGCGATGGCGAGCAGCGCTCCGCGCACGGTGTCGCAGCGCATGACCACGGTCCCGGTGCCGGCGTGCTCCTCGAGCCAGCGCGGTCCGAAGGCGGACCTTACCTCGTTCTCATACGCGATGAGGTCGTGACCGGAGCAGTCGCCCAGCGTCCCGAGCTCCCCCTTGCGCGTTACGTACTCCTCGCTCGCGAAGAGAGACCAACCGACCTTGCCCACATGGCGCGCCACGAGCGCGGCCTGCTTCGGCCGGAACATGCGCAGCGCCACGTCGGCCTCTTGCCGCAGGAGGTCGAGCGTTTCCGTCGACGGGAGCAGTTCGACGCGAAGCTCGGGATAGCTCTCCCGGAGCTGCCGCGATTCCGCCGCCAACAAAGGAATGAACGCCTCCACGCACGTGAGCCGGACCAGGCCGGCGACGCGATCGTTGGCGCCCGCCAGCTTCGCCAGCAACTCGGAGGTGGCGGCGTCAATCGCCTCCGCCGTGACCGCCGCGCTGTTTCCCGCCTCGGTGAAGGAGAGACCTTCGGGCGTGCGCCGCAGGAGCTGGCTGCCGATCGCGTCCTCGAGCGCGACCAGCCGGCGACTGACCGTGGAGTGGTCGACCGCCAGCGCCCGGGCGGCGCCCGCCAGTGTCCCTGCCCGCTTGAGCGCCAGCAAGTACTTGAGATCGTTCCAGTCCACCGCTGCGCATTTTTGCACATCCCGCTTGCGAAGGCTCCAGGCGCGTCCCGCGCGGCTCGATGTGTAAGGTCGCGCAGATCGAGAAGGCCGCGAGATTTCTTCGCGACAGAGAGAGAGCGCGCCGAGATGATGAAGACCAACGAGACTTCGCCGCGGCAGCAGATGTACCAGAACATCACCGCGTACTGGGTGACCCAGCTCATGGGGGCGGCCGCGCGGCTCGGCGTGGCCGATCAGCTGGAGTTGGGGGCGCTGCCCGTGGCCGAGCTGGCGGCCAGGGTGGGTGCCCATCCCCAGGCGCTGTACCGCGCGCTCCGTGCTTGCGCGGTGGTGGGAGTCTTCACCGAGCAGCCGGGCCAGGCCTTCGCCAACAACGCTCTCTCGCGGACGCTCCGCTCGAATGTCCCCGGTTCGATGCGAGACCTAGCGATTGCTCAGAGCGCCCCCGGACACTGGCGGCCGTGGGAGCTCCTCACGAAGGCGATCAAGGCCGGCGAGAGCACCGCCCGCGAAGCGCTCGGGCGCGACCTGTGGGACTGGTATCGCGCGCACCCGGAAGAGTCGGCGGCGTTCACGGGCGCGATGGACAACCTCGCGGCGCAGGTGGCGGCCGAGGTGACCCGGGCCATCGACTTCTCGCGTGTCGGGCGGGTGGTCGACGTCGGAGGCGCCAGCGGCACCCTGGTGACCGCGGTGCTGCGCGCGTTTCCCGAGACCCGAGGGGTGCTGCTCGACCTGGCTCACGTCGTCGAGCGGGTGAAAAAGACCCTCGCGGCGGTCGGCCTCGCAGAGCGCTGCGAAGCGGTCGCCGGAGACTTCTTCGAAGCTGTGCCCCGGGGCGACGTGATGCTCCTAAAGCAGATTCTCCACGACTGGAACGACGAGCAATGCACCGTCCTCTTGCGCAACTGCGCCGAATCGCTCCCCCGCGGCGGCCGCGTGCTGGTGGTGGAGATGGTCATCTCGGAAGACGGCCGCCCCTGCGGGGCGCACCTGACGGACGTCAACATGCTGGTGCTCCTGCCCGGCAGGGAGCGCACCGCGACCGAATACGGCCAGCTGTTCACCGCGGCCGGGCTCAAGCTCGAGCGGGTCCACCCGACCCAATCGTCCTTCTCGATCGTCGAAGCCGTCAAGGCCTGACCCCTGCCTGCGAGGTCCTATGCGGCTGCTCAACGCGGTGGTCGTCACAGCCGCTCTCGGTACATTCGTCGACGTGCTCGATCTCACGCTGTTCCAGAGCGTGCGCGTCGTGAGCCTGAAGGATCTTGGCGTCGCTGGCGACGACGTCTTCAAGACGGGGCTTGTCCTCCTGAACGTCCAACTCACTGGCCTGCTCGCCGGAGGACTCCTCTGGGGGATCCTGGCCGACAAGCGAGGTCGCCGGGCCGTTCTGTTCGCGTCGATCCTCACCTACTCGCTCGCGACGCTCGCGTGCGCGTGGGTCAATTCCGTTCCGATCTACGCGCTGCTCCGATTCATCGGAGGAATCGGCCTCGCCAGCGAGATGGGGGCGGGCGTAACGTTGATCGTCGAGATCATGTCTCGCGAGACGCGCGGCTACGGGACGACGATCTGCGCGGCCGGCGGAGTGAGCGGCGCCATCGCCGGTGCCGTGCTCGCGACGCTCCTTCCGTGGCGCACGGCGTACATCATCGGCGGCGTCGCGGGCCTGGCGCTCTTCTTGCTGCGCACGGCGATCCCGGAGTCATCCATGTTCGTGCGATCGCGGACCGGCGTGAACATGCAGGGAGGTTCGTCATCGCGGCGTCCGATCTCTCGCCGTGTCGCGTTGCCGGCTCGAGCTTGCGGACTAGCGCTCTTCGGGACGTGGCCGACCGCGCGCCGGTTCATTCTCTCGCTCGCGTTGGGCATACCGATCTTCTTCGTGCTGCTGATCATCGCGCCGTTCGCGCCCGAGATCGGCGCAGCATTGCCGCCTCGGCATGCGATGACCGCAGCGGTCGGTACGGGCGCCGTCGCCAGACATAGTTCGGCTCGCTCGGATGAACGACGTCCGTGTAGGTCGCGCAGCTGAAGGCCTACGACCGGGCGTTCGGCGATTTTTTCACGCGCCTCGCGGCCGACGGCATTACGCAGGACAACACGCTTTTCGTCTTCACGGCCGACGAGGGCGATCACTTCGCGGGCGGCCCGCCGAGCCCGGCCGGCTGCGACGGCGTCACCGTGCCGTGCACGTACGCGAAGATCGGCGAAATCGACGCGAACATGACCGCGCTTCTCAACGGCGTCGACCCGAGCCTCGCGGCGACGCCCTTCGACATTCATTTCGACATGGCGCCCACTTTCTACATCAGTGGCAACCCACCTCCCGGAGCGCCCATCGCACGCGCGTACGAGCGTGCGGCCGCGCAGCTCACGGCCGTCAGTCCCATCACCGGCAACACCGATACGCTGATGGAACAGCTCGCCGACCCGGTCGAGATGAAGCTCTTGCACATGGTGACGGGCGATCCCCAGCGCACCCCGACGTTCGTGATGTTCGCCAACCCTGACTACTTTTTCCTGACGTTCGGCCCGCTCGTCCAGGAGGTTCCCACGTTCGCCTGGAACCATGGCGGCACGAACCGGGAGATCGTCACAACGTGGCTCGGCATGGTGGGCCCAGGCGTTCGAAACAGCGGCATCGACGACGACATTTGGTCTGACCACACCGACATCCGTCCAACGATGCTCCTTCTGGCCGGGCTCACGGACGACTACACGCACGACGGCCGCGCTCTCGTCGAGGCGTTGGAGCGGCATGCGCTCCCGGACTCAATCGCAGACAGCGAGATTCTTTTCCGCGTGCTGGCGCGCGCGTACAAGCAGATCAACGCGCCCGTGGGTGAGCTTGGCAAGAAGACCCTCGCCATTTCCACAAAGGCGCTCTCGGGCGACGACGCGACATACGCCGCTCTGGAATCGCAGCTCGCAGCGATTGCGACCGAGCGTGACGCAATCGCGGGTCAGATGATCCAAAGGCTCGAGGCCGCGGAGTTCCAGGGCGCGCGCCTCGACCTTGACGATACGTTGGACCTGCTCAAGCAGGCGGGCGCCCTCCTTCTGAGGGTCGAGGTTCTCGGGCACTGAAGCCTGGGAAATTTGTGAGCATGGCAACGATCGCGCAGCCGGGCCCCGATATCCGGGGCCCTGGTGCCGACAACTCGCGCCTCCGCGTCGCCGATCTTTGGAGCGGGCGAGGAGGGAGACACGATGAACGAGGCCCGAGCGGTCGGTTGCCCCCAAATTGACACGGCACCACCGTGATGTAGCCTTCTTACATCACCGTGACGACGACCATGCATCGTCTCCAGGTATCTCTGTCGAAGGCGCAAGTCGACTTCCTTGTTGATCGAGCACGTCGCGAAGGTGTGAGCATCGCCGAGCTGGTTCGACAGCTTGTCGAGCGAGCGTCGGCAGCAAGGGGGCCGCGAACGGCAGGCTCGCTCTTGAGTATCGCGGGGATCGCCGACGATCATCAGCCCCTCATCGACGGCCAGCCCGTGAGCGAACGCTCTGACCTCTACGTGGCAGCTGCCGCTGTGCGCGGGCGCAGGTCGCGACCGAAGAAGCGGGGTGCAGCGCGCTCCCGAAGCTCTCGCCCCAGAGGTCGATGAGGGCACACGTCCTCGTCGACACCGGAGCGATCTACGCGTTCGTCGTTCGTACGGATGCACATCACCCGCGTGCGCGCCAATTCGTGATGCGATGGCTGGCACGGTCGGGCTCGTTCGTCTTGAGCGATGTGATGTTCGCAGAGACCATGACGCTGCTCAAAGCTCGCACCTCGGGAAGCATTGCCGTGCGCGTCGGCCGCGAGCTGCGCAGCAATTCCGCATACACGTGGGTAGCGCTTGGAGCCGAGGGCGAAGCCGAGGCCTGGAACGTCTTTCAGCGCTACGAGGACAAAGAGTGGTCATTCACCGATTGCGCGCTCTTGGTACTGGCGCGCCGACTGGGGATTAACACCGTTTTCAGTTTCGACCGCCATCTCCGGCAAATGCCGGACTTACTGCGGCTTCCCGGATCGGTGACACCTGTGAGGAAACATCATGGCCAGTCTTTGCGTGCCCGATGACGGCGCTGGGCCGCTGTTTCCTAGCTCAATCGGCGTCAGCATCCCACGCTTTAGGGATGCGGGCGCCGGGTGGCTGTTGCTAGCCAAAGGTCGAACCGTCGAAACCCCACAGGTGCGCCGGTACGTCTTGGAGGACGACGAACGTGCGATCGGTTGGAACGCCCAGCCCGCGTTGCACCGTCTTGCATGCCGCTTCGGTCAGGCGCGATGCGTTCTCGCGCGTGATTCCTCCGATGCTCTTGATCTCTACGTAGCAAGCGGGATCGGGTGAACCGGCGAAGGTCATGGGCGAACGAGGCGCGAGCCGCGTCATCACGTAGCGCTCGGGTTTCCCGAGCAATTGGGCAAACGTCGACGACAAGTCGCGAAGAAGGGACTGGGCTTTCTCGTCGGGCGGCGCCTCGGCGGATGTGTACACGGTGATGAGCGGCATGGCGCGAGCGTGCCGCAGATGCTGGCGGCGCTCAAGGGGCTCGCAGAGTTCACTCGCACTTGATCGCATCGGAGAATGACGTGTTGGCCACGCCGCTGCACACGTTGCTGCCCCCATCGGGCCGATACTCGAGCTGAACGGTGACGGTCACAACGCCCGGGCCCAAGCAGCGGAACGTCGGGGAGGCCGCGTTGGGGTCGGAGAACTGGCCCCCAGACCCGCCGCGTTCGCTCCACTGGATTCGCGTCACGGTCGCGCCAACGTTGGCGACGCCGAGCTGTGCGAGCTGCCCGGGCTGCAGGTCAGCGGGGCTGATCGAAAACGAGGAGATGCCCGGGCAGGCGTAAGGCGGCAAGGTCACGAGGTTCACGCCCGCGTCGAGTCCAACCGAGCCGTTGCTCACTTGCGTTTCAAGCGCCGCATCGGTCGCGACGACGCACGTGGCTTGCACCTCCACGTCTGTGACGGCGCCCGCATAGACGCTGAACATGAGCGACGTTCCCGAGCACGGGTCGCCGGAGCTGTCCGAACCGCTGATCGTGATCGTGTAGCCGCTGCCGGCGGCGATGCCTCCGATCAAGAAGTCGACCGCTTGGGCATCTCCGATGGCCACTGTGCCTGAGTACCCATTGGGGCCGGTAATTGTCCAATTGAGCGAATAC
>WNFJ01077043.1_pt2 | contig 26723 bp, 18 predicted proteins | sample 5400461 | NCBI WGS metagenome assembly WNFJ01 (sample SAMN13153349, study PRJNA577476) | soil metagenome | isolation source: 115 cm saprolite on Douglas fir-dominated hillslope | place: USA:California | collected 2013-09-17
CTATTCACGCTGATCGTGCTGAATTGCGCACTGCGCAACGGCGATGCTCACCTCAAGAATTTCGGCATCATCTATGACGATGTGCTCGGTGAAGCTCGACTCGCACCGGTCTACGATCTCGTAACCACCTCCATCTACCTGCCGAAGGATAGTCTGGCCCTTACGCTCAACGGAGCAACTCAGTGGCCCGACAACAAAGCTGTCCGTCGGCTCGGTGAAACACGAATGACAGGCACGCCCGCAAGAATTCGCGCGATCCTTGAGCGGGTCTCGGACGCCCTTTCGCAAACCGAAACCGATCTTCGGTCATACGTCAAGGAACATCCCTACTTTAAGGAAGTCGGTGAGCGCATGTTGCAGGAATGGGTAAAGGGCCGACAACTCTCACTTCAAGCCGGCTAACGGTTCGCATCCCCGTGTTGGGATTGGGAGCGCAGCCTGCTTCGCCTCCCGCTAACGAGGCCGCCTAGCGTTTCAGCGCTTGACGCGAATCCGCACCTTTGCTCCGTCAGGCAGGCTTGAAATCTGTCGGTTAAGGTCGCCGAGAAACGATATATTTTCGTATAGATCGGCGACGTAGGGCGTATCAGGAGAGCCGCTTTCAGCAAAGATAAGCGGCCATCGGCTCGTGGCGATTGAAAGTGGACCCACGTCCACAGCAGCCAAGGTTTCGACCCTATCGGTACTGACTCCCGGAGGCCCAGATTGACAAAAATCGACGAGATGAGAACACAAGATCGAAAAGCAAGGCTGGCCGTTCTGGAAAAGGCTCATGCACCGACTGCAGGACTGTCCTATATGCAAGCCCAAATCACAAATTCGAAAACTTCAATGAGCGCTATCCTCTGTTTTCAACAGCCTGGATTGTCCCACCTTCGCAGTCTTCGAAGGGTGGAGCCCCGATCGTGTGTGCGGACCTCTACGCGGTTTCCCGGTTTACTGAAGCACGTTGAGCGTATTGGTGCCGTCGTCCACAAAATAGACCTGATTCGAAGTTGTCACCAGGCCAAACAAGTCGCCAGCTCCCGGAGGCGGGCCGCCGCCCGTGTCAACCTGTTTGGTGGCAATCTGCCGGCCCTTGGGCGTCACTTCGACCAGATTTCCGTTGCCACCGTTAGCGGCGATCAAGTCGCCGTTCGGAGCGAGTGTCAGGCCGAGGGGATCAACCAAAGCCTTGCCTTGCGACAAAGTGAAACCTTTCCCGGCACTGCGAAACCGAACCAGCGGATTCGTAATGACGGAAATTCGATTCTTCAAACTGTCGTTTACGTATAAGCGGTCGCCACTTGCGCTTAACGCCAAGCCGGTTGGACCGATCACGAGAGCGGCGGGGTCGGTACGCGCAGGAAATCCGGAACCAACAATTGTAGTGAGAACGACGTGCGGCATCGAAGTCGTCGAAACCGAAAGCAGCATGCGGACAACCGTGGCCGTCTGAACGACCCGGCCGTTGGCGGCCACCGTCCCGTTTAGCACATTGGTGAAGAACAGCGCCGCGGTCGTGCCACCATCGAGAACGGTGGCATCCCACGGGCCATTGATCGGACCCCCCGAGAAGGTTTCGACCACTTGACCCGTGCTGTTCAGCACCAGCAGACAGCCCGCTTGCGCGGTGGCGGCAGTACCGTCGGTGGTTGGCAGACTGCCGACGATCACCCAACCCGCCTGCAACGCCACTAACGCTGTTGTTAGGCCCACTCCTCCGGGGCATGAACCGGGAAGGCTGCTACCGTTTATTTGCGCAAACGTCTGCACGGCTCCACCAGGAGAGATCTCCATGATCGTGGTCCCAGTGCCTTGCAGATTGGCGGAATTGTTGAAGTTGCTGATCAAGATGTCGCCCTGAACCAGGTTCCCTGTAGTGATTGGAACCACAGTGATGCCGTAAGGATTGACGTCACCAATGGCCGGCACCGTCGAAAATGATGGGCCGAGATTCAAGGATCCAGTAAAGGAATTCTGCGCGCCAGCGACCGGCAAACCGGCCATGAGCAGCCATAATACGAGACCAACTCTGTACGCTGAAATGCCCCAGCCGGAGTGTAAGTTCCGATTCATAATCTGTCTCCGAGGTTCTCGAAAATCCGGGTTCGTGTAAGCCTGAAATCGGTCAAAAGCGCCTTTCACCAAGGAAGTCCCGAAAGCTACTAAGCCGTGCTTTGGAGGTGAATCATTCAGGAGAGGAGGTCTGCGGGCTTGTCAAAGAAATGTAAAATCTTGTCGCCAGGTTGGCGGGGCTTGACCCCACACTGAATTCCTTTTGCACAGCGATTCGGGCCGCCAGGTAATAAGAAACGTATCGAGCAAACAACAAATTGGGTGGGGTCTTTGGGGAGAGTCCTTGGAAACGAGCCTGACTATCCGATTGTTGTCGCGAAATCGCGATTATCTTATCGTGTTGAGTCGTGTTGAGGAACCGTCTCGCTGACGCGGACGGGCCCTAGTGCACAGTCGGTGACTGCTGTTGCCTCAACTGCTCAATATCCGTGTTGGAGGGGAATGCCGGTTGATATGGTTGGCATCGTCCTTCGTGTCCTGTTCGTGTCCTGTCGCTGGCGATCCGTAACGCTCACACATTGCACGCGAAAGTTATTGGACGCTAATCGTACCCGGATTTCGCCATCTGAAAAGCCTGAAGCTTCTTAACAACAGCGGGTAGGCGAAGCCTCTTACCGTGACGGGGTACACCTCGGGTTCAAATCCCCCCTTTAGATGTGTAGATTTCAATCACCCTCGGTATTCTCTGGTTTTTTGAAATGGTTGATCCGATATAGGCGCGGGATTCTGGCCAGGGTCTAAACTTTCCAGTTAGCGTTCAATGCTCGTTTCTAGTTCCATACGAGATGTGACGTGCACCAGGTGGCCCAGCAGCACCCTCTGCTTGATTTCCCTGGCGAGGCTCCGTAGTCTTTGGTTCATCCATTGCTGGATCAAGTTATGAGCCTCTACCTGAATGTAGGCAGCCCCGACGCGAAGCTCCCTTCTGAAGAACTTCGGGGATTTGTATTCGACGCTCTAGGACAGATCGGGGAACGGCGAAAGGTGCTGGCGGTTCCACCGGACTACACTCGCCTCCATTCACGGGCCGGAGAACTTACTCAGTACATTTATGACTACTACGGTGATCGTCTTCGGTGTGTGCTGCCGGCCCTGGGCACGCATGCGCCTATGACTGAAGCCCAGGTGAGCCGGATGTTTGGGAGAGTGCCAATCTCACTTTTCCGGCGGCATGACTGGCGGCGAGATGTCATCCGTCTCGGAGAGGTACCCAGTACGTTCATCCATGAGCAGTCTGAGGGCAAACTGGACTATTGCTGGCCCGTGGAAGTGAATCAATTGATCCACAACGGAGATTTCGATCTGATCGTGTCCATCGGACAGGTCGTGCCTCACGAAGTCGTCGGTATGGCGAATCACAATAAGAACATACTGGTGGGAACGGGCGGCCCGAACGGCATCAATCGCAGTCACTATCTGGGCGCGGTTTACGGGATGGAGCGAATCATGGGGCGAGTGGATACCCCGGTGCGCCGCGTCCTCAACTACGCCGCGGATCGATGTTTGGCGCACTTGCCAATCATATATGTGCTCACTGTCGTCGCCCGCGACCTCAACGGGCAGCTTGTAACGCGCGGCATCTATATCGGAGATGACACGGAATGTTTCAGGGAAGCTTCTGCTCTGAGCCTGAGAGTGAACTTCGAAATCGTGGAGAAGCCGCTCCAGAAGGTTGTGGTCTATCTGAATCCAGAAGAGTACAAGAGCACTTGGCTGGGCAATAAAGCGATCTATCGTACACGAATGGCTTTGGCTGACGGCGGAGAACTGATTGCGCTCGCTCCAGGAATCAAGGAATTCGGTGAGGACGCGGTCATCGACCGGTTGATTCGAAAATATGGTTATCGCGGAACGGAAGCAACCCTGCAGGCTGTCGAGCAGAATCCCGAGCTTGCAAAGGATCTAAGTGCTGCTGCCCATTTAATCCATGGTTCTTCAGAAAGACGTTTTTCGATAACCTATGCGGCCGGTTCGCTTCGCAGCGAAGAAATCGAAGGTGTTGGCTTTCGATCTGGTGACCTTCGGCAGCTATCCTCCATCTACAACCCGGAGAAGCTTAGGGATGGGTACAACATCGTCGGCGGAGAGAATATCTTCTTCATATCGAATCCTGGCCTCGGATTGTGGGTACATCGTTCCAGACTGGAGGGTGAGGGACAACTCGCACATCGCCTCGCTCAGAGTCCGTAAACTTCCGTCGCGGTCTTGCCCAATATTCGCTCTTGCTCGTATTCGGACAGGTGAGAGATCCCGCGCTGAACTACATCCACCCAGCGCTTATAGGAACTGCCGAGCAGCATCACCGGCCAATCCGACCCAAACATGATTCTGTTTGCTCCGAACACTGTCAGAACAACTTGCAAGTAGGGATGGAGATCCGCTTCTGTCCAGGACTGCCAACTTGCTTCCGTAACCAGGCCCGAAAGCTTGCAAAAAACATTTTCCCGTCGCGCCAGCTCCGTAATGTTCTCTCTCCATGGCGATATCACGCCGTTCTTTATCTGGGGCTTCGCAATGTGATCGAGAATAAAGATCTGGTTGGGATGGCGGTCAACAAATTGAATGGCCTGCGGGAGATGACGCTCGAATATCAAAAGATCGTAGCGCAGGGCAAAGTCTTTAAGTAACTTGATTCCACGGTTGAAGTCTTCCCGAAGAATGTATAAGTCATCTGGTTCATCGTGGAGCAGATGACGCACGCTCTTCAACTTTGGCTGCGTGGAGAAGTGTTCCAGATCGCGATCAACCTTCGGATCGGTGAGCGCAACCCAACCAACAACACCTCGGATGAAATCGTGACACCGTGCAAGCTCGACCAGCCAACGAGTTTCCTCTAAGGTCTGCCTGGCCTGTACGGTAACGACGCCCTCAATGTCCGATTCTTCGAGGACATCCAGTAAGTCTTGGACCAGGAAGTCGCGCCGAAGGATGCCCATGTTTTCCGAAATCCAGGGATACTGGGGAGCGTCGTATTTCCATAGGTGATGGTGAGCATCGATCTTCGCGTATGGCATTCGGGTCTCTAATTATTCTCCGGTCTGCCAACGCTCCAGGTTTGATCTTTTATTCCAGCCATCATGCTCTGGACTCTCGCGAGAAGCTCCTGGTCGAGCGGTTCATCAATCCATCGTACGTCTTTCTCCATGATCTCGGGGCTGGCGGTCCCGACAATGACCGTATGGATTCTTGAATTGCCCAAGGCAAATTGTATGGCCAGTTTGGAGATATCCGAGCCACGCTTCCGGCAGTAGGCGGCAACTTCCTGACAAACGCGCTTCGTGGCTTCCGGCGCGGGATGCCACTCGGGAGTTCCTTGATTGGTCAAGAGGCCCTGGGAAACTGGGCAGGCGCTCAGGACGCCAACATTTTTGCCCTCGAGGAGCGGCAGCAGTTTCAAAAGCGTCGTGTCGTTCAGGGAATAGTGATTGTACGAGAGGACTGTATCAATATTTGTTCGTGCCAAGATTTCGCGAAAGATTTTCAGCGGATACCCTGTGACTCCGACAAAGCGGGCTTTGCCCTGCTCCTGGATGCGTCTCAGTGCTGGCAATGTTTCCCCAACGATCTGATTCAAGTCGCCGTATTCATTGTCGTGGGACTGGATGAAATCGACGTAGTCCACGCCCAGCCGGGCAAGGCTTTCATCCACGCTACGAGTGATGCGCTTGGCCGAGAAGTCAAAATCCGCGTCCCCGTATCGCCCTACTTTTGTTCCAAGAAAATAGCGATCCGGCGATATGCCTTTCAGGGCCTTCCCAAGAACCGTCTCAGCTCGCGTAGCACCGTAAAAGGGAGCGACATCAATTAGGTTAATACCAAGATCAAGAGCCGTGTGAACCGTGCGGACGGCCCGCTGTTCGTCAACCGGACCGAATACTCCGCCGCCTAGCGACGATGCGCCCAGACTAAGAGCCGACACTTTCAAACCCGTTTTGCCTAGCGTCCGGTATTGCACAAGGGCCTCGCGTGACCGCCGAATTGGATTACTCAGCGAAACACGAAATAAAGAACTGCCATGGTTGCCATCAGCAAGCCCGCCACCAACCGCGGGTCTGACGCCCCTTCCAACTTCCTGCCGAAGATGACCACTCCCGGATTGGTCCAGGTCAGTCCATTAATCTTTTCGGGCGCAGGGGGCGGAGTAAGCAAACTTACGATCACGAACAAGACGCTGCAAACACAGAAGACCCACCAGGCCTGCATCATGAAAGAAATACCCAAGCCGTGAGTAATGAGCTTCTCGCTTCCGACGACTGGGAGATCCAGAATGAAAGAGGCTGCTCCCAGCAAGAACCCGGTAACGAGCGTAATAATTGACGCTTCCTTGGTTCCCCGCTTCCAAAAGACACCAAACAGAAAAACGGTTGTGATGGGCGGGGCCAGGTCAGCTGCAATGACGTTGATCGCCTCAAAAATGCTGGAGAACCTGCCACCCTGGGTCGACCAGAGAATCGCTAATAGCATCACTGTGGCCGAACTTGCACGGCCGACTTGTACAAGCGCGCCGTCCGTCGTTTGCGGACGAAGCCGCTTCACTATATCAATGGCAACTAGCGTTCCTGAGCTGTTAATGGCCGCGGAAATAGCGCTCATCAGTGCGGCGAGTACGGCAGCAGCGATGAGGCCCTTCAGTCCTGTGGGTATCAGTTGGTTAATTAGAACCGGAAGAGTCTGATTGCTGCTTCTTCCAATTATGTCCCGGAAAAGCACAAACGCAATCACTCCCGGAAGAACCAAAAAAAAGACGGGAAGAATCTTCAAGAAGCCCGCGAGCAGTGGCCCTAATTGCGCGTCGCGTTCCGTCTTCGCACCCAGAACGCGCTGCACGATAGTCTGATCCGTGCACCAGTACCACACTCCGAGAATGGGATAGCCCAGGAATACCGCGTACCAGTTCAGGCCCACGCTGCTGTGAGTTTGGAGCATGCTCAACTGATCCGGCTTTGCCGCGGCTCGGAATTCCGCAAGCGTGTGAATCCCGTGAGCAGGCAGGGCAAGAATTGCGAGCACGGTGATGGTGCAGGCGCCGATCAGGAGAAACGCCGTGTTGACCGTCTCAGTCACTACTACAGCCTTCAGTCCGCCCAGCACAGTGTAGATCGAGACGACGACTGACACGATCAGAACCGACGTAATCACACCAATACCAAAGAACTGGTGAAAGACAGCCGCCCCAGCGTAGAGGCTCATGCCAATGTGAATGAATAAGGCGGCCAGGATTGCCATGAACGCTAGCAGCGAACGCGACGCCGGACTATAACGTTTCTCGAGAAACTCGGGCAGTGTCGAAATCTTGCTGCGAAAGTAGAAAGGCGCAAACACCAGGGAGAGGAGTATCAGCGTGAAGGAGGCCATCCATTCGAAGTTTCCCCAGACCAGGCCTTCGTTGTATCCGGAAGCCGTAAGACCGACGAGGTGAATGGTAGAGATGTTGGAGGCGAACAGCGCGGCGCCCACCATTCCCCAAGGCAACGAGCGGCCGGCAAGGAAGAACACTTGCCCGGTCATCTTTGCCTGGCGACTGGAGAAGACTCCGATGGCCAGGATGACCAGGATGTAGATAAGGATGATCACCGAATCTAGGACAGGAATTCGCATTTGTGTTGGCATTTGGATTCAGCGCTTCCTCAAACCATGAAATCTAGCTGTCTGAGTCGTTCACATCCACGATGGCCTTTACGAACTCCGCCTTTTCCGAAAGATCCTTAAAGTGTGCGGGCACATCGGCGAGCCTGAGACGGTCTGTTATCCAGAGTGAAGTGTCAATTTTCCTCTCGGCAATCATCCGGATAATGCGCGGAAATTGGCCGCAACTGTTGCGGCTCGCGAACAGAGTCATTTCGCGTTTGTGCAGCAGGGTGTCGTCAATGCTGATGGGATCTTTGGTGAGTCCGACGAACACCACCCGCCCACCAGGAGCCACGTATTCGAAGCTTCCGCTCATCGACCGAGCGCTTCCAGTTGCGTCAAAGACCACATCCGCCAAGCACTTGTCGGGTTCAGCTAGTGTTTTTATGCCCAAGTGCTGATCCGCGAAGTTTCGACGCCACTTTTTCATTTCTAGAACTCGAACACGGGCACCCGCATTTTGTGCGAACTGAATGACCGCCAAGCCAATCGGTCCGGCCCCAATCACCAGGACTTCTTCCCCAACAACTACTCCGCCCCGTTCCACAGCGTGAGCGCCGATGCCGAGCGTTTCGATCAGAGCGAGTTCATCGAGAGAAAGCGTCTTCGACTTGTGCAACAGTGAAACCGGAACCGACAAGAAGCCCTGCATACCTCCGTCTATATGGACGCCGAACAAGCGCAGGTGCTCGCAACAATTCGTCCGTCCCTTCTGGCATGCGCGACAGGTACCACAACTGAGATAAGGCTCGATCGCGCATTGGTCGCCAACTTCAATGCCGCTGTTATTGGGAGGTACCTCAACCACCTCGCCGGCGAGTTCGTGCCCGAGAATTCGGGGATAGGTGTAAGCCGGATGCCGGCCGGCAAACGCATGCAGGTCGCTGCCGCAGATTCCAACTTTGCGAATGCGGACCAATGCCTCTCCTAGCGCCGGGGTGGGACGCGGCGCCTGTTTTTCGATAAACTCGCCCGGCATTGTAAGCAGAATCTGGCGCATACTCTTGTTCCAATGAATGAAGCAGCATATTGGTCCAGCCATTATGCTTATCGCTGGCCATCATAAGGATCGCCGCGCGAGTCGTCAACAGGCCCAGTTACATTCGGGCTGCCAGCATGGCTATTGGACGCGGCCACCGAATTGAAAAAGGTGACATACGCAACAATATTGGCTGAACCATAGATCTCAACAAAACGGTGAGAATGGAAAGGTAAATCTTAGCGGTTTTCGTCCTACGCCGAAAACCTGTCTATAATGGCTGGCGTCTATGCCGCCAAGAAGACCTGAGGGCCGCCCAAAGCCCGCCGACTCTCGAGTTACTGCCCAACTCATCGCCAGCATCAAGAAACTCATTTCTGATGGCTCGGTTGTTCCTGGTTCCAGATTTCCACCCGAGCGCGAACTGGCCAAGGAGTTTGGGGTCAACCGGGCATCACTCCGGCAGGCCTTGAAGGTGCTCGAGATCATGGGAGTGCTGACCCAACGAGTGGGCGACGGCACGTACCTGAGTACGAGCGCGGAATCAATTCTCAACGAGCCTCTTGAATTCTTGATTCTCCTGGATGATCTCTCGCATCACGAGCTATTTGAGACCCGCATGATCGTAGAGCCGGAACTGGCCGCGCGGGCTGCGCTTCGGGCCACGGCGGAGGACTTGGCCACCCTGCGGCGTGCCATCACGGCGATGGAGCAGAGTCGGACGACGCGGTCCAGATTAGACGCGGACATGGCTTTCCATGAAGCTATTTTCCGGGCCAGCGGCAATCGCATCTGTCATCTTCTTTTTAAAGTCATTCATCGCACCGTGCTGACCAGCATGCACCGGCTCTCTAGCCGCACGGCAATCGAGAGGCCGCTGGGATATCACCGGAAGATTTATGCCGCGATCCGAAATAGAAACGCGAAGGAAGCGCGCCGACAGATGCTCGAGCACATTACTGATGCGCAAGCGCTCATGGGCTCCGCAAGATAGGATCGGAGTTGCCGGTCACATCAACTGCGCTTCTGCTGACAGAGATTCCGCGCTCCACCACCTGTGATCACGGTCCATCTTGACATCTGTACGCTGCTGACCTAGCCTCACTGGGTCATGACGGTACCGGTACCGTCGGTTTTTTTGTTCCTCAACGCTCATGGGGGTGCCACATGCGAGCTTCGGGCATGGCGAAAGCTATTCTCACGGACAGCCACTTCTGGATACCAGTGGCAACCTTAATCTTTGGCGTCATCCTCCTGATGGGGATCCGTTAATTCTGCGAACATCGTCTTATGGCAACACAGAGTCAAACCAAGATAGTGAGGCCAAGGCAGAGTCGATCCTTGCACGGCCTGGGGGTCCTTTGCGGCCTCACTGCAGGAGTCTGGCTGGGGGCTGCGGAAGCTCCGACAAAACTCGTGAACTCAGGATTCACGCCCTTTACAGTGTCACTCTGCATGGTCGCCGGCGTCTTCACCGCACGCTGGACTTTCCCAACTTTGCTGAAAGGTACTACTTACGTGTTTTCCGATTTGTCGCAGAGGAGACATCTGATTGTCTGGGCCATATTGGCTGGAGCGCTGTGGGCGGTTGCCAACACGCTGACGATCTTCGCCATCCGGGACGTAGGACTCGCGATCGCATTCCCGATGTGGAATACCAACGCGCTAATAGGTCTGTTCTGGGGCCGCGTTCTATTCCGCGAACTCGACGGTGCCGATCCTGGAACGATTGCGAAGGTTATCGGAGGAGCAGTGTGTATCGTCCTTGCTGCCATCTTGCTTGGGTTCAGCACGCTGCATGGCAACTCCGCTCCCACGGCTCATAATGCAACTTTCGGTATATTGGCCGCTCTGGGAGCAAGTCTGATGTGGGGAACGATGTATGTGCCGTATCGTAAAGCGTACTTGAGCGGAATGAACCCGCTGTCTTTTGTCACCGTCTTCACCCTGGGAGAAATGCTGACGATGTTGTTGCTAACGTGGAAATTCGACGGCGGCTTCCACGCGACTAGTTTGCGCCTCACGCAGGGCTCCCCGTTTATTTTTTGGCTCTTCGCCGGCGGTTTTGTATGGGTCATCGGCGATCTGTTCCAGCAATTTACAGCCAAGTATCTGGGGATCGGCCGCGGTATTCCGCTCACCAACACCAATCAGCTCTGGGGACTTGCCTGGGGTGCGCTTGTCTTCGGAGAACTCGCCTCGGCCGACATCCTGCACAAAGCAATGGTGGTAAGCGGATCATTGGTGATGATCGTAGGTGCGCTCTGCATCAGCACCGCCAAATCCTCCTTGGGTGAGCACTCAACTCGCAGGGAAGCTCTGGAGCGTGAGTGCGCCCGGTATGGTTTGGACTACGATCAGGTCCTGTTAGCTCAGAGCGGAGAAGAATTCGGAAATCGTCCGGAAGGACGCCGATGGTGGGATATCCTCATCATCGCAGCAGCCACCGCCGTTTTTGTATATTTGGGATTCCATGCCGCTGTTCCTTCTCTGATCATGAATCTGCGCTGGGCTGCGGCGCTGGGTGGCGTCCTCATGGTCAGTCTCGTTTTCTGCGGCTATCGCCTCCATCGCGAGACGCACTTCTCCTAGCAAAGCTCCGCACATTCGCATCATTGCGCGCTTGCCTGCTCCAGTCAGGGTGGAGTATCGTTACCGGTACCGAGCTTTGCTCAGGCGAGTAAATTTCATTAGGAAACGTGAAAGCCATGGATACTCGGCCCTCTACACCACCGCAAGACCCACTCAGTAATCTGGAGCAGTGGGATGAGTTTCTTGCAGGACGCTACAAGCAAGGGAAATCCGAGTCAGAGTTCCGCCAGTACGACGCAAAAGCCAATCCCGGTGTCGCGGAGTTTTATCGTCTTAATCATCAGTACCAGACTCATGAATATGTGTTGGCTAAGGAGAAGGAATACTTCGGCCTTAAACGCGGGAAGAAGAGTATCTGGGAAGCCGCCGAGTATCTCAATATGCTGGTGGATGACAGCGATCCCGACACGGACCTCACTCAGATTGAGCACCTATTGCAGACGTCTGAGGCCATCCGCAGGGACGGCCATCCTCGCTGGATGGTAGCGGTGGGTTTTGTGCACGATCTTGGCAAGGTATTGTGCCTCTATGGCGAGCCGCAATGGGGGGGCGTAGGCGATACTTTCCCAACCGGCTGCTCGTACTCCAACGCCATCGTCTTTTCGGAATATTTCGAGGCAAACCCCGATCTCGCTAACCCGAAGTATCAGACCCGGTTCGGCATCTACGAGCCGAACTGCGGTCTGGATAAAGTGCATATGTCCTTCGGGCACGATGGCTATATCTATGAGGTCATGAAGTACTGCCTCCCAAAGGAAGCTCTCTACATGCTCCGCTATCACTCGTTCTACGCCTGGCATCGACACGGCGCGTACGACCATCTCTGTAATGAGCAGGACCGCGAAATGCTCGAGTGGGTTCACAAGTTCAACCCGTACGATCTCTACTCCAAAGGTCACACCAAGCCGAATTTGAAGGAATTAAAGCCCTACTACGACGACCTTTTCGCTGAATTCTTTCCGGCAGAGATCGCTTGGTGATGCTGCGCCACCTGCATCTGTTATTCGCTTACACCCTCCTGGTGGTTCAGTCCTCGATAGCGCAGAAGCTGGTCACGCCTGGATATCTTTTCAACTCGGACCCGACCTGTCGCGAGATTGATGGCCGGTTCTATTTGTTCACCACCCAAGATCCCTTTACGACGCAACTTCAGACCGACAACAAATACTTCAAAGGCATGTACGCGTACCATGCCCTGAGCACAACCGACTTTGATCACTGGGTTGATCACGGCTCCATCTTGACGTCCCGCGATGTCTCATGGAACACAGGCGCGGCGCTGTGGGACGGCGACGCCGGGATTCCCGCCAATGGCAAATTCTACGCATACGCGCCTTTTCGAATGAACTCGAGCAAGGAAGCGAACTACGGCCGTTTCAGTGTAGGGGTATTCGTTGCGGAACAAGTGGCGGGACCGTATCGTGATGTTTTCGGCGGTCCGATGAAAAACGCAGATGGCTCACCGCTTGAGGCGCTAAGCCCATCGGTTGTGAGAGCGGACAACGGTTCCCCTTACCTGATCTGGGGATCAGGCGACACGGAAAAACACGAGGCAATGCTGGCGCCATTGAAACCAGACATGACCCAGCTGGCAGAGCAGCCGCGCAAGCTTGCTGTGCAACAAAAGGACGAGTGCGGCAACCTGGAATACTTCGAAAGCCCATTGCTCTTTAAGAGTGGATCCAAGTGGTACCTGACCTACGTCGCTTACAAGGATGAAAAAGGGTCGTCCTGCGATCCCAAGGGATCGTACGTTGAATACGCCATGGCAGATAGCATGTTTGGACCCTTTGACGCTCCTGCCGGACACCTGATCTATCCTTCCGCCGGCGGCGAGGAATCGGTCCAGCAAGGGATTTGCCAATACCGTGACCATTGGTATCTTGCGTATCACCTGCCGTACGACAACGTCGCACCGTACAACGACCACCATCGCCAGGTCGCCATTACTTCGCTGACGATTAATCCAGACGGCAGTCTGCGAGCGGTGAATCCGGATCGCGATCGTGGAGTTGGCACTCCTGGAGTGGTCTCACTCACGCTGGATGCCTTTGCAGCACGCCGTGAGGCGGCTGAGTTTCATGTCCGGACCAAAGCCGAAGCCGAGCCTGGGCTTTCAGGCGAATACCAAATGAAGATGAAAGACGGCGGATATCTTCAGTTCTCTTCAGTTCCACGAAATGGATTTTGGTCAGGGCGGGGCATCATTGTTCCGGGTTGAAGTGAGCTCCGAAGTGGTGGAACTGAAAGACGCGGCGCTGGAGGTGCGACTCGACAACCCGGCTGGACCGGTCATCGCTTCCGTCCGTGTTGACGGCGGCAATGGGAAAACCGCTTATCGTGTTCTCTCACGCAGAACGGACCCGCGCGTGCACGGTGTTCACGATCTTTGTCTGGTGGCCCGCGGCGAGAACGGAAATGCAGAAGGCTATTTGTTCAGCCTCACTTGGTTCAACTTCACGAAACAGTAACCATTTCGCGGAATGCTCCACGTTATTTGTCCGAGTGGATTGTGATGGTGACGTCATGATCCGAAGTAATGGGAAGAAACGCGATCAGCTTTACTCGTTCGAGCTCCTCAACATAGCCGAGCGCGACCTCGACTGGCTTGGTTAGAGGTCCCGATTTTACCGAAACCGACGCCTTCCCTTGCCATCCTGGCAAAACAAACACCGGATTTACAACCGGACTCTGTGTGCTTCCATGCAGGGTTATGCTCAACGTTTTCGGCATGGCACCGGAGAGCACATATGCACGCTGTGCCGCATCGTAGCGAATGCTGGTGCCGTCTGTGACATCTGCCCGGGCGGGTGTCCGCCATGATGCCGCAAGCGGCGCGAGTTGCGTCGCCTCCAAAGTCGTAAGGCCATCCATAAGAATTCTTTCGATGTGCTGGTCATCCTGCTCTGAAGCCGGCCAGTAGATATGGGACAAAGATGTGTGTCCTGGACGATCAGCCGCCAGGGCAGGACGGCCGCTCGAAGGAATCTGGGCCACCGGCCAGTGATTCCACCACTCGAAGGAAGAGAGCGACTGCTCACCGTTGTAAGCATCGAACTTCACTGGATCTCCCCAGGCCACTTGGAAGGGTTTCCAGGTGGACTTAAGGTTGACCCACTGAATGACGGCATTGGGCGGCTCAGTGAAGTGCTCCGGTCCCTTTGGCACGCTGGGCCCTTTGTCGAACTTGGGTTGCCAGCTATAGGTATGAGTATCGCCCGGGAGATTGGCAAAACGGAGAGCGTCAAAGTGAATGTTGTCTTCGGGCGTCTCTCCAGCAGGAATGAGCACTATCGATTCCTGGAACTCAGTTTTGTCGCGTTCGGGCGCCATGCTCCACAGAACCTGGCGCCGTATCGCCACTCCGTCTGGATAAACGGTCCAGTACTCGTCCGCCCAATCACCCCATGCCGTAGACGTGGGCGCATCTGCAATTCCGTAACGCTCTACCTCGGATAGCGCATATCTCCAGTGAATGACCGCCCGGGCGGACGTACTCTCAAGAATGCGGACATGTGAATACCGCTCCTGTTTGTCTGACATCGGTTCACAGTCTTCGCCATCGGGACACCTCGGGTGACCATATACCTCCATGAACTCGTCGGTGTACCAGCGATTATTTTCTGTGACCCAAGCTGGAACGTAGTTCGTTCCTTGCCAGAAAACAAGCTGAATCGCAGCGTTCGGAAAACGCACGACCACATCCGAATCGGGTCCAACCCGGCGGGTTTCGTCCCAGATGGGATCAAATTTCAGAGTGGTGTAGAAAGCACCGAATTTGCCGGCCCCTACCTGTGCTCTTGGAAAAGTCGGCCAAGGCGTCTTTTCCAGCAAGAGCCTGTTGCCTGCGCCCATGAGCGCCCCGATGTCGTCCACTGTTAGCGCGTGATCGTAAACGGTCAATTCTCCGAGAGAACCCTGTAAAGAGTACTCCACGGGCAGTTGCGGATGGATCATTGCTGGAGGGCCAGGAAGGAGTGGTTTCCGAACATGGCCGATGAGAATATCGCTCTCTTGGTTGTCCACGCCTTCGGAGATTGAACCGGCGGGCGTCACAGCCTCCTGCGCGACTATCCTCCGCCCACCGATGTAAAGAGCGATCTGTCTGTCACGGGTGACGGTTAGCGTGACCAGCGTCCACTGCCGCAAAGGCAAGGCTTCCACGGTCGTGAGTTTGCGTAGTCCCGTCTTCGCTGTCAATGAGGCGACGAGATGGCCTTCCGCATCCACACCGAAAAAAACCGCACGGTCCGGACCGTTTTGATCAAGGATTGGGAGTTCATTCCATGGGTATGCTTCCAGTTGTAGCCAACAGGAAATGCTAGAGTCGTTCCCGCGTGCAATCGCTTCGAGAGAGGTGTGACGGATCGCCGTGCTGTACCCATCCATCTGCAAGGCTGGCCCCACAGGACTGATGGTTGGTCTGGAGATTCCCGCAATTCGATCGTGACTGCCGCTGATCTGTTCCAGAACGAAGCCTTGCGCCGCCGAACCAAAATCCCATCGCGCCACAATGCCTCCCTTCGGCGGTGGAGTACCATACGTCTGCTGTGCGCTGCACTGCATCGGAGAAAACCCAATTATTGCGAGCAGCGCTAGCCCCACACGAGCAAGTGACAGGCGACAAAGACATAATGCGTCAGGCAGATCCGACATACTCCGCTCCCAGTGCTAATAGGCTGGTCCAATGACGCAGTGATTCTATCGTAGAAATCAGAGAGCAGGCGAGGGCATATTGCCCACGCTTGGGGACTAATGGCCCTATAGTCGGCACAGCATGTTGACAGTGGCGGTGTGCCCTTCGTACACTCCTCGCACCTATTGGCTGAACCAATGATGATTGTGCAAATGAATTTAGCCTTGATAAAGAGATATCGCATTGCCGCCCTGGCTCGTCGTTTGGCACTCTGCACCCTCGCAAGCGTCAATCTGTGCTGCCCGCTCGCCGAGGCACAGGTTTTTCGCGACGTGAACCTGCCAGTCGAAGATCGGGTTACCGATCTGGTGAGCCGGATGACACTCGACGAGAAGGTTCGGCAGATGCAGAACGATGCGCCCGCGATCCCGCGGCTTGGGGTTCCGGCTTACGAGTACTGGAGCGAAGCATTGCACGGTGTGGCACGAGGCGGAGAAGCAACCATGTTTCCGCAGGCCATTGGTATGGCCGCAACGTGGGATGCGCAGTTGCTTCATGCTGAAGGAGAGACCATCGGGGTAGAGGGGAGCGCACGTTACAACCAGGCACAGCGTGAAGGAAACACCGGCCGCTACTATGGCCTGACATTCTGGTCCCCAAACATCAACATCTTCCGCGATCCACGATGGGGACGCGGCCAGGAGACATTGGGGGAAGATCCGTACCTCACGGGAGTTCTTGCGGCTCAGTTCATCCGAGGCATACAGGGGACAGACCCCAAATACTTTCGGGCAATCGCGACGCCGAAACACTTCGCAGTTCATAGTGGGCCAGAGCCTCTGCGTCACGGCTTCAATGTAAATCCATCGCCAAAGGACCTCTTCGAGACCTATCTTCCTGCCTTTCGACGAGCCGTCGTGGAAGCCAAAGCCGACTCACTGATGTGTTCTTACAACGCTGTAAATGGCGAACCCGCCTGCGCGAACAAAATGTTGCTTGGCGATCTACTCCGCAGAGATTGGCAGTTTGGCGGCTTTGTCACATCCGATTGCGGAGCGATTCAGGACATCACCACAGGGCACCACGCTAGTCCAGACAACGCGCACGGAGCTGCGCTCGCAGTCAAGGCGGGAACTGATACCACTTGCGGGAGTGAGTTTGTAGATCTGGTCTCCGCCGTGCGTGCTGGCCTGATATCAGAGTCAGAGATTGACACGGCATTAAAGCGTCTGTTCACAGCCCGAATGCGGCTGGGCATGTTTGACCCACCGGATAAAGTTCCGTTTTCGCGCATTTCAATGACGGAAAATCATTCGGAAGAACATCAGGCGCTTTCGCTCCGGGCAGCCCGCGAGTCCGTCGTCTTGCTTAAGAATGATGGAGTACTGCCACTCCAAAAAGGAAATGGAAAGATCGCTGTCATTGGACCCAGCGCCACATCACTCATAGCGCTGGAGGGCAATTACAAAGGGACACCAACGCATCCAGTGCTTCCGCTGGATGGCATGGAAGAGGCCTTGGGCGCGGAGCGCATCATTTACGCGCAAGGCTCGCCGTTTGCAGAGGAACTTGCCGTGCCGGTGCCGCGAACCGCATTCGGGTCCGGTCTGCGGGCTGAGTTCTACAACGGCGCACGTGTCGAGGGCAGCCCTGTTTATACGCGAAAAGATCAGCAGATTGATTTCGATTGGAATGCAGTTTCGCCCGCACCAGGGGTGGACCCAAACCACTTCTCCGTCCGATGGACCGGTACATTAGCCGTCCCGGGTGGCGGTGACTACACGTTTCAGATTGACGATCGCCACTGTGATCCCAGCGAGGACGTGGAGACATACACGATCCGGATCGAAGGCCACGATGAATTTAACGGTTCTTCATCGTGCGAGGACGGCGGTCAGCCCCGAAAGTTCTTGACCATGCACTTTGCCGACACGCGTCCACATGCGTTCACGCTGGAGTACACGCATGAATCGCCGCGTTTCTCAGCCGGAGTGACTTTCTCTTGGCGGGCTCCGGGCGCGGTGCTGCTGGAGGAAGCGCTCAAAGCCGCAAAACAGGCGGATACAATCGTAGCCTTTGTGGGATTGACGGCCTGGCTTGAAGGCGAGGAGATGCCGCTGCACGTTCCCGGATTCCAAGGAGGTGATCGAACCGACCTCGTATTGCCGGAGGTACAAAACAGATTGTTGGACGCTCTCAGCGCTCTTGGCAAGCCCATGGTTATTGTCCTAGAGAGCGGATCCGCGATTGCGCTCGGCGACAAAGAGCAGTCCGCCAATGCGATTCTTGAGGCCTGGTATCCGGGCGAGTTTGGTGGGCGTGCCATTGCCGAAACGCTCGGCGGGCAGAATAATCCCGCTGGCAGACTTCCGATCACCTTCTATACCTCTGTCTCCCAATTGCCGGCGTTTGACGACTACTCCATGAAGAATCGTACCTACCGGTACTTCAGTGGGAAAGTTCCCTATCCCTTTGGCTATGGGCTGAGTTATGCGTCTTTCCAGTACTCCAGGTTGAAACTGGACACGGAGGATCTGCCCGCATCCAGTGAGCAGAAGATCGCTGTGCGCGTGAAAAACACTGGCAAGCTTGCTGGGGATGAAGTCGTGCAGGTTTATCTTTCTTGCCCGCAACAGCCCGCCGCTCCGATCCGCACGCTGAAGGGTTTCCAAAGAGTTCACTTGGCGCCGAACGAGGAGATGACGGTGAATCTGACCTTGTCCTCTCGCGACCTTGCGCTGGTAGGAGAAGATGGGATGTATCGAGTTACTCCCGGACACTGTGAACTTTGGGTAGGAGGAGGTCAGCCTGGCACCGGAGCCGCTGGTGTTTCCGGCAGTTTCACCATTCAAGGCTCGCAGATGCTTCCGCGATAGAGCCTGGCGGACCGCGCATCGAGCCATTTCAGGCCCGCCCTCTCCAGAATTGCATCCGCCACTCGAGCGGGCTGCAGCCTTGAACCTGCTTGAACTTGCGTGAGAAGTGGAATTGATTCGCAAAACCGCATCGGTCTGCTGCCTCAGCGACCGAAAGTCCGGTGTGCAGGAGGATGTCAGCAGCAACCTCAAGCCGACGAGCGTAGAGTTGTTTTGTGGGAGTGCCCTTGCCACTTTCCCTGCACAGGCGTAGTAGATGTTGACGAGATACACCGGCGGCTTGCGCCATCTCCCGCAGACCGATCGGCTCTGCATACCGCCGAAAGATGAACTGTTCCAGTCGCATTAGCGCGATAGCGTGCGGATTCTTGTGTCCCCTGCCGGTCCTGGCAGTCGCCGCGAAATCACACACAGTCGCAAGAGCCAGCCCGCGGTAGAACTCGTTCTGCAGGACTTCGTTCTCCTTTGAAGCCGGTGACACCTGGCGAGCAATTTCGAGTAGGCTGGACATCCTTCCGAGAAATGGAACAGGGCCATGTTGTCCTTCGAGTTCCCGGCGAATCGTTGTCGATACAAACCGGGGCGAAATGGCCACCCAGCTATGGTGCGTCTCCCGATCCGCGGCGAAGTAGAAGTGTTCCCGGTGATGAGGGCTGAGCAGAATGCCGTCGTGCTCGGCTACTTCAATCCACTGCTCGTCCAATTTGAGTCGGAGCGATCCTCGGTGGATCACTACAAGCTGGTAGTCACGTTGGATACGTGGGCCGAAGACACCACCCGGGGGGTATAGAACATCGCCAATAACGACCGGACCATACCTCAGGTGCAGGTTTAGCTTGTAAACCTGTTGTGATATCGCGGTCAATGGCCACCTCCCTTTGAGCCTGAACGTGCTGCCAGATTGAAAAATCAGTAGGAGTCAGCAATCACGACATGATCCAGAGAGTTGGGGTAAGGATTCGTATCGCGCATCTCCCGGAACATTCTCAGATTGGACCGCAGAGCGATCACCGGATTGAGATAGTACGTGTGCGGGAATGGTCTTCCGCGCAGAAGGTGATCCACGATCAGCTCGACTGCGATTTGCCCCTGTCTGTATGGGTTCTGATAAATGGAGGCCGTGAGAGTTCCATTCAGAAAATATGGAGTAAGCTCAGCGAACAGGTCGGTCGCGATAATCTTGATCTTGCCCGCCATGCCTTCGATCTCAACTGCCCTGCAGACTGGGATACTGTTGACCGTACTGATGTAGATGCCGCCAAGGTCTTGCTCGTCACGCAGCAATTGCAGCGTTTTTTTGAATACTTCCTCCTCCTCTTCGTGGCCTTGGATAATTCTCACGACGCTACCGCCTCGGCACTCCACAGGAAAGGTTCGGCGAAAACCATTGACCTTAATTTTGTGCTCTTCGGTGGAAAACATGCCGGTAAGGATGGCGACCCTGGTGCCAGGAGGAACGACTTTCGCCATCAGTTCGGCGGCTACGCTGCCATTCACGTTTGGATCGACGCTGATGGCGGTCGAACGGCAAGTCGGAGAATCATCACTGGCAATGCAGACCACCCGAATGTCCCGTTCTCGCTCCGCCTTCTCGATCAACGGCGCCATGCTCTTGGCGCTCCCAGGAGTAATAACCAGGGCGTCGATTTTGCTGTCGAGCAGCGTATTGATTGCGTGGGCAGCGGGCGAACTGAGCTTCTTAACCGGCCTATAAATCACTTCGAGGCCTACATGCCGATACCGCTCTGCTTCAGCGGTAAACCCGGCGTAGATCTGATCGTAGAAATATCGGATCTCGCGAGGAATGCAGAGACCGATGCGAAGCGAGGAACGAGAAAACGAAAGCGCACGGGCAGAGAGGTTCGGCGCATACCCGTTTTCGCGGGCGAGCTTCAATATCCTATCTCGAGTCCTCTCGCTTATCCCTGTCCTGCCATTGAGAGCGCGGTCCACGGTGCCAACCGAAACCTTCGCCAATCTTGCCAGGTCTCGGACCCCAAAGTGCTTGGGCCGGTCGTGTGCGGCTTTCGCCCCGTCCTTGTTAGGAGTGTTTCGAGTCACTTTGAGCTGTCCTCTGATGGTTGGCTGGACCAAGTCCTGATTCATTCAGGATATATTTTTTAGTCTTTGGGGCATAGCTATCGTTCGTGTGTCGTGGCAGGATGGTCGCGACCATGATGTCTTCTGCCCAACCAGCAGAGGTCTGTGCATCATCCGGTGCGAACAGTTTATTCGTTGGCATTGTCTCCTCCGTCGCAGCCCTCGGGGGGTTGTTGTTCGGTTATGACACAGCCGTCATCTCTGGCGCCATTGGATTGCTGGAGACTCACTTCCACCTCGGACCTGCCGCGACGGGGTGGGCCGCAAGTTCTGCGTTAGCTGGTTGTGTCCTGGGCGCGGGTATCGCAGGACAAGTGAGCGATGCGATCGGCAGGCGGGTGGTCATCCTGCTTTCCGCAGTCATGTTTCTTGTCTCGGCTGTAGGAACGGCGCTTACACCTGATCTCGCTCTGTTTGTTGTCTTTCGCATCGTAGGCGGTCTCGGCATCGGAGCGGCATCCATGGCGAGTCCGCTATATATCGCGGAGATTGCGCCGGCGCGATGGCGCGGCCGCCTGGTGACGCTCAACCAACTCGCGATTGTATCCGGCATGCTGCTGATCTATTTCGTCAACTACGAGATCGTACGTTACGGCACCCCGCAATGGAATATGTCGAGCGGTTGGCGGTGGATGTTCGCTTCCGGTGCCTTGCCTTCCGTAGCTCTTCTGGGCCTGGTGTTTGTGGTTCCCGAAACGCCGCGATTTCTCTTTCTTAAAGGACGGGAAGACGAAGCGAGACGGGTGGCCGCCCGCATTGAGGGTAATTCCGCGAGCGAACTGGAATTGCACGAATTGCTAGTCACAATCCAGCACAGCGGAACGACGCTCCCGCCGGCGGCGCGTCGAATTGGGATGATTGGTATTGTTCTCGCCTGTCTGCAGCAAGTTACGGGGATCAATGTATTCCTTTATTACGCGCCAGAACTGTTCAAACACGCTGGCGTCGGCACTGATGTCGCGCTGATCCAGACCGTGGTGCTGGGCGGCGTCAACCTTGCATTCACCGTCTTTGCGATGGCGTTCGTTGACCGAATTGGCCGAAAGCCACTTTGGGTGGCTGGTGCAGTCGGTATGGGATGTTGCCTGTGTGCGGTCGGTCTCAGCATGGCGCGAGCTTACTTCAGTGGCTCGCTTCTGCTATTCGCTCTGGCCTATATCGCCTTCTTCGCATGTTCGGTCGGCCCAGTTACGTGGGTCATCCTCTCCGAGATTTTCCCTCTAAGATTTCGCGGGCGGCTGATGGCCATGGCAACGGTCGCATTATGGATGGCGAACTTCGTGGTATCGCAGACATTTCCCTCGCTCGATCAGAACCCCTGGCTGGTTCAGCATTTCAATCATGGCTTTCCGTTTCTGGTATATGCATTGTTCTGTTTCCTGGGCGCGTGGTTTGTTGCCACACAATTCCCCGAGACTAAGGGTAAGACGTTGGAAGAGATCGAGGAGTGGTGGACGTCGAATGATCTCGCACAGCATAGTAGGAGAATGAATCGCAGGACTTTTCTGGCTAAGGAGGAAACAAAATGGCAAAAGGCGTAATTCAGGACAACCTCATTCCGAAATATCACCAGGATGGATACATTCTTCTCAAAGGCATGCTCGACGCGGAAGAGACGAATCTACTCGCGCGGGCCGCGCGGGAGGACCGTATTCTAGACCAGAAGTCTTTTGGCAAAAGCGACGGCGAAGGCGGGACCGTCCGTCTCTCGCTCTGGAACCATCCCACGGACACGATCTACGGCATGATTGCTCGCAGCGAGTCGATTGTGGGAACCGCCGAGAAGCTTTTGGATGACGAAGTCTATCACTACCACTCCAAGATGATTATGAAGGACGCCAAAGTTGGTGGGGCGTGGACATGGCATCAAGACTATGGGTACTGGTACCAGAATGGCGTCCTGTTCCCACGTCTAACCAGCGTGTCTATCGCTGTGGACCGCGCTACAAAAGAGAACGGATGTCTCCAGGTGATTCGTGGCTCGCATCATTTAGGACGCATCGAGCACACGCTCACGGGCGATCAGGCTGGTGCGGATCAGGGGCGTGTAAACGAAGTTCTAAGACGATTGGAGCTTGTCTACGTCGAGATGGATCCGGGCGACGCTCTCTTCTTTCACTCCAATCTGCTGCATCGCTCAGACCAGAACCACTCAGATCATCCACGCTGGTCGATGATCTGCTGCTACAATGCCAAGTCCAACGATCCATACATGGAGTCACACCATCCCTGCTATACCCCGCTAATCAAGGTTCCAGACAGCGAAACCCGGCTGGCCGGCGAACGGCGTTTTTCTGATGGGGCGGGCGAAGATGCGGCCTGGCTCGATGTGAAGAAGGACGTTAGCGCGACGCGGCTCTCAGAACGGTAAGCGCTAGATGAAGCATGAAAGCAAGCGGCTTCGTTGCTACCAGAACTGGCTCGCATTGGATGGTCTGCCCCAACCGGCGGAAGGTTGGATGCAGACCATTCGCGATGCGGGCTATGACGGGATTCAATTCATTGAGCCGCTGGAGCAGTCTTTGGTGGCGGAAGCGCGTGAGGCAAATCTAGGTGTGTGCGGAAGCGCTCGTGTGAATACGCCGAATGACACATATCGGCTGGCGCAGGAAGCGCGATCGGCAGGATTAGAGTGTTTAACGCTTCACGTAGGCTGGGGACATGAGGACGATGCTGAGGCAAACAGGCTGATTGAGGCCGTGCTCGACGCTTCAGCCAAAAACGAGATGCCGATGTATGTTGAGACCCATCGCGCGACGATCTTCCAGGACATGTGGCGCACTGTCCAGTTCGTACGCAGATATCCAGACCTCCGGTTCAATGGGGACTTTTCCCATTGGTACACCGGTAGCGAGATGGTCTATGGGGATTTCGAGAAAAAAGCTGCGTTTATTCAGCCGATTATTGATCGCGTGCACTTCCTCCATGGAAGAATTGGGAACCCTGGCTGCATGCAGGTCGATCTTGGCGACATTGCTCACGCCCGCGATCTCCCTTCCGTCCGTCACTTCGAGATTCTGTGGACAAGAGTCTTTGCCGCCTTCCTTCGCCGAAGCCAGCCAGAAGAGATTTTCATCTTCGCTTCGGAGCTTTTGGCCGCCAACGTTTATTACGCGAGGACATTCGGCGGTAAAGAAGAGAGCGACCGGTGGTCACAATCGCTGGTGCTGGTGGAGTTGGCGCGCGAGTGCTTTGCTAAAGCCGAGCAAGAATTCCAGCGTGCTTCATAGACAGGTACGGCTTCAAGGGAGATAGGGATGATCGACCGTCGCACCTTTCTGCAAGGCTCCGCCGCCTTGGGGATTACCTTGTGTACGAGCGGACCAGGGCTCGCGGTATCGGGCCGGACGCTGACCCACCCGCTCGCGATCGCGATGTGGGATTTCTCCTGGCTGGAACGGCGCTGGCCTGGCGCCGGCTACGAAGATTGGGATCTGGCTCTCGATGATTTGAAGCAGCGGGGCTACGACGCGGTCCGTATCGATGCCTTCCCACATTTCGTTGCAGCGGATCCCGAAAAGGAGTGGGAACTAATTCCCTGCTGGAATCAGGAAATGTGGGGCAGTCCGGCAATCAATCGCGTTCGCGTGCAGCCGCATTTGAACGAGTTCATCAGGAAATCCGCTCAGCATGACATTCTGGTCGCGTTTTCGACCTGGTGGCGACAAGATTCCAGCAATATTCGAATGCGAATTAAAACACCACAGGATCTAGCAGAGGTCTGGCGCAAAGCTCTCGACAACATCACCCGGTCGCACACGCTCGACCGCATCCTGTATGTGGACTTGAGTAACGAATTTTGCATTCCGTTCTGGACACCATGGCTAGCCGCCGGAACCAAAAGACATTCCGCCGAAGGAGCGAGGTGGATGCACGAGAGCATTGCGCATCTGAAGCAGGCTTATCCAAATATTGCTTGCACCTTTTCCTTTACCGATGAGTACGAAACGTGGCGAGATCAGGACGTCGCTATGTTGGACTTCCTCGAACTCCACTGCTGGATGACAAGTTTCTCAGATTTCTATGAGCGACTGGATTATCACTTTGAGGAATTCGATCCGAAGGACTACAACAAGCTCCAACAACGTGCGGAATCTTTGTATCGCAGCGATCCAGCCAAGTGGCAGGCAAGCCTTGGCCGGGGAATCGATCAGCTGGCGGAATGGTCCCGCTCCAGCGGTAAGCCGCTGATTACCACCGAGTGTTGGGGCGTGGTCAACTTTAAGGATTGGCCACTGCTTAACTGGGACTGGGTAAAAGAACTCTGCGAAATCGGGGTTCGGCGGGCCGCCGGCACCGGGCGCTGGTCAGCTATGGCCACAAGCAACTTCTGCGGCCCTCAATTCGTGGGGATGTGGGGTGACGTGGATTGGCATCGCCGTTTAACGGACGTCATTCACGAGGCAAAATTGCCGTCCGCCACGTTAGTAAGCTCGTGAGTGATCTCTAATTGCGGCCGCGTTGCCACCCGCACTCACTGTTCCCAGGAATGTTGGATCTCTTCCAGTGTTCTCTGCTTGGTCTCAGGAAGTTGTGTGTACACGAACACCAATCCGCCAGCACAGATAGCCGCATAGATCCAAAGAGTTCCGGCTATGCCAAGCGCGGCGTTCAGAAGAGGAAATGTGTAGGTCAGCAGGAAACACGCCGCCCAAAGAGCAGTCGTGCTGATGGCCATGGCTGTGCCGCGAATCTCGTTGGGGAATATCTCAGAGAGAATCACCCAGGTAATAGGCGCGAGGGTCATTGCGTAGCAGGCAATCGCCGCTATCACCAGTAGAAGCATTGGGAGTCCGTGCACGTGACGGTAGTAGAGAAAACCCAGAATGACATAAATGAGCGCCAGGCCCGCACAACCGCACAACATCAGCGGGCGACGCCCCAGACGCTCGACGGTGGCGATTGCGACGAACGTGAAGACGCACATGACGACGCCGGTGATGACGATATTGAAAAGAATGCTCGAAAGCGCGTATCCCGCACCCGAGAAGATTTCCTGGGCATAGTTGAAAATGACGTTGATGCCGCACCACTGCTGCAGCACGGCAAGGGTCACACCGATCATCAGCAAGCGTGCTGTTTTGATTTTACCTGGAGAAGCGGATGTATGAGATGTCACATGCGAAAGCAGGCTGTTCTCAATTTCTCGAAGAACGGCGTCGGCATAGACTGCGCCCCCAATGCGTTCGAGCACTGTGCGCGCATTGTCCAATGCGCCTCTCCGGACCAGCCACCGCGGACTCTCCGGGATAAAAAACAGTCCCACCAGAAACACGGCTGCAGGTACAGCCGTGGCCTCAAACATCCTTCTCCATGCAAACTGGCCGTTCCAGGATGACTGAATGTCAGTCATCTTCATATGCACAGCTACAGGTTGTGCAATGAGCCAGTTGACCACCTGGGCCATCAGAATACCGATCACTATGGTCAGTTCATTCAGACACACCAACTTGCCACGAATCTCCGCAGGGGCAATCTCGGCGATATAAATCGGCGATAAACCCGACGCTAGTCCAATGGCGACTCCTCCGGAAATGCGCCAGGCAACAAAAAGTCCAAATGTCGAGGCCGTTCCAGTGCCGAAGGAAGATACTACAAAGACTGTCGCCGAAATGAGCAGTGCACGTTTGCGGCCGAGCTGCTCACTCAGATAACCGGAACTGACGGCTCCTACAAGGCAACCCACCAACGCACAGCTCATGGCCCAGGCTTCTTGTGTCGGCTGCACAAGGTTGAAGTATGCCTCGTAGAACGGCTTCGCTCCTCCTATCACAACCCAGTCGTAGCCAAACAGCAGGCCACCTAACGCCGAGATCAACGCGGTAAACAGTAGATATCGAGAGATCATGTGTCT
>WNFJ01352800.1_pt2 | contig 26707 bp, 30 predicted proteins | sample 5400461 | NCBI WGS metagenome assembly WNFJ01 (sample SAMN13153349, study PRJNA577476) | soil metagenome | isolation source: 115 cm saprolite on Douglas fir-dominated hillslope | place: USA:California | collected 2013-09-17
TCGGCCGCTCCCACGGCATTCACGCAGAACCCGTCACCTTTGGGCTGAAGCTTGCCTACGCCTATGCCGAATTCACCCGCGCCCGCGAACGGCTGGTCGCCGCCCGTAAGGAAGTCGCGACCTGCGCGATCTCGGGCGCGGTCGGCACCTTCGCGCAGATCGATCCGCGCGTGGAGGAACACGTCGCCAAGGCGATGGGGCTGGTGCCGGAGCCGATCTCGACGCAAGTAATCCCGCGCGACCGCCACGCGATGTACTTTGCAACGTTAGGGGTGATCGCCGCCTCGGTCGAGCGCCTCGCCACCGAGATCCGGCATTTGCAGCGCACCGAAGTGCTCGAAGCCGAAGAATTTTTCTCCGAAGGGCAAAAGGGTTCTTCGGCGATGCCGCACAAGCGCAACCCGGTATTGTCCGAAAATCTCACCGGCCTTTCGCGCATGGTGCGCGCCTATGTGACGCCGGCGATGGAGAATGTCGTGCTGTGGCACGAGCGCGATATCTCGCACTCCTCCGCCGAGCGCATGATCGCGCCCGACGCCACGGTGACGCTGGATTTTGCCCTCAATCGCCTAGCGGGACTGATCGAGAAGCTCTTGATCTATCCCGAAAACATGCTGAAAAATCTCGACCGGCTCGGCGGCCTCATTCATTCGCAGCGGCTTCTGATTGCGCTGACGCAAAAGGGCGCCAGCCGCGAGGACGCCTACAAGCTCGTGCAGCGCAACGCGATGCCGGTGTGGCGTGGCGAAGGCGATTTCCAGAAGCTTTTGAAAAAAGACCCCGAGGTGAAGAAATATCTCACCGATAGCGAGATATCCGAGCAGTTCGACCTGGGCTATCATCTCAAGCACGTTGATACGATCTTCAAGCGCGTGTTCGGCGAAAGCTGACCCTTTGGCGGCCCGCAACCCCCACCGGCCTGCAACAACAACTGAATGGTAACTCCGGATCGGCTAAGATCGCTTCCCGTGGCATCACCTCCGACGATTCTGGTGTTCGATTCCGGCCTTGGCGGGCTCACGGTCTTGCGTGAGATCGTCCGGGCGCGACCGGATGCCCATTATGTCTATGTCGCCGACGATGCGTTCTTTCCTTATGGCCATCACCGCGAGGAGGAGATCATCGCCCGCGTGGTGCCGCTGATCGGCGAATTGATCGCCGCCCACGCCCCCGATCTGATCGTGATCGCCTGCAACACCGCTTCCACGCTGGTGATGTCGCACCTTCGCGAGCGATACAGCGTCCCCTTTGTCGGCACCGTGCCGGCGATCAAGCCGGCCTGCGCGCAATCCAAAACAAAACGGGTGTCGGTGTTCGGCACCAAGGGCACCGTCAAGCGCGAATATACGAGAGCGCTGATCCGCGATTTCGCGCAAGGCTGCGAAGTGACACTGGTCGGCGCGGCTGAGCTCGCTTCGCTGGCGGAAGCGGCCTTGAGCGGCGTCGAGGTGAGCGACCGCGAAATATCGGCGGAACTCAAGCCATGTTTTGTCGGAGACGGTGAAAACGATCCGGCGCGCACCGATACCGTGGTGCTGGCCTGCACGCATTACCCGCTGCTGATGGACCGCCTCATCAGGCTCGCGCCGTGGCCGGTCGACTGGATCGATCCGGCGCCCGCAATTGCCCGGCGGGTTACGGATTTGCTGAAAGCCCCCGGCAGCGAGGCCGACCATGCCGGCGCGGAAATGATTTTCACTTCAAAACGGCCGCACACGCTGAGCCGGGCCCTGATGCCGTTTTTCGGCGGCCGTGTTCCCGCGTAAATACAATGCATATTGATCTTTTCGGCCTCTCGCCGCGCTGCTAACTTTTCAAGCGACCGCGCTTTCCTCAGACCCCAAAACGGAGCTTCGCTTTTGACGTCTGCCGCGCCTGCGCCCCTCAACCGTCTCCGCAAATTGTGGCAGGAAGGTCGTCCGACGTTCGGAGCGATCGCGACCATTCCGAGCATCCAGACTGTGCAGATCATGGCCCGTTCAGGGCTCGACTGGATCATTGTCGATCTCGAACACGGTCCGATCGATCTTACTTCCGCGCACGGGATGATAACGGCCACCTCGGGCACACCATGTATACCCTTGGCGCGGATTGCCGCCAACGAGCCATGGTTGGCGAAAGCGCCGATGGATATCGGCGCGCTCGGAATCAATTTTCCGATGATCTGCAGCCGCGCGGATGCCGAAAAGGCCGTGCGCAGCGTGCGCTATCCGCCGCGTGGCGACCGGCTGTGGGGACCGTTCCATGCGCCGTTCCGCTGGGGCGTGTCGATGCCCGATTACATGGCGACCGCCGACGATGACATGATCTGCATGATCACCATCGAGCATGTCGAGGCGGTCGAACACATCGACGAGATCATGGCGACCCCCGGCATCGACGTCGCGGTGATCGGACCGGGCGACCTCGCCACCTCCATCAACAAGCGCGGCCGTGCCGATGACCCCGAAGTGCTCGACCTGATGGCGCGGGCCGAGCAAGGCATCCTGAAAAGCGGCGTCCCGATTGGCGGCGTGGCGCGCACGGCGGAACAAGCCAATGAGATGATCGACCGCGGCTATCTGGCGCTGGCGCTCGGATTCGACTGGTCGCTGTTTGCGCGCGGGATTGCTGCGAGTTTTGAAGGGATCAAGCGCTGAACCGCCCGGGAATGTGCCGGCAAGATACTGAAAATATTCGTGATTTATAGATCGGACAAAGCCAGGCCGGCCGCCTCGCCGGCGCCATAAAAGCTAGAACGATCTGGCGTCAGGTCCGCCTATTCGTGCTAGATCGGAAGTCGGCGGACGGGTCGACGACTCGCCGGCCCTGTGTTGCGGGAACTTGAGTGGAACGATGCGCGGAACGGTTCGAAAAGTCTCAATGCCGCGCCGCCTCGTCGCCGACCTTATGCACGCATCGATCCGCGTACCCTTTGTCTCGCTCGCACGGCCCCTCAACGTCCGCCAACTGCTGGAGGCCCGGGCGCTGGCCGCGCAGCCGCCTGGCTGGGCCGCGATCTTCACCAAGGCGTTCTCGCTGGTGGCGAAGGACGAGCCGGTCCTGCGCACGCTCTACGTCAAATGGCCCTGGCCGAGCTTCTACGAACTGCCGCGCAGTATCGCGATGGTTGCGATCGCGCGGGTCGAAGACGGCCAGGATTGCGTGCTGCCGCAAAAGGTTCCCGCCGCAGACGAACTAGCGTTGACCGAAGTCGATGCGACGATCCGCCACGCCAAGGACGCGCCGACCGCAGATGTGCCGGCATTCCGGAAAATGCTGCTGGCGACGCGGCTGCCGCTGCCGCTTCGCCGCCTGATCTGGCTGATCGGGCTGAATTTGGGACGCCAGCGCGCCAACTATTTCGGCAGTTTTGGGGTGACCTCCGTTGCAGCTTACGGCGCCGGCGAGCTGCACGCACTGAGTCCGGGGCCGTTCATCCTCAGCTATGGCGTGGTGACGGCCGACCAGACCATCGACGTCGTGATCCGCTGGGATCACCGCATTACCGACGCCGCCTTGATCGCCAAGGCCCTAAACCGGCTGGAACAGGTGCTGAACACCGAGATCGCGGCCGAATTGCGCAGCCATCGGCAGCAGGCCGAGCCAAAAGCGGTCCGGGCGGTCGCGACCTAGCCAGTTCTGCGCCGTCATTCCGGGATGGTCCGAAGAACCAGACCTCAGATGCGCAATTGCGCATCGGAGAATCTCGAGATTCCGGGTTCGATGCTGCGCATCGCCGCGGAATGACGGCCCCTTTTGATTGACAGCAGGACCGTTTCTCCCTAGAAACCCACTGCTCGCGGGCCGGTTTCGGCCCGCGATGCGTTTCGCGACCCGTGGTCGGCCCTTCTAAGCTTTAGGGGGCGGACCTGTCGGCTCCGGGATTTCCCGGCGCACAGGAGGGCGCGTTTCCTCAAAAACCCAAACTTGCAAAGAGGACGCGATGACAAAGCGCAGTGAGGCGAAATACAAGATCGATCGCCGTATGGGCCAGAATATCTGGGGCCGCCCGAAGAGCCCCGTGAACCGCGCAGGGAATACGGCCCCGGCCAGCACGGCCAACGCCGCAAAGGCAAACTTTCCGACTTCGGCGTGCAGCTTCGCGCCAAGCAGAAGCTCAAGGGCTATTACGCCAACATTTCCGAGCGCCAGTTTCACGGCATCTATGTCGAGGCCGGCCGGATGAGAGGCGATACCGGCGAAAACCTGATCGGCCTGCTCGAGCGCCGCCTCGACACGATCGTGTATCGCGCCAAGTTCGTCGCCACGATGTTCGCCGCGCGCCAGTTCATCAATCACGGCCACATCAAGGTGAACGGCCGCCGCGTCAACATCGCGAGCTTTCAGGCGAAGGTCGGCGATCTCGTCGAGATCAAGGAATCCTCAAAGCAGCTCGTCCCTGTGCTAGAGGCGACCCAGCTCGCCGAGCGCGACGTGCCCGATTTCCTCGAAGTCGATCATTCCAAGATGACGGCGAAGTTCGCCCGCATCCCTGCGCTCACCGACGTGCCGTTCCCGGTGCAGATGGAGCCGCATCTGATCGTCGAATTCTATTCGCGCTGATTTTTTTGCCAGTGGCGTACCAGATCGAAAGCCCCGGTTTTGCCGGGGCTTTTTTGTTTCGTATTCAGTTCTTGTTCGTGCGATAGCATTTCCCATATCTGCCAAACTTCATGTATGGTTCTCCCATGTCGCAGACAACGGACAAATCGACCCGGGTCATGCCATCGGCCACGCCGACCGAAGCGGAGCTTGCGGCTTGGGCGACCCTGCCGCGCGACGAACAGCTGCGCCGCTATCAAGAAGCCCTTTCGCATCCCGACTGCAGCGTGCCGACCGATGACAGCATGAGTGACGTTTTGGCAGCCGCCCGGCAGCGGGTGGCCGCCCGCGCAAATGGCTGAATATCGGCTTTCCGTTCGTGCCCGCTCGCAACTGCTCGACATCTACGAATTTACGACCGCGAACTTCGGCCAATATCAGGCCAAAGCGTATCACGCGGGACTGGAGCGTACGTTCAGCTTGCTTGCAGACTTCCCGCGCATCGGCCAACCGGTGGACGAGTTGGCGTCAGGGCACCGCCGTTTCCGGTTCCAATCGCACAACATCTTTTACACGGACGAAGCCTCACATATCCTGAGACGCGCGATCCATCACGCCGCGCAGGACATCAGGCCGCAGCTGTTCAAATTAACCGAAGACATCGTGAGTGAAGAGCACTGTTCATGATCTACACCCCTCCCCCGCGCGATCCGAAGGCGCCGCTCGTCCGCATCAATCTGCTCTCAGACACACAAACCCGTCCGACGCCGGGCATGCGCGAGGCGATTGCGCGGGCCGAGGTCGGCGACGAGCAGATCGGCGATGATCCCTCCGTTAGTCTGCTGTGCGAGCGCGTCGCCGATTTGCTCGGCAAGGAGGCCGCCGTGTTCCTGCCGTCCGGGACCATGTGCAACGTCGCAGCGACGCTGGTGCATTGCCGGCCCGGCGACGAGATTCTGGCGCATGAGACGGCGCATATCATCGCCCGCGAGGGCGGCGCGCATGCAGCGCTCGGCGGATTCCAGATCACGCCGATGCCGGGCGCCGACGGGCAATTTTCGCCCGACGTTTTTCGGAAAGCGCTGCACCCGCGCACCCGCTACCAGCCGCCGCAGACACTCGTCAGCGTCGAACAAACCGCCAATATCGGCGGCGGCACGATCTGGAAGAAAGCCACGCTCGACGAAGTCGTAAAAATCGCCAAGGCCAACGGGCTTGCCACCCACATGGACGGCGCGCGGCTGCTCAATGCCACCGTCGCCACCGGGATAGCGGCACGCGACATGGCGAAGGGGTGGGATTCCGCCTGGATCGATTTTTCCAAGGGGCTGGGCGCGCCGGTCGGCGCTGTGATCGCGGGCTCGCGCGACTTCATCGATGAAGTCTGGCGCTGGAAGCAACGGCTGGGCGGATCGATGCGCCAGGCCGGCATTTGCGCCGCCGCTTGCACCTACGCGCTCGACTACCATGTCGACCGCCTCGCCGACGACCACGCCAACGCCCGCGCGCTGGCGCGTGGTCTATCGCAAATCAAGGGCATGGAGGTGCAGGAGCCCGAAACCAATCTGGTCTTCTTCAAGCCCGACGGCGCCGGCGTCAGCGGCGAGAAGATGGTCGCGGCCTTGCGCCAGCGCGGCGTGCTGCTCGCGACGATGGACGGCCGGATCCGCGCCTGCACGCACCTGGATGTCACTGCAAACATGATCGAGGAGACACTTGGACTGGTGCGCGAGATCGTGAGGAGTGCTTAGAACAGTCAAAGGCGTTGGAACATTATGTAAACTTTATCCGTTGACGCCGGTCGGCTTGTATCCTATAAGATACAATATGTCTGAGGTTCAAAAGACCGAAGAATTCGACGAATGGCTCTCAAGTTTCTCAGATCAAAAAGCCCAGGCAAAAATTGTTTCCCGCATCGAGCGCCTTGGCCTCGGCAATCCCGGTGATGTAAAGCCAGTCGGAGAGGGCACAAGCGAAATGAGAGTGCCCCATGGCCCCGGTTACCGCGTTTACTTCTAGCAAACCAACAAGAGCGTGGTCCTTCTCCTGTGCGGTGGAGATAAGTCCACACAAGATAAGGATATCAAACGAGCGAAAGAAATAGCTGCCGAACTATGAAAGGAAAGCAAATGGCAAAAATTTCAAAATTCGATGCAGCGGATTATCTCAAGACCCCAGAAGCTATCGCTGCATATCTAACTGAGGCACTCGCAACAGACGATGCCGCCTACATTTGTACTGCTCTCGATACGATTGCCAGAGCAAAGGGAATGACTAGCATAGCAAAGGAGACCGGTCTTTCCCGAGAGAGCCTCTACAAATCATTCAGTGGGTCATCGAAACCTGAATTCGATACGGTCCGAAAGGTGATCAACTCATTCGGTGTAAGGCTTGTCGTTGAGCCAGTCGAGACTCGTTAGCCACATCTGTGACTGCCGATGACGACGAAGACGTTCTTGCTTGCCGGGTAAATTCAGCGAGTGGCCCGAGCGGCGCTGTCTGGCTCGAGCCCGTCTCTCCCAATCAATGCGGCGCGTGAGGTTCACCCGCGACTCCACCAGCTTTCGGCACGACCGCCAGAAATTCGATCGGAGCGTCGGAGAGATTTTCGCCCGCATGCCGCTGCGCCGGCACCCATTCGGTGGTGCCGGCGGCACGCCGATAATCGGTCACGGTGCCATCGGGCTTGGTATCGCGCAAATACGCGTCGGTGAGCCAGATCACGAGGCGCGGAGTGAGCTCATGCATGGCGGTCTTCTCATGTGGCGCCATGCGAATACGCAGCACGAGCATGGAGGCGTTCTCTAACTCGGGGTGCATCTGGGCCGGCCCCTGTGTTGGTGCCGGCTGCGAGTTGGCGCCCGGGACGAATTCGCCCACGGTGAGGCACATCGCGACCAATGCGTTAGCGATGACGAACTTCGGCAGATAGAGCTTCATGTCACGGCCTCTTGAGTTCTTGGCACAAGGGCCGGACGCTACAAGTTGAAGCCAACTTCAAGTCAAGAGGCAGGCAATGACCGACCTGAGCATCGGCGAAGTCGCGCTTCAGGCCGGCCTGCGGACATCGGCCATCCGCTATTACGAGAGGATGGGCTTGTTGCCGAGACCGTTGCGCAGGAATGGACGCCGCCGCTACGACAGGGCCATTCTGGAGCGTCTCGCCATCGTCCAATTCGCCAGGCGGGTCGGGTTCAGCATCGCGGAAATGAAAATTCTGCTGGACGGCGTGCCCGGACGGCCGCCGCCGGAGCGTTGGCGAAAGCTCGCCCATGAGAAGGCAACGCAAATCGATCAATTGATCGCCAACGCGACCATCGTCCAACGCATGTTGCTCGACACGCTCGACCAGAAGTGCCCAAAACTTGTGGAGCGTGAACGGTCACTGCGCGGGCGGCCGGGCTCGTGAGCCAGCGGCCTGCGATTTGTCTTTCCTCTCCAGTGCCTGATAGATCAGCGCCTTCAGCTCCGTTTGAATCCGCCCGCGCTGCGACGGCGACTGCATCATGAGAATCACGAACATATCGTCCTTCGGATCGACAAAGAAGAAGGTGCCGCCGACGCCATCCCAGCGATATTCGCCCAGTGGCAAAGATGTATTGTCCAATTGCGCGGTACGCACCGCAAAGCCGAGGCCGAACCCGCTATCGGCGCCTGGAAAATAGAAATAGCCGCGCGCGATCTTCGTCTCCGGCCCGATGTGATCCCGCGTCATCAAGGCGATGGTTTCGGGTTTGAGGTAGCGCCTGCCGCCGAATGTACCGCCGCTCAGCAGCATTTGCAGGAAACGCGCGTAGTCGCCGATGGTGCCGACCATGCCGGCGCCGCCGGATTCCCAGCGCCGCGGCACCATCGGGTCCCTGATTCCGGCGACCGGGCTGATAAAGCGATCGTTGGGCAGCGGCTCGGCGATCAACGGCCGCTTCGCCGCATCCGCGACATCGAACGCGGTCGCGGTCATCCCGAGCGGATCGAGCAGCCGTTGTTTTTCGAAGCCGAACAACGATTGCCCAGACACCACTTCGATGACGCGGCCGAGCACATCGGTCGAATGCCCGTAGTCCCACAGCGTTCCCGGCTGCTCGGCGAGCGGCAGTTTTGCAATGCGCTCGGCGAAGTCCGCGTTGTCGAAATCGCCTTCGAACAGATCGGAATTCACATAGAGTTTTCGCACCGCGCTGTCGCCATAGAAGCCGTAAGTAAGCCCCGAGGTATGGCGCAGCAGGTCTTCGATCGTGATCGGACGCCTGACGGGTTCGAGTACCAGCGCCGGCTTACCGCTCTCATTGGGCTTTTCGACGCCGACTTTCACTTCGGCGAAGTCAGGGATGTATTTTGAGAGGGGATCGCCAAGGGAGAGCTTGCCGTCCTCGACCAGCATCATCGCGGCAACCGATGTGACCGGCTTCGACATCGAATACAGCCGAAAGATGCTATCCGCCGTGATCGGCAGCCCCGTCGAGACATCGCGCACGCCGAAATTTTCGAAATAGACGGGATGGCCGTGCTGCTGGATCAAAAGCACTGCACCGGGGATCTTGCCGCTCGCGATTTCGTTGCGGATGTAGTCGCCGACGCGCTCCAGCTTTTCGCGCGAAAAACTTGCGGCAACAGCAGATTGCGATTCCGCGCTGCCGGTGTCGGGCAGTCCGACAACAAAAGCGGCAATCAGAAGCGCAAGCGCCGCCGCGACGCTGCGCCGGCGCCCAAATCCGTCAGTTCTCCATCGCTTCATAGATCAGCTGCTTTACCGCCTTCTGGATGCGCTGGCGCTCCGAAGGCGTCTGCTCCAAAAGCACGAAAAACATGTCCTGCTTGGGGTCGATCACGAAATAACAGCCGCTGGCGCCGTCCCATTTCAGTTCGCCCAGCGAACCTGGCGGCGGCGGTTTTGCATTTCCGGGATCGGTGCGCACACCAAAACCGAGCCCGAAGCCGAAACCGTCGCCGGGGAAATAGAAGAAGTCGCGTCCGACGCCGGAGCCCGGACCAACATGATCCGTCGTCATCATCTCGAATGTCTTGGGGCTGAGATATTGCTTGCCGTCGAGTTTGCCGCCGTTGAGCACCATCTGCGAGAAGCGGGCGAGGTCCTCCATGGTCGAGACCATTCCGCCGCCGCCGGATTCCCACTTCATCGGAACCTCGGGATAGCTCGTGAATCCGACCCGGAAGTCACTGTCGTTCGGCATTGGCTTTGCGATCAGCGGCTGCTTCGCCGGGTCGGCGACATAAAAAGCGGTCGCGGTCATGCCGAGCGGGTCGAGCAGCTTTTCCTTCTCAATCGCGAGCAGGGATTTTCCCGACACCAACTCCATGATCCGGCCCAGGATGTCGGTGGAGTGGCCGTATTGCCATAGCGTCCCCGGCTGGTCGTGCAGCGGCAGCTTTGCGATGCGCTCGGCGAATTCGGCATTGTCGAAATCGCCCGCATAGATGTCGGCCTTGGCATAGGCCTTGCGGACAAGGCTGGAGCCATAAAAGCCGTATGTTATGCCCGAGGTCTGACGCATCAGGTCCAGGATGGTCGGCGGGCGGTTTGGCGGCGCCAGTTCAAGTGTCGGCGTGCCGTCGTCCGCTTTCTTCTCGACGCCGACTTTGACGTTGGCGAAGGAGGGAATGTATTTCGCGACGGGGTCGTCGAGCGCGAACTTGCCCTCTTCGATCATCTGCATCGCCACCACGCTGGTGATCGACTTGCCCATCGAGAACAGGCGGAAGATGGTATCGTCGGTCATCGGCGCCTTGGTCGCGACATCGCGGACGCCCAGGAATTCATGATAGACCGGCTTGCCGTGCTGCTGGATCAACAGGATCGCGCCTGGAATCTTGCCGTTCGCGATCTGCTCGCGCAGGAAGTCGCCGACGCGCTCGAGTTTTTGCGGGTTGAAATGCGCGCCGGGCGGAATGTCGAAGGTGCCTTCCGCGCCCACCGACGGCGCCGCCGCCATCGTCAGCAGCGCCGCGCAGACGAGCCGCGGCAACAGATGATGCGAATTCATATCCCCTCCCCCCGGAAATACATTCCCGGGGGAGTGTAGCGGCCGGCTCAATCGGCACAAGGGCTGCCGATGCCAGCCATCGCCTGCGCATGCAGGGCGGCGCTGTCGTTCGAAAAGCAGCAGAAGATAATCCGGGTGATGATGGGAGCCGCGGCCAGCGCATCGACCGTGGTTTTGACCGCGATGCCAGCCGCGCGATCGGCCGGAAAACGATAGACGCCGGTCGAAATCGCGGGAAACGCAATCGAGGCGAGACGGTGGGTTTGGCTGAGTTCAATGGCGCGGCGGTAGCACGAGGCCAGCGCCGCGTCTTCGCCCTGCTTGCCGCCGTGCCAGACCGGCCCCACGGCATGGATCACATACCGCGCCGGCAGCCGATAGCCCTTGGTGATTTTGGCATCGCCGGTCTTGCAGCCACGGAGCGTGCGGCATTCGGCTAATAGCTCTGGCCCAGCCGCGCGATGGATCGCACCATCGACGCCGCCCCCGCCTAGTAGCGATGAGTTCGCGGCGTTGACGATGGCGTCAACGCGCAGGGTGGTGATGTCGGCGACGATGACCTCGAGCCGCGCCGTGCCGACCAGGCGCGCGGTCGAACTCAGGCGGAGGCCGGTGCGGCGACCGGGACGCCCTTATCGGCAAACAGCTGTTGCAGCTCGCCGGCCTGGAACATCTCGCGGATGATGTCGCAACCGCCGACGAACTCACCCTTGACGTAAAGCTGCGGAATGGTCGGCCAGTTGGAATAGGTCTTGATGCCGTTACGGAGGTCGGCGGATTCCAGGACGTTCAGCCCCTTATAGCCGACCCCGACGTGATCGAGGATCTGCACCACCTGCCCTGAGAAACCGCACTGTGGAAACTGCGGCGTGCCCTTCATAAACAGCACGACGTCGTTCGACTTCACTTCGTTGTCGATAAATTGTTCGATGCTCATCTTCACTTCCTTTTGGGGCACTCCCCCTGCGGGATAGCCTCTCGGGCATCAGCCCGTTGAACCCGGTACTGCTATATATGTACCTCAAACCGTTGTGCATCCAAAGTAAAATGGCGAGTAGCTGGCATGCGTCGCTTTGCCCGCCTGGGTTTCCCCAAGACCCCGTCGATAACCTGATGACCCCAATATCATAGCGTAGGGGAGGCTTTTATCCCGGACGGGAACCCCTATCTAGGACAGACCAATCCCGGGGAACCGGTACGCTAGAGCAACGTTCTCTCTCCCGAACCGGAGACGCCTGTGACGAAACCAGCATCCGCTGTGGCCGCGCTTGCCACCCCTTGCCCGTCATTATTCTCCGATTCCGGCAACCTCGCCCAGGATCTGGTGGAAGCTTATCTCGCGGTGCGAAACGAGACCGAGCGCCGCGCCGCCCCGCTGTCAGCGGAAGATCAGCTGATCCAGTCAATGCCGGACGCGAGCCCCGCAAAATGGCACCGCGCCCATACCACCTGGTTCTTCGAGCAATTTTTGCTTTGCGAACACTGCAGCGGCTACCGGGTCTTTCACACCGATTATGCGTATCTGTTCAATTCATATTACGTCAGCGCCGGCCCACGCCATGCCCGTCACCAGCGCGGCCATCTCACGCGTCCAGGCACCGAGGAAATCACCACCTACCGCCGTCATGTCGATGCGGCCGTCGTGAAATTCTTTCATGAGGCAGGGGACAAAACCCTGACCGCGATCGCGCCGCTGATAGAGGTCGGTCTCAACCACGAGCAGCAGCATCAGGAATTGATGCTGACCGACATCCTGCATGCGTTTGCGCAGAACCCGATCCCGCCGGCCTATGATCCGCAGTGGAAATTCCCGGCTTCGACCTGCAGCGGCGAGGAATGGATCACGCTCAACGAGGGCATCCACACGGTCGGGCACACCGACGACAGCTTCCATTTCGACAACGAAAAGCCTGCGCATCGCGCGCTGGTGGGTCCAGTAAAACTCGCGCGTAACCTCGTCACCAACGCCGAGTGGCTCGCCTTCATGAAGGACAGCGGTTACGCGACGCCAACGCTGTGGCTGATGGACGGCTTTGCGACATTAACCAACGAACAATGGCAGGCGCCCGGCCATTGGCGCGAGATCGACGGCGAATGGCAGATCATGACACTCGGCGGCTTGAAGCCGGTCGACCCGGCCGCCCCGGTCTGCCATGTCAGCTATTATGAGGCGGACGCGTTTGCGCGCTGGAGCGGCAAGCATCTGCCGACCGAGATGGAGTGGGAGGTCGCCACCCGCGCCGGCCACCTCAACGATGCGTTCGGGATCGTGTGGCAGTGGACCCGCAGCGCGTATGCGCCCTACCCCGGCTATCGGGCGGTCGAGGGCGCGCTCGGCGAGTACAACGGCAAGTTCATGGTCAATCAATTGGTGCTGCGCGGCTCCTCGCTTGCAACTCCCGCCGGGCACAGCCGTATCAGTTATCGCAACTTCTTTTATCCCCATCATCGCTGGCAATTTACGGGATTGCGCCTCGCCGACTACGCCACCTGATCTGTAGAAAATTCAACCCGCGCCGGAAAGCGCGTTCTGGAGAGTATCATGAATGTGCACGCCGCCGCTTTGGCCAAAGCGCATCGTTTCGATGAACAAAACCTGGCGTTTGCCAGCGATGTGATGGACCATTTGTCGCAGCACCCGAAACGGCTGTCGCCAAAATATTTCTATGACGCGACAGGCTCCGAACTGTTCGAGCAGATCACGCTGTTGCCGGAATACTACCCGACGCGCACCGAGCTTTCGATTTTGCGCGATCGGGGCAGCGCGATATCGGCTGACATCCCAAAGGGCTCAGCGCTGGTGGAATTCGGCGCCGGCGCGACCACGAAGGTCAGGCTGTTGTTGAAGGAATGCGCGTTCGGCGCCTACGTTCCCGTGGATATTTCCGGCGACTTCCTGAAAGCGCAGGCCGAGGCTTTGCGCAAGGATTTCCCCGCGCTCGACGTCTATCCGGTCACCGCCGATTTTACCGCGCCATTCGCATTGCCCGAGCCGATCGCGGGCATGCCAAAGGTCGGCTTCTTCCCGGGATCGACGCTCGGCAATTTCGAGCCGCATGAGGCGTGCGCTTTTCTGCGCAGCGCCCGCGACATCCTGGGCCGGGGCGCGCAGATGGTGATCGGCGTCGATCTCGAAAAGGACGAGCGCGTGCTGTATCACGCCTATAATGATTCAGCCGGTGTCACCGCGCGTTTCAATCTCAACGTGCTCCACCGCATCAACCGCGAACTCGGCGGCAATTTCGACATCTCGGCTTTCACCCATCGCGCGATCTACAATCGCGACCGTCACCGCATCGAAATGCACCTGATCAGCCGCAAGTCCCAGACCGTGCGCGTGCTGGGGCGGAGTTTTTCATTCCGCGCCGGCGAAAGCATCCACACCGAGAGCAGCTATAAATATAGCCTCGAGCGCTTTGCGGCGCTGGCGCGCGGCTCCGGCTGGACGCCGCGGGAGCAATGGATGGACACGGCCGGCATGTTCTCGGTTCACGCGCTGGTGGCCTCGGACTGAGACGGTTCCGGCTGAGAGCTGGCCGCGCCCGACTTCAGCGAGATCGATTCCCAGGCTGCGACGATGATCATGATCGCTGACGTCAGGAGCGACAGCATCAGCGGCGACAGTGCGCTTGCAAACCAGGCGAGGATGCCGAGCGCGATGATGCCGACGCCATGCGAGAGTTGAAGCCAGCCGCGTATGGTATGCTTGAAGAGAATGGTTCCGAGCAGAAACAGTAGCGGCCCGCCGATCGCGCTCACGACCGTCTTCGGGTCGGAATGGTCGGCCGGATGCGTCAGCACCAGTTCATTGGCAACCGCCGAGAGAATGATGCCGCCGACGATCGGCATATGGAGGTACGTGTAGGCCAGCCTCGCCAGCCGTCCCGGCTCGCTCGATTTTGAAATCAGCTCAGAACCGGCTTCGGCGCCCTTGTGGAAATAGATCCACCACATTGCGAGCGCGCCGATAAAGGCCGACATGAAAGCGCTGACGGTTTCCGTCGTCCATGTGAGATCCGCAAATGTCGCGCCGGTCACGACAATGGATTCGCCTAGCGCGATGATGATGAACCCGGCGCAGCGCTCCGCGATATGGCCGCCTTCGACGGCCCAGTCCTCGATCGATGACGCGCCGTATTTCGGTATCCAGAACCGAACCGCCGCCGAGCTGTATTCGATCGCCAGCGCCACGGCCCAGAGCACCAGCCGCCAATGTCCTTGCGCAAAACCGCCCGCGATCCAGAGGACGGCCGACATTGATAGCCAGGTCGTGATACGGACCGCATTCAGCCGGATCGAAGGCCGGGTTCGCGGGATCGATAACAGCAGAAAGATCGTCTTGCCGACCTGCATCGCGGCATAGGCGACGGCGAACCACAATCCCCGGGATTCGAAGGCTTTCGGGATCGAGGTCGAGAGTACGAGGCCGCCGAGCATTAGCGAGAACAGCAGCACCCGGACTGGCGTCAGTTCGGGATTGAGCCAGTTGGTGATCCACGAGGTGTAAACCCACACCCACCAGACAGCCAGGAACAACAAGGTCGTCTGCAACGCCCCCAATGGGGTGAACTGGCCGAGCAGCGTGTGCGAGATCTGGGTGACCGCGAAAACGAACACCAGATCGAACAGCAGTTCGGCGTAGGTGACGCGGCTATGCTGGTTCGGCAAAATTGGCCGAAACAGCGCGCCGCGTTGATCGTCCCCCGCCATGGCGCGTCCCCTGTTCCGGAGCCTAGCCTAACCTCCGCGGGGTACCCCGGGTCCGCCAGGCACCCCGGTCTGCAGCGCCAGCGCGTGTAGCACGCCGCCCATCTGGCCCTGCAGCGATTGATAGACGATCTGGTGCTGCTGGACGCGCGATTTGCCGCGGAACGACTCCGAGATCACGGTCGCCGCATAGTGGTCGCCATCGCCGGCCAGATCGCGGATCGTCACTTCGGCGTCGGGTATCGCCGCCTTGATCATCGATTCGATATCGCGGGCATCCATCGGCATTCCGGTCATTCTCCATGTCGGCGGTTCGACGCACGGCCGGCGACCCGCGCGCGCCCCCAAGGGTGCGACAGAACTTAGCGTGGACACCCTTCTACGTCACCCTCTGTCGCACTATATTCCCGATCCAATCCTTGCAAAGCCGCTGGATCGCGTCCGCGTGATCACAACGGGCTGACCGAAAGAGGCAAAAGACCATGAAACTCCCCGGTCCCGACCACCCCATCACCATTACGTCCAACCCCAAGCGCGTCCGCGTCTCCGCGGATGGCGTGGTCATCGCCGAGACCACCCACGCCCTGACGCTGAAGGAAGCAAGCTATCCCGCCGTGCAATATGTGCCCCGCAGCGACGCCAATATGGCGCTGTTGGCGCGAACCGAGCGGGTGACGCACTGCCCCTATAAGGGGGATGCAAACTATTTCAGCATCAAGGCCAATGGCAAAACCATTGAAAATTCGATCTGGACCTATGAGACGCCGTTCCCGGCGATGACCGAAATCTCCGGCCATCTGGCGTTTTATCCCGACAAGGTGAAGATCGAGGAAGTGGCTTAGCGTCATTGCGAGCGCTAGCGAAGCAATCCACGGCCGCAAAGGAAGGCTGGATTGCTTCGTCGCTTCCGCCTTCGCTCGTTGAGCTGCGGCGGACGAGTCGCTCCTTGCAATGACGGAATTAAGCTGGCCTGGCCGCTACACCCGAAAGATCGTGAGCCCCAGGATCAAGAGCACCAGGAAGATCACGACAAACACATAAAACAGGAAGCGGGCGATATCCGCGGTTGCCTCGGATATGCCGGTGAAGCCGAGAAGGCCCGCGACGATCGAGATCAGAAAGAACAACAGCGCCCATCTCAAAAGTGTCATCGTCACTGCTCCAGCCTTCGGGCCGCGTGGTGCGGCTTTTTGCGAGATCGCCTGTTTAACTTCCGCGCGATGGGGCTGGTTCCGGTAACGGCTGAAACGAGCGGGCGTTTTGATCGCGATTCCATTGACCGGGATCAATTATCGGCCAACTTTTCCGGTGAAACTTGGTTGCGCCGCATCGTAACCCGGCAGGCCCGCGGTAACCGGGATCACATTTGGTGTCTCGCAAGTTGACGATTGGGCCTTGCTGAATCAGGTTCCCGACGGCAACATCTGACGCGATCACCCAAGGCCGGGGCGCGTATGACATCCATTTCCCATTCGGCGTCCGCAGAAATTCGGGTGGCGCCAAAGGCCACCACGCGGAACGCCGCGCTCGATCGCGCCCGCACCTTCATCACGATGCTGGTGCTGATCCATCATTCGGTCATCGCCTATACCTATTACGGCCATACCGACCGCCAGTCGTTCCTGGGCTTCGACGGCGTGGTGCTGTTCAACGACAGCTTCTTCATGTCGGCGATGTTTTTCCTATCGGGGTTGTTCGTCTGGCCGAGCCTCAAGCGCAAGGGGACGGGCTGGTTCCTGCGCGACCGCTGGTGGCGTCTTGGCCTGCCCTTCGTCATCTGCGCGCTGATCCTGATGCCGATCGCCTATTACGCGGTCGAGCTGCGCCTGCATCCCGACGTCAGCTTCCCAGCGTTCTGGTGGAAGACAATCACCGTCGGTCCCTGGATGATCGGGCCCGCCTGGTTCGTCTGGGTATTGCTGGCGCTCGATGTGATTGCCGCCCTCGTCTACCGCGCCGCGCCCGGCCTCGTCGAAGCGATCGGCCGGCTGTCGCTTGCGAGCTTCGCGAAGCCCGGATTGTTTTTTTGGGCGCTACTGATTGCCTCTGTTATCGTCTATGTGCCGGCGGTGCTTTATTTCGGCGCGTCGCGCTGGTTCGCAGTGGGGCCTGTCGCTGTCCAGGCCAGCCGAATCATGCTTTACCTCGTGTATTTCTTCGCCGGCGTCGGCATCGGCGCAGTTCCGTTTAACAAGGGCCTGCTCGCCGGCGACGGCGGACTGGCGCGGCGCTGGCCGGTGTGGCTCGCGGCCACCATCCTGACCTATGGCTGCATCATCGCCCTGATCTATATCAAGCACGGCGTCCTGCCCGACGTGAACCATCAGCCGCGGTGGTGGGAAGTCGCCTATGCGCTCGCCTTCGTGTCCTACAGCGCGGCGCAGACGTTCAATATTCTCGCGCTGTTCCTACGCTTTGACAATGACGGCTCGAGCATTCTCGATCCGTTACGCGACAGCGCCTACGGCATCTATTTGATTCACTACGTCCCGGTGCTGTGGCTGCAATATGCGCTGTACGATTATTCATTCGGCCCCGTGATGCAGCTCGCCGCGATCATCAAGGCGATCATTGTGCTCGTGCTGACGCTGGCGATAAGCTGGGCCGCGACGGCGGCCTTGCGGAAGATTCCGGGCGCGACGCACGTGCTCTAATCATTGCGAGCCAACGGGTCGCGCGAACGCGCGCCCGATGACAGGCTCCGCCCCGATGACAGGCTCCGCGAAGCAATCCATCTACCGGCTACGGCGCGGGAAGATGGATTGCTTCGTCGCTTCGCTCCTCGCAATGACGAGAAGTCAGATTATCAGGCGGCGCTGCCGCCCATATAGGCCGGGAACCAGCTCTCGAAGCCGGCCTTCAATGACGCCACCGAGACCGGCGCCTCGCCGGCGATATTGATGGTGTCGCCCCCAGTCGTCCCGATCCGCGCACACGGCACGTCGGCGCCTTTCATCTTCGCCAGCACCCGGCCGGCCTGCTCGGCCGCCACCGTGACAACGTAACGCGCCTGATCTTCGCCGAACCACCAGGCATGCGGCACGATCGAAGCTGGTCCCGCCAATAGCTGCGCGCCGATCCCGCTTGCAATCGCCATCTCGGCAATCGCAACCAACAGCCCGCCGTCGGAGATATCGTGCGCCGCGGTCGCCGTGCCGGCGTGGATCATGCCGCGCACCACGCAGCCGTTGCGCTTCTCGGCGGCGAGGTCGACCGGCGGCGGCGCGCCCTCTTCGCGGCCGCAGATGTCGCGTAGGTAGACCGACTGGCCGAGCCAGCCATGGGTTTCGCCGATCAAAAGGATCGCCTCGCCTTCGGCCTTAAAGGAAAGCGTCGCGGATTTGGTAAAATCGTCCAGCAGGCCGACGCCGCCGATCGAAGGCGTCGGCAGGATGCCGCGGCCGTTAGTCTCGTTGTAGAGCGAGACGTTGCCGGACACGACCGGAAAGTCGAGCGCGCGGCAGGCTTCCGCGATGCCTTTCAGGCAGCCGACGAATTGGCCCATGATCTCCGGCCGCTCCGGATTGCCGAAATTGAGATTGTCGGTGATGGCCAGCGGCCGGCCGCCGACCGCGGTGATATTGCGCCAGGCTTCCGCGACCGCCTGTTTGCCGCCCTCGAACGGGTCGGCCTCGCAATAACGCGGCGTCACATCGACGGTGAGCGCGAGCCCCTTCGGCCCGTCCTGCACCCGCACCACAGCGGCGTCGCCGCCGGGGCGCTGCACGGTATTGCCAAGGATGACATGGTCATATTGCTCCCAGACCCAGCGTTTGGAGCAAAGCTCTGGTGTCGCGATCAGTTTTTCCAACGCCGGCCCGTTGCCTTCAGGCGGTTCTATGTCGCGCGCATGCACCACCGGCAGCGGCGGCGAGGCGACATGCGGCCGATCGTAGAGCGGCGCTTCGTCGCCCAGTTCCTTGATCGGCAGGTCCGCCATGACATCGCCGCCGTGCTTGACGACAAAACGTTTGCTTGGCGTGGTGTAGCCGACCACGGCAAAATCCAGTCCCCATTTGCGGAAGATCGCCTCGGCCTCTTTTTCCTTCTCAGGTCTAAGCACCATGAGCATGCGCTCCTGGCTTTCCGACAACATCATCTCGTAGGCGCTCATGCCGGTCTCGCGGGTCGGCACCGCATCGAGATCGAGGTCGACGCCAAGATCGCCCTTGGCGCCCATCTCGACTGCCGAGCAGGTCAGGCCGGCCGCGCCCATGTCCTGGATCGCGATCACGCAATCGGCTTCCATGATCTCGAGGCATGCTTCCAGCAGCAGCTTTTCCGCGAAGGGATCGCCGACCTGCACCGTCGGACGTTTTTCGGCGGAGTCGTCGTCGAATTCCGCCGACGCCATCGAAGCGCCGTGGATGCCGTCGCGCCCCGTTTTGGAGCCGAGATAGACGATCGGCATGTTCACGCCGGAGGCCGCCGCATAAAAGATCTTAGTCGTTTCGGCGAGGCCGACCGCCATCGCATTGACGAGGATGTTGCCGTCATAGCGGGTGTGGAAACGCACCTGCCCGCCAACGGTCGGCACGCCGAACGAATTGCCGTAGCCGCCGATGCCGGCGACCACGCCCGAGACGAGATGCCGCGTCTTGGGATGCTCCGGGGCGCCAAAACTCAGCGCATTGAGGCAGGCGATCGGCCGCGCCCCCATCGTGAAAACATCGCGAAGGATGCCGCCGACGCCGGTGGTCGCGCCCTGATAGGGCTCGATGTAGCTCGGATGGTTGTGGCTTTCCATCTTGAACACGACCGCCTGGCCGTCGCCGATGTCGATGACGCCGGCATTCTCGCCGGGCCCCTGGATCACCCAGGGCGCCTTGGTCGGCAAGCCCCGCAGATGCAGCCGCGAGGACTTGTACGAGCAGTGCTCATTCCACATCGCCGAGAAAATGCCGAGCTCGGTGAAAGTCGGCACCCGGCCGATGAGTTTTAAAATGCGCTCATATTCGTCCGGCTTCAGCCCGTGGCTGGCGACGAGTTCGGGGGTGATCTGCGGCTGGTTCATGAGGTTGCTTAAAACGATCAAGGTCTCTTAATAGGGAGATCGGGAGGAGCGGAAAAGGCCTTTTATGAAGCAATTTCCAGCTGTCCAGAGCTTTGCGGGCGCGCGCCTGATCCGCCAAAGTGTGAGCGGTTTGGCGAAAGGATGATACGCGGCTTCAAACGGGGTTTGCACATCAGGCGTGGATCGGATTTAAGGGCTGAAAGTCCCAATTGAAGGCCCAATCGCGTGGACGACCCGACCAAATCCGCATTCCTCCACCGCCCCGACCTCCACGTCGAAACCTCGGGCGAATTCACCGGCTGGCGAACTTGGAGCCGCGACAATTTTGAAACCCATAACGGGCCGTTCTACCACCGCATGGACGATGACGGCCGTATCCAATGCGCCTTCCGGGTCGAGAAGAAACATCTCAACGGCACAAAGGATGTCCATGGCGGCGCCTTCATGTCGTTTGCGGATTATTGCCTGTTCGCGACGGCCGCGCCGGTGCTGCAGGGGCCGGCGGTGACGGTGTCGTTCGCCTGCGAATTTCTCGACGCCGCGCACGAAGGCGAGCTGGTCGAGGGGTCAGTCGAAATCACCCGCGCGGGAGGTTCGCTGATTTTTCTGCGCGGCATGTTGACAAGCGGCGAGCGGGCGCTGTTTACGTTCTCCGGCACCATCAAGCGGCTGAAGCGGCGGATGCCGCCGGTTGCTGGCAACGAGGGCGGGTAGGACTGCAAACCGGAGGTCCATCCTCACGCAGGTTCGCGTCGCCGTTGTTAAAGCCGCTACCCTTAGTTGCAACCCCCGCTGCGATCTCTATAAGGTTAGCGAGGTCGCTTTCCCGCTCGAGAGGGATTTCCATGCGCGTGCAGCAACCGGTCCGTGATCGCAATATGTCGTTGTGGCAGTCGGCAGTTCGCGAGACACTCGTCAACCGGGGTGATCTCTCCGATGGCGACAAGAAGCAGGCAGAATACGGCGTATCTCTGCATGGACTATCCGTGCAGACCAACGAGCCGCTCGCTCTTCCCACCCCTGAGCCACAGGCCGAAGGTCAGTCGCCCGTGGGATCGCCGAGCAATATCGCGCAGGGCTCCAAGGCGGCTTTCGAGGCCATCCAGGCCCATCAGAACAATGACAGCTCAGGCCACTTCTGGCTTTTCTCAATGCTGCGCGATTTCGTGATGAAGTACAGCAGTTGGGATGTCGAGGGCTGGGTCCAATGCGGCTGGTATTACACCAAGTACTACGTGCTTGCGCACCTGCCCCCGAGCTACAACGATTGGCAAGCCCACGCGCCCGCGGACATCAATTTCGGCGTCATTGACTATCTTTTGCCGAAGAACAACCGCGTCCTGTTGATTGGCGACTGGGGCACGCATATGCCCGATAATGCAGCGCTGCTTCGTCAGGCGCTCAAGAAGTTCAACCCCGACGTCATCATCCACCTCGGCGATGTCTACTATTCCGGCACGGTAGAGGAGTGCACCGCGAACGTCCTCGATGTGTTGGACCAGATTATTGCGGATGTGAAGCCGCCAAAACGCCCAGCGTTCTTCACTATTCCGGGCAATCATGACTACTATTCGGGCGGCTCAGGTTTCTATCGCACGATCGGCAAGGTCAATTCGGGTGTTGCCGGTTGTACCCAACAGGCCAGCTATTTCTGCCTGCGTACCGAAGACAGCAAATGGCAATTTCTCGGCATGGACACAGGCTACGGCGATCGGAATCCGGTCGAACAACAGGCACCGAGCCTGCAGGTCCATGAGGGCGCCTGGCATCGCGACAAGCTGGATAAATTTCCGGGAACAACAATTCTATTGTCGCATCACCAGTTGATCTCGGCGAAGGAAAAACTGAACGGTGGTCCGCGGACCTATCTCAACGAGAATCTTTACGCAACGTTCAAGCAATATTTCGACCGCATCGCCGCCTGGTACTGGGGGCACGAGCATAATTTCATCCTGTTTCAAAACGACTTGACGATTCAGAAGGGTGACCTCCCGCTAAAGAAGGGCCGTCTGGTTGGCTGCAGCGCCTATGAAGAAACGGAGAGTGAAGATCCTTACGCGATCAACAATCCGCCTGCAAAATTCATGAAGAACATGCCCCGCCTGAAGTTGTCGGACTTCAAGACCGATCTGCAGAGCTTCTACAACCACGCCTTCGCGATTCTTGATGTCACGCCGGACAAGATTACGGCGAGCTACTACGAATATCCGAGTTGGGGGGAGGCGAAGGTGCCTCCATCTGATCCGCCGATCGACAAATATCTCTATCAGGAGAAGTTATTGCCGATGCGCTGAACCTTCTCGCTTCGTGCTATTGCACGCTGACCAGGGTGAGATCGACGAACCACGACTGCGGCGAGACGAATCCTTTGACCTTCGGGCTCATCGCGCGCGGGTTGAGATCGTGGACGATGTAGAGCCAGGGCGGGTTGTCGACGAGACGCTCATGCGCCTTGCGATAGGCGGCCGAGATGGCTTTGGGATCGGTGGCCTCCCCAATCGTCTTCAGCGCGTCATCGAATTCGTCGTCCTTCCACTGCTCAAAATTAAAACCATTCGGCGGAAAGTTGGCGGACGAGAAATAGCGTGCCATGACGCCGACATCCGACGATGGTGAGCTGATATTGAGCGCCATCGCGCCTTGCAAGCTCGGGCTGTCGGGCGTGGCGCGGCCCGCCGTCAAAAGCACCTGCCACTCCACCACGTCGAATTCCACATTGACCCCGCACGCCTCTTTCAGATTTTGCTGCAGGAATTCGTTCATCGGCAAAGGCAGCATCTGGCCCGAGCCGGAATTCGAGATCATCGCCTTGAACGCCAGTGGCTTTGCCGGTGTGTATCCGGCTTCAGCGAGCAGCGCTTTGCCTTTGGCCGGATCGAATTTGTAGCGGTTGGCGGGACTTCCGAAATCGGGATCGCTGGCTTTGAGCCAGCCCACCGAGGGCTCCGCGGTTCCGTTGAGCAATGACACCAGCCCTTCCCGGTCGATGCAATAATTCAGGGCTTGGCGAACCCTGACGTCTTTGAACGGGCTGTTGGCGGCGCCGATGTTGTAAAACCAGGGCCAGACATGCGGATATGACCCGGTCCTGATGGTGAAGCCCGCCGATTTCAGCGATTCGATGCCGTCGGCTGGCGGCACCTCGATCCAGTCGACCTGACCGGAGCGCAGCGCGGCCAGCCGCGAATTCGCCTCCGGGATCGGCATCAGAATGACATTGTCGACTTTCGCCGTCCTGGTCGCGTCCCAGTAGTTATCCCAGCGCGCCAGATCCGCCTCTTGCCGTGGCACGATTTTGGTGATGCGGAACGGCCCGGTGCCGGCAGCCGGCAAGGTCGCGACCTTGGCCCAATCCTTACCCGCCTTTTCGAACGAGGTCGGCGAGGTGAACAAGAGATACACCGTCATATAGGGGAAATAGGATGCCGGCTTGGTCGTGGTGATCGCGACGGTTGCATCATCGATCTTCTTGTAGGACCCCATCAGCGGGACGCGCGCCCGCGACATCGCCGAGCTCGGCGCTTCGAATTGCGGGCTGGTGCTGTTGAAATAGCGATCGAGGTTCCAGATCACGGCATCGGCATTGAAATCCGTGCCGTCGTGGAATTTCACGCCTTTGCGCAGATGAAAGAACCAGGTCCTCTTGTCCTCCGGATCCTGCTCCCATTTCTCCGCTAAGCCGGGACGCAAAGCCGCCAATTGGTCGGTTCGGGTCAAATCCCACAGCACCAATCCTTCAAAGATCGGGTAGCCGAGGAAGCGCATTCCCTCAAAACCATTGTTCGGCAACCCGGTTGCAGCGGGGATATCGGACGCGGTCATGCCGATGCGCAGCGTCGTCTCGGCCATCGCCGGTTGGTACCCGAGCAAAATGGCCGCGAGCGCCAGGGCGCAGGAAGTTTTGCGAATGAGCATGATGTCTCCCCTTCGACGATCCGCGATCGACCAAAAGGAGCAAATTTCAGGCCAGCCGGAGGCTTTGCGGCTGATGAGCTGCCGGCCACACGCGATTGTTACGGCTGCAGCAGCTTGCGGTATTTCTCGACGTCGCGCGCCACCAACTGCTGGAGCACTTCCGCCGTATGCTCGTTGGCATCGGGCGCAACTGTCGACAGATCGGCAAAACGTTTTTTGACCTGATCGCTTTCGACCGCGGTTCGGGCGGCGGCGTTCAATTTTGCGATGATTTCGGGCGGCGTGCCTTTTGGCGCGAACAGGCCGTTCCAGCCCTGCGCCTCGAATTCGGGAAGGCCCGCTTCCGCCGACGTCGGCAAATCCGGCAGCGTTGCCAGCCGCACGGTCGAGCCGACCACGAGCCCCTTCACGAGTTTGCCCTCGATCGATTGCGAGACCGAAGCGGCGGCGTCGCAGACGCCGTCGATCTGCCCGCCGATCGCATCCGTCAACGCCGGCGCCGCGCCGCGATAGCCGACGAGCGTCACATCGATCCCTGCGGCCTGGACAAAACTCTTGCAGATCAGGAAATTCGACGAGCCAATCCCGGCATGGCCGAGATTGATCTTGCCCGGATTGCTTTTGGCGTAGGCGATGAATTCCTTCACACTGTTGGCAGGGAAATCCTTGCGCAACGCGATAATACCAAAAGTCTTCGCCACCACCGCGATGGGTGCGAACGAATCCGGCGTAAACGGCAGTTTTGGGTAGATCGTATAGGTCGCGGCACTGGTGCCGGCATTGCCGATCGCGATGGTGTAGCCGTCCGCCTCCGCGCGCGCGGCCCGCGCCAGCGCGGTCGAGCCGCCGGCGCCGGCGACATTCTCGATGATGATCGCTTGCCCGAGCGCTGCGCCCATCTGGTCGGCGACGGCGCGCGCGATCACGTCCGAGGTGCCGCCAGCGGCGAACGGCACGATCATGGTGATCGGATGTTTTGGAAAATCCTGCGCGTGGGCGGCAGTGACGAACAACGCGGCGCCAGCCGCGAGCAACCACGACGCTCTCTTATTTTGACGCGTTTTCTTCACGCGAACCGGTTGCCACTTCGCTTGAAAACGCCGTGGGATTTCACGCCGCGCGCTCCAGATGCGCCACCAGCCCCGCGAACAGGCCGCGGCCATCGGTGCAGCCCATGATGTCTTCGACGTGGTTTTCCGGATGCGGCATCATGCCGAGCACGTTACCGCCTTCGTTGACGATGCCGGCGATCCCGTGCGCGGCGCCGTTGACGTTGAAGATTTCGTCGACCGCGCCCTCGGCGGAGCAGTAGCGATAGAGCACCCTTCCCTCGCCCTCGAGCCGCTTCAAGGTCTCTTCATCCGCCTCGTAATTGCCCTCGCCATGCGCGATCGGCACGCGAATGACCTGCCCGGCATTGTAGCCGCGGGTAAACGGTGTGTCCGAGCGTTCGACCCGCAGATGCACGTCATGGCAGATGAATTTTAATCGCGCATTGCGCATGAGCACGCCGGGCAAGAGTCCAGCTTCGCAGAGAATCTGAAAGCCGTTGCAAACAGCGAGCACGAGACCGCCGCTCGCGGCAAACGCCCGCACCGCGTCCATAACCGGCGCCCGCGCGGCGATGGCTCCGCAGCGCAGATAATCGCCGTAGGAAAATCCGCCGGGCACCACCACGAGATCGGTATTTTTGGGCAGCGATGTCTCGGCATGCCAGACCATCGCCGGTTCATGGCCCGACGCCAGCTTGAGCGCGCGCGCCATGTCGCGCTCGCGATTGATTCCAGGAAAGACGAGAACGGCGGATTTCATTTGGCGCGCTTGCTTAGCTGAGAACCTCGACCCGGTAGTTCTCGATCACGGTGTTCGCCAACAGCTTGTCGGCGGCATCTTTCAACGCCGCTTCCGCCTTGGCCTTGTCGGAGCCGGCGATTTCGATGTCGAACACCTTGCCCTGACGGACGCTTGAGACGCCATCGACGCCGAGCGATTTCAGTGCGCCTTCGATGGCCTTGCCCTGGGGATCAAGAATGCCTGATTTGAGTGTAACGGTAACGCGCGCTTTCACGTTTGCCCTCAGCTTTTCACCAGCACCGGACCGGAACCCGCGGGGCGCTCGTTCTCCATCAGGATGCCGAGCCGTTTTGCCACTTCGGTATAGGCTTCCAGGAGCCCGCCGAGATCCCTGCGAAAACGGTCCTTGTCGAGCTTCTCGTTGGACTTGATGTCCCACAGCCGGCACGAATCAGGCGAGATCTCGTCGGCGACGATGATTCGCATCATTTCGTTCTCAAACAGACGCCCGCATTCCATCTTGAAATCGACCAGCCGGATGCCGATGCCTAAAAACAGCCCGGTGAGGAAGTCGTTGACGCGGATAGCCAGCGCCATGATGTCATCGATCTCCTGCGGCGTCGCCCAGCCGAATGCCGTGATGTGCTCCTCAGAGACCATGGGGTCGTTGAGCTGGTCGTTCTTGTAGTAGAATTCGATGATCGAGCGCGGCAGCTGGGTACCTTCCTCGATCCCGAGGCGCTGCGACAGC
>WNFJ01182414.1_pt2 | contig 26705 bp, 30 predicted proteins | sample 5400461 | NCBI WGS metagenome assembly WNFJ01 (sample SAMN13153349, study PRJNA577476) | soil metagenome | isolation source: 115 cm saprolite on Douglas fir-dominated hillslope | place: USA:California | collected 2013-09-17
TCGCTGGTGAACAACGACCAGGCGACGCTGGTCCTGGACCTCGTGGCGCTGGCGATAGTGCCGATGCTCTTCTTCAGCTTCTACCCGCCGACCTGGTTGCGCCGTATGTGGAGCCAGCCTGAGGAGGAGGAGCTGCGCCAGGGCCTGCACAGCCTGCTGACTTTCAGCCCCGACCGCGTCACCCAGGCAGGGCGGGCGTTGGAGTGGTCCACGCGCCTTGTCGGCGGCGCCGGCGCGGTCATCATCGATTCCGACTCGTCGATACTCGCTTTTCGCGGATTGACCGAAGAGAGCTCGAAGGAGGTCGCGGCCACGGCCACTACCCAGATTCAGGAGGGCGAACGCGGTTCCAGGCGGCGGGCGCCCTCGAATCTCGTAATTCCGCTCGAGCTGCAGGAGGGCCGAGGGGCGATGGTCATCGTGCCCGGGCCGTTCACGCCCCTTTTCGGCGATGACGAGCTGATCCGCCTTCGGCAGTACGCCAGCAGCATCACCGCCAGCCTCGACCGAGTCACGCTGACCGCCAGGATCCAGCGCCTCGAGGAGGCCAAGACGGAATTCATGAACATCGCCTCCCACGAGCTGCGCGGTCCGATGACGGTCATCAAGGGCTACCTCACGATGCTGGAAGCAGGGTCCCTCGGACCCATCGCGCCGAAGGCCATGTCCGTCCTCCCCCTCCTGATCGGCAAGGCCGACGAGGTCAACTCGATGATCGAGCAGATGCTGGAGGCGGCACGCCTGGAAGAGGGTCACTTCGACCTGCACAAAGCGGAGGTGGACCTGGTTGAGCTCACGGAGCTCGCCATCGACAGCATGCGGCCGATGCTCGCCGACCGCCAGCTCGAAGTCGACGTTCCGTCCACGCCGCTGCCTGCCGCAGTCGATGGTGACCGGTTCCAGATCGTGGTCAAGAACCTGATCAGCAACGCCATCAAGTACTCGCCGGAGGAAGCGCCGATAAAGATCGTCCTCGATCGAAACGGCAAGACCGCCCGGGTCAAGGTCATCGACAAGGGCATCGGCATAGCGGCTGAAGACCAGGCCAAGCTGTTCACCAGGTTCGGCCGCATCGAACGCGAATCGACGATGCACGTCGCCGGCACCGGCCTGGGCCTCTGGCTTTCGCGAGAGATTGCGCGCATGCACGACGGCGACATCACCTGCGATTCGGTGGAAGGCAAAGGCAGCACCTTCGTCTTCGAGGTCCCCATAATCGCGTAGACCTTGGACGCCCCTCTGCGGACGCGATTTGAGCCAAAGGGACCTCTTGATCTCACCCTGACCCTGGCCCCGATCGGCTCTGGCCCGTCGCTTCGGGTGACCCACAGCGAGGTCTGGCGCGCGTCGCGCACCCCGGACGGCCCGGCCACCCTCCACCTGACCCTCGAGAGCGGCGTCGTCGACGTCGAGGCGTGGGGGCCGGGCGCCGCCTGGGCCGCGGCGGGCGCGCCGTGCCTGTGCGGCGAGGATGATGACGACGCCGACTTCCAGCCGGTCCATCCGCTGCTCGTCGAGATGCGCCGCCGGCACCCCGGCCTGCGCCTCCCCAAGACCCGATCCGTCTTCGAAGCCCTGGTCCCGGTTGTGCTTGCGCAGAAGGTGACCAGCGTCGAAGCCCACCATTCTTACCAGCGCCTGATGAGCTCGCTGGGTGAGCCGGCGCCCGGGCCGGCGCGTCTCATAATGCCGCCGTCGGCGGCCGTCCTCTCACGCACGCCGTACTGGACCTTCCACCGATTCGGGGTCGAGCGCCGCCGTGCAGAAGTCTTGATTCGCGCCGCTCGCAGCGCGTCCCGCCTGGAGGAGGCCGTGACGATGGACCTGCCCAGCGCGCGCCGGCGGCTGGAGGCATTTCCCGGCGTCGGGCCCTGGACCGCGGCCAAGGTGGCGCTGGTGGCGCTCGGTGACCCGGATGCTGTCCAGGTGGGCGATTACCACCTGCCGCACATCGTCGGCTTTGCGCTCGAAGGGACGCCGCGCTCGACCGACGAGCGGATGCTGGAGCTGCTCGAGCCGTACCGCGGCCATCGCGCACGCGCGGTGAGGCTGATCGGGGTCGCCGGCGTCACGGCACCCCGGTACGGTCCCAGGATGCCGCTGCGCGACTTCAGCCGGAACTAGCCTCAGCTTTCGAGCCGGGCCAGCTCCTCCTCGACCACCGTGACCAGGTCGCGGATGCCGTCGCTGTCGAAGATCAATCGGGCGCCGGCGGCCTTGAACAGCTCCGGCAGCGGTCTGGTCGCGCCCAGGCGGAGCGCCTGACGGTATCTGCGCACCGCTTCCTTGGGGTCGCGCAGGCTGTTGCGCCACACCTGCAGCGCGCCGAGCTGGGCGATGCCGTACTCGATGTAATAGAAGGGGCTGGTGAAGAAGTGCGGCTGTTGGTACCAGCGCGCGATGCGTTCGCTGTCGAGCCCGGTCCAATCGACCGAGCCGCCTTCGAAGCGACGCCGCAGGAAGAGCCACTTACGGTCGCGTGCGTCCGCATCGCGGCCGGCCTCGTCGAGGTATATCCACTGCTGGAACGCATCGACTGACGCACAGTGAGGGAAGAAAAGGATGGCGGCCTCGAGCATGTCGGCGCGGGAGCGACGGGCATCGTCCTCTGAGTAGTAGCCCCCGCTCTCCTCACCGATGAAGGGAGCGGCGAGAAGCTCCATCGACATCGACGCCACCTCGGCCATCTCCGAGCCTGGGTGCCGCTGGAACAGGAGGGGCAGCTTTGACGCCTCGACGCTGTGGAAGGCGTGGCCCGACTCGTGCAGAAGCGTGCGCACGTCGCCATCGACTCCGACCGCGTTCATGAAGATCAGGGGCTGCTTTCGGAAGTTCAGTGTCTGGCAATAGCCGCCCGGCGCCTTGCCCTTCCGGTTGGCCAGGTCGAGCAGGTTGTTGTCGGCCATGGCCTGGTAGTAAGCGCGGAAATCGGGATCGACGTGGCCGAAGACGGGGGCGGCGTGATCGATGAAGCCGCGGATGTTTTCGAACGGCTTGAGGGGAGGGCGGCCCTCAGCATCGACTGTCGTGTCCCACGGCCTCAGCTTCTCGAGGCCCATGCGTTCTCGCCGCTTCTCGTGGATCCGCTCGACGGCGGGGAGCACTGCCTCTTCGACGGCGACGTGAAAACGCAGGCAGTCCTCGGGGGTGTAGTCGAAGCGATTCTTCTCGCGATGGGCGAAATCGCGGAAGTTGGCGAAGCCCGCGTTCTGGGCGACTTTCTGCCGCACTTCGTACATGCGGTCGAAGATGCCGGCCAGGACATCGCGCTGCTCGACATAGGGCTTTGCTCGCAGCTTGAATGCCCGCTCGCGCACTTCTCGGTCGGTCGACTGTAGGAACGGAAGCAGCTGGGCGGGGGTCTTCTCGTTACCGTCCCATTCGACCGTCATCGCGCCGTTGACCTTCGTCCACCGGGTGCCCAGCTCAGCCAGCTCCGCGAACAAGGGCACGTTGTCCTCGTCGAACAGCTCCATCTGGTTGCGGAACCTCTCGATCATCGTCTCGAGGCCGGGACGCACGTAACCGAGCTCGACGAGCCTCCTTTGCAGGCGGACACGCTGCTCCTGCGCGTGAGGCGAGATCTGGGTTCCGAAGCGGAGCTGCGCCGCCTCCTTCTCCGGGTCGGCGGTGTCGCCCGAATAGGCGAACATCGCCAGCGCCGAGGCCTCCGAGAGTAGCGACTCGAAGCGAGACCAGTCCGCCAGCCACTCCTCCACGTTCCCCACGTGGAGCGGGCGCGACGCGAGCTCCTCGTAATACGGGACGACGTCCTCCCAGGTCGCGTCCTTGAACGCGTCCGGGGACTCCGGAAGCACTGTTGTGCCCATCACACACCCTCCGCAACCGTTCAGGGGTTCGCCTGCTTGTGACGCGAACGCCACACTGAATCGTACAGACGCGATGGAAACCAGATCTTCACTCCCGATCAAGCTGCCCCCCGCCGTGCGTGCGGCGGCCATGGCGGCGGTGGGTGGCGGCCGCCTTCACAAGGAGTTCGCCTGGATGAGCTGGGCGGGCACCGTCTGGCGCCTGGAAGGCGAGTCGGGCACGGTCTACGTCAAGCGCGCCGGCCAGCTGCAAGACGAATACGTGCGCACGAAATGGCTCGCCGGCCGCCTGCCGGTGCCCGAGGTGCTCGGCCTTTTCCACGGCTTCGGCGACGAATGGCTGCTCACGAAGGCGATGCCGGGCGTGCCGCTCTCGGATCGATCTCTCGGCTGGGAGCCTGCGCATGTGGCGCGCCGGCTGGGCGAGATTCTTCGCGACATCCACGCCGTCGACGCCACCGGCTGTCCCTTTGGCGAGCCGGGGGTCGGGCGCGTCCTCATCCACGGCGACTACTGCCTGCCGAACGTCCTGGTCGAAGATGGCCGCCTGACTGGGCTCATCGACGTCGGAGGCGCCGGTCTCGGCGATCCGCAGGACGACCTTGCCGCCGGGGTCTGGACGCTGCAGTACAACTACGGTCAGGGCCTCGCCGGGGAGTTTCTCGACTCGTATGGGTGGCCGCCGATGAGTGACCGGGCGATCGAGCGCCTGCGTCGGAGGTACAGCCGCTAGGTGGCTTTGACGGGCAGGACCGTGTCGACCACGCGCCAGCAGTACCAGGCCGCGATCGTGCGGAAAGGGCGGAAGCGTTCGCCCTCGGCCTGTAGGGCGCGCGGTGTGATCGTCTCCTTGAGCCCATGGGCGGTCGACCAACCCTTGCGCACCCCGTAGTCGTCCACCGGCCACACGTCGAGCCGGCGCAGCTGGAACATGAGGAACATCTGGGCCGTCCAGGGACCGATGCCGCGGACCTGTACCAGGCGCGCGATCAGCTCGTCGTCGGAGAGCGAGTCCACGTCGGCTAGCGGCACCGTCCCGTCCTCCACCTTCCGAGCCAGGTCTGCGACCGCCGCCGCTTTGGAGCCGCTCAAGCCGGCCGTCCGCATAGCTCCATCGGGCAAGGCGAGCACGCCCGCCGGCGAGAGGCCGTCCGCGAACAGCTTGAGGAAACGCCCGTGGATCGCGGTAGCGGCCGGGCCCGCGAGCTGCTGGTACATGATCGAGCGGACGAGCGCGGCGAACGGATCCTCGGACGGGCCGCGCAGCGTCACGGGGCCGACGGACTTGATCAGCCGCGCCATGGCGGGGTCGCGCCGAGCCACCAGTCTCGCGCCGCGTGCCAGCTCGGCGTTGGTCGGCTGGGGAGCGGTTTTGCCGCTCAGGCGAACTCCGACATGAACTGAGAGAACTCCTCCCGGTTGAGCCGGAGGTCGTTCTCGCCAAGCTCCACCAGCGGCCGCTCGGGGATGCGCTCGGTGGTTGCGAAGTCGTCCATCGTGGTGTCGAGGTAGAGCAGCCCGGTCACCAGGTGCCCCTCGGCCCGACCCTCTTCGATCACCTTCATCGCGGCGCGGCGGTCGGTGGGGTCATGGTCCTCGCCCAGCTTCTTGAGCAGGATGTGCGATCCGTCGTGGAGCTCCACGTCGCGCACCGTGCCCGGCTCGTAGTCGACGTGCACCTCCTCGAAGAATGGGATGAAGGAGACGTCGGCGATCGATTCCTCGTGGTCCTTGACCCAGCTGTAGCTCTTGGTCGACCCATCGTGGTCGTTGAAGGTGACGCAGGGCGAGATGATGTCGAGGATCGCGGTGCCTCGGTGCGCAATAGCTGCCTTGATCAGCGGCACGACCTGCTTGCCGTCGCCGCTGAACGAACGAGCGACGAATGAGCAGCCCAACGCCAGCGCCACCGCGCACGGGTCGATGGGCTGGAAGGTGTTGACCGCGCCCTTCTTCTGCACCGAGCCAAGATCGGCGGTGGCTGAGAACTGGCCCTTGGTGAGGCCGTATGTGCCGTTGTCTTCGATGATGTAGGTGCAGTCGATGTTGCGCCGGATCATGTGCATGAACTGGCCGAGGCCGATCGACGCCGTGTCGCCGTCGCCGGACACTCCGAGCATGATCAGCTGCCGGTTGGCGAGCTGCGCGCCGGTGGTCAGCGCGGGCATGCGGCCGTGGACGCCGTTGAAACCATGGGCCGTCTCGACGAAATAGGCGGGCGTCTTCGACGAGCAGCCGATGCCCGACATCTTGGCGAGGCGGTGCGGCTCCACTCCAAGCTCGTAGAGGGCCTTGACCATGTGGTTGGTGATCGAGTTGTGGCCGCACCCCGCGCACAACGTGGTGGCCGCGCCCTTATATGCATCGCGGGGGAGGCCGAGGCGGGTGCCTCCGACTCCAGAAGCGGCGCTGTGATGGCGTCGGCGGGGATGGGCTGCCCGTCGTAGTGCCTGATCGACCGCAGGCGGCCCACCAGCTCCGGCGGCAGCTCGAGGCGAATGAGGTCGAAGACCTGGCCGTCGCGGTTCTGCTCGACGACGTACACGTGCTCGTGGCGCCGCACGAAGTCGACCACGTGCGCCGACAACGGAAGGGCGCGCACTCGTAGGTAGTCGACCGGGCGCTTCGCCGCGGTGAGCGCTTCGCGCGCCTCGACCACCGCCGCATGTGTGGAGCCGAAGGCGATCAGACCGATCGATGAGCCTGCCGACTCGTCGACCACCGGCGCGGGCAGGCTGGTGCGGGCGGTCTCGAGCTTGCGGGCGAGCCGGTCCATGTTGGCCGCGTAGGCATCTGCATTCTCCGTGTATCGGGCATGCTCGTCATGACCGGATCCACGCGTGAAGTAGCCGGCCGCGGGGTGGTCTGTGCCCGGCAGCGTGCGGTAAGGCACCCCGTCGCCGTCGATGTCACGGTACCTGGCCCACTCGCCGGCCAGCCGCTCGAGGTCGGCCTTGCTCAGCACCTTGCCGCGGTCGAACGGCTTTTCCGGGTACTTGAACTCCGGCGTCATCCAGAGGTTCATGCCGAGGTCGAGGTCGGACAGCACGAACACCGGCGTCTGGAACCGATCCGCGTAGTCGAACGCGTCGCGGGCGAACTCGTAGCACTCCTCGACCGTGCCCGGGAGCAAGACGATGTGCTTGGTGTCTCCATGCGACAGCGTGTATGCGAATCCGACGTCTGCCTGCGACGTACGTGTCGGCAAGCCGGTTGACGGCCCGATGCGTTGGATGTCGAAGATCACGACCGGCACCTCGGCGTAGTAACCGAGGCCCGCAAACTCCGCCATCAGCGAGATGCCCGGCCCGGAGGTCGACGTCATCGCCCGCGCGCCTGCCCAGCCGGCGCCGATGGCCATGCCCACGGCCGCGAGCTCATCCTCCGCCTGCACGACCGCGATTCGCTTTTCACCCGTCTTCGGATCGACGCGGAAGCGGTCGGAGTAGGCGATCAGGTTTTCGCACAGAGACGACGATGGAGTGATGGGATACCAGGCGACCACCGTCACGCCACCCATGAGCGCCCCCAGCGCGGCAGCCTGGTTGCCCTCGACCAGGACCTTGCCGTCGACCACGCCGGTCATCGGCTCGAGGCGGTACGGGTCTTGCTTCGAGAAGTTGTCCTGCCAGTAGTCGAAGCCGACCTTGATCGCGTCCAGGTTGACCGGGACAGCCTTCGGCTTCGACAGGAACTGCCGCTTGACCGCGTGGTCGAGCGCTTCCCATGGGATACCCAGCAGGCCGGCGACGACGCCGACGTAGATCATGTTGGCGAGCTGCTTGCGCAGGGTGTCGTTCTGGATCTTGGTCTTGGCCAGCTTGGAGAACGGCACCCCATAGTAGGTGACGTCGGCGCGGGCATCGGCCGTCGAGAAGGCTTCCTCGTGCACCACGACGCCGCCAGGTCGCACTGTCTTCAGGTCCTGGTGCCAGGTGGCCACGTTGAACGCCACCAGGATGTCGACCTGGTCGCTGCGCGCCATATGGCCTTCGGGCGTCACTCGAAGCTGATACCAGGTCGGCAGGCCCTCGATGTTGGACGGGAACACGTTCTTCGGGGCGACCGGGATTCCCATGTGGAAGATCGCCCTGGTCAAGATCAGGTTCGCCGTCTGGCTCCCCGAGCCGTTGACGGTGGCGGCCTGGATGGTGAGGTCGTTGATGATCTGGTTGGTCACTTCGATATTCGGCAGGGGATTGTGAATTTTACGCGCACCTCCACCCTGAACTCGTGTGGTCCAACCAACGAATTGGGTAGAGTCCTGAAGCTGTGATTGCAGGCACCCCCAAGGAGACCGCGCCCGACGAGCGTCGCGTGGCCCTGGTTCCGGACACCGTCACCCGGCTGGCGGCCGCCACGCTCGAGGTGAGAGTCGAGTCGGGGGCGGGATCTTCGGCTTTCATCACCGATGACGCCTACCGGCAGGCCGGGGCAGGGGTCGTGAAGGGCGCCGCCGCTCTCATAGGCGAGGCGGACGCCGTCCTGAAGGTCCAGGCGCCCTCGGCCGCAGAGGTCGAGCTGTTCAAGAATGGCGCGGTATCGATCAGCTTCCTCCAGCCGGCCACGCAGGGCGATATCGTCCAGGCCCTTGCCAGGCAAGGTGTGACCGCATTCAGCCTGGAGCTGGTGCCCCGCATCTCGCGCGCCCAGTCGATGGACGCGCTGTCTTCGCAGGCCTCGGCCGCCGGTTACAAGGCCGTGCTGATGGCCGCCGGCCGGCTGGGCAAGTTCTTCCCCATGTTGATGACCGCCGCCGGCACGATTCCTCCGGCACGCGTGCTCGTGATGGGCGCAGGGGTAGCCGGGCTGCAGGCGATCGCGACCGCACGCCGGCTCGGCGCCGTGGTGTCGGCGTACGACGTGCGTCCGGCGGTGAAGGAAGAGGTGCAGTCCCTCGGCGCCACGTTCATCGAGCTCCCGCTGGAGACACAGGAGGGAGAGGGCGGCTACGCGCGGGAGCAGTCGGAGGAATTCCTGCGCAAACAGCGCGAGCTCATCGGCGAGCACGTCGCCCGCTCCGACGTGGTCATCACCACCGCCGCAGTGCCCGGGCGGCGGGCGCCGCTGCTCGTGACGGGCGACATGGTCAAGGGCATGCGTCCCGGCTCGGTGATCGTCGACCTGGCCGCCGAAACAGGCGGCAACGTGGAGCTGACGAAGGCGGGCAAGGATGTCGACGTGGGCGGCGTGACCATCATCGGCACGCGCAACGTGCCTTCGACGATGCCTCTGCACGCCAGCCAGCTGTACGCGCGCAACGTGGCCAACCTGCTGCTTCACCTCGTGAAGGATGGCGCGATCGTGGTTGATTTCGAAGACGAGATCACAAGGGGCTGCTGCGTCACCCATGGCGGCGAGATCGTCAACGAGCGCGCGAAGCAAACTGTCTTCACGGCTACCAAATGAACAGCGAGCTGCTGAACGAGTTCACGTTCTTCGTGCTGGCGGTTTTCGTCGGCATAGAGGTCATCTCCAAGGTGCCGACGATGCTCCACACGCCGTTGATGTCGGGCACCAACGCGATCCACGGCATCATCCTGGTGGGGGCGCTGCTGATTGCTGCGGGCGCCAGCTCCCCTGTCACCGTCATCCTCGGATTTCTGGCCGTGGTCCTCGCCACCACCAACGTGGTCGGCGGCTTCGTCGTCACCGACCGCATGCTGGAGATGTTCAAAGGCCGCCAGGCTGCGAAGACGCCGGAAGCGGCCAAGACCAGATGACGGTCGTCTACGCGCTCGCGTACCTCCTCGCGGCTGTTCTCTTCATCCTCGGCCTCAAGCAGCTGAGCTCGCCGAGGACCGCGCGCAACGGCAACTACACCGCCGCTGTAGGCATGGTCATCGCGCTGGCCGCGACGGTGCCCCGGCTTCACTTCACGGGTGCGGGCGCGATCATCGTGCTGATCGGGGTGATCGTCGGCGCCGCGGTCGGAACGATCGGTGCGCGCCAGGTCAAGATGACCGCGATACCGCAGATGGTCGCGTTGTTCAACGGCGCCGGCGGGGGCGCGGCGGCGCTGGTGGCGGTGTCCGAGCTGCTCACGCTCGGTTCTCATCCACCGATTTCCGAAGCCCTTCCCAGCGTGTTCAGCATCGTCATCGGTTCGGTGTCGTTCTCGGGCAGCCTCGTCGCCTTCGCGAAGCTGCAGGAGCTGATGACCGGGACGCCGATCACATATCCGGGGCAGCAGCTGGTCAACGGACTCATCGCCGCCGCGATCATCGGGTTCGTGATCGCGGTGCTCGCGATCGCATCGATCCCTTTCTCGTTCCTGTCGCTGATGGTGCTTGCGCTCATCCTGGGCGTCGCTTTCGTCCTGCCCATCGGCGGAGCGGACATGCCGGTGGTGATCTCACTGCTGAACGCATTCACGGGCCTGGCTGTGGCCGCGACTGGGTTCACGCTCAACAACTTCTCGCTCATCGTTGCCGGCACGCTGGTCGGGGCCTCAGGAAGCCTGCTTACCAAGTTGATGAGCGACGCGATGGGACGCTCGCTCGGAAATGTCCTGTTCGGTGCGTTTGGCCAGGTGCGGGCGACGACGGGCGCCACGGCCGGCAAGGAGGGGCGCACCGTCAGAACCAGCTCGATCGAGGACCTGGCGACCCTGCTTGCCTACTCGCGCAGCGTCATCATCGTCCCCGGATACGGACTCGCGGTGGCGCAAGCGCAGCACGCCGTGCGCGAGCTCGCGGACCTGCTCGAGAAGAGAGGGGTGGAGGTGAACTACGCGATTCATCCTGTCGCCGGCCGCATGCCCGGTCACATGAACGTGCTCCTCGCCGAGGCGAACGTGCCGTACGAGCAGTTGAAGGAGATGGACGAGATCAACGATGAGTTCAAGGACACCGACGTCGTGCTCGTGGTGGGCGCCAACGACGTCGTCAATCCCGCGGCGCGCAGCACGCCTGGCAGCCCGATCTACGGCATGCCCATCCTGAACGCGGACCAGGCCAAGAACATCGTGTTCATGAAGCGTTCGATGCGGCCGGGGTTCGCGGGGATCGACAACGATCTCCTGTACGACCCCAAGACCATCATGCTGTTCGGCGACGCCAAGGACTCGCTGACCAAGCTGGTGAACGCCGTCAAGGCAGCCTGACCCATTAGTCAGACCAAGTGGAGTTCTAGGCCGGATTTACTCCGGCCGTCCCGAGGCGGACACCTTCCAATCGCCTGCGGGCAAAGTGTTACTCCAACCCAGCCGGCAGGCCTGCCTGCCGGCTGAAATGACTAGGTGGAGCACCAGGCCGGGTTACCCGGCCGTCCCTGTAGCCGTAGAGGCCAATGTGGAGTTGTAGGCCGGATTTACTCCGGCCGTCCCCCAAGCGTGCTGCCTCCAGGCGCCGGCGGGCAAAGTGTTACTCGAGCTATGGCCGAATGCTTGCATTCGGCCATAAATTGACTAAGTGGAGCTGTAGGCCGGGTTTACCCCGGCCGTCCCGAGGCGTACACCTTCCAATCGCCTGCGGGCAAAGTGCTACTCCAACCCAGCCGGCAGGCCTGCCTGCCGGCTGAAATGACTAGGTGGAGCTCCAGGCCGGGTTTTACCCGGCCGTCCCCCAAGCGTCTGGCTCCAGGCGCCGCCGGGCAATGTGCTACCGCAGCTATGGCCGAATGCTTGCATTCGGCCATAAATTGACACGAGCCCCCGACCATGAATGGACGGAGGCTCGCGCCGCGAAGAGGGTGTGGTGCCCTGAATCCTAGGGCGTCCACACCAAAGAGGTTAGTGGCCGGCTAACAAATCGAGGTCGGTTTCGTTGTGCGGCGGGAAACGGACCCGGCCCACTTACAATCGGGCCGGTGGGCGGCCACGAGCTGGTTTTGCTGGTCACGGTCGTCCTGTTCGTCGTCTACGTCGTCGGCATCGGCGGGGCAACCGCCACCGCGATCCGCATCGGGGAGGCCTGGCGGCGGCGGCCGGCGCCCGCTGCAAGCCTGGGGCCGAGGGACGAAAGCGACCTCGTCCTCCATGCGCCGGCCCTGCCGTCAGCGGTACGCGTGACCCGGATCGTGGGCTGGGTGGCCTTTCCGTTCGCGCTGGTGCTCGCGATCTTTGCCGACCGCAACTACCCCTGGCTGGCGCCCCTCGTGGTTTTCGTCATGGTCGCCCTCAACGCCTTCTATTTCACGGCCATGCAGGGGATGGGAGAGCCGCTCACGCTCACCCGTGATGGATTTCGGCTCGGCGCGCGGGGCAAGGAACGTTCTGTGCGGTGGATCCATATCACCGACCTGGTCGCCGCGCGCCTGGGCGCGTTCAGCGGCACCAGGATGTCGGAGGCGGGCGAATGGCAGGACCCGAAGGTGCGGCCGAACGTCATCTTCTTCCGGGTCAACCGCGCTCTCGTGAGCGCGCCCAAGTCCCTGCTCCAGCGCATGCGGGGTTTTTCGTACTACGACGGCGCCATCCGCAACGCGTTCGGCGTGCCCACCGTGCAGCTGCTGCAGGCGATGCGTGAATGGCAGCGCGTGGCGGTCGATGCCGAGGCGCCGCCGCTGCGCCGTCCGCGCCCGGGCGAATCGACGCGAGCTTAGGCCCGCGCTTCCTTCAGCACGCGGGCCAGAGCCTTCGTGTCGAATGGATGGGCCAGCCGCAGCACGAAATGCTGCAGCCCTGCCTCGAGGTAAGCCTTGATGTCGTCCGATGAACGCACGGTCACATTCGCCGTGCGCTCGATCTCCTTGGGGTCGCGGCCGATGCGCCGGCACCACTCGTCGAGGATCTTCGACTTCCGCGCGTACTCATCCGCATCGCCGAGCCCATTCCACATCTGCGCATGCTCGGCCACAAGGCGAAGCGTCACCTTCTCGCCGCCGCCGCCGATCAGGATCGGCATCGGCCCGGCGGGACCCGGCTTCAGCTTCTCGAGGCGGGCTTTGATCCGGGGCAGCGCTTCCTTGAGCGTGCGCAGGCGGTCCCGAGCCTCGCCGAACTGGTAACCGAACTCGTCGTAATCGCGCTCGAACCAGCCCGCGCCCAACCCGAGGACGAACCGGCCGCCTGAGAGCTGATCGATAGTGCCCGCCATGTAGGCGATCAGGTCGGGGTTGCGATATCCGATGGACGACACCATCGGGCCGATTTGCGGCGCCCTGGTGTCGATGGCGGCGGCGGCGAGCAGAGACCAGCACTCGAACTGGTTGCCGGCCGGGTTTCCATAAAGTGGAAAGAAGTGATCCCAAAACCAGATGCTGTCGACCTCCATCTCGTCGGCGCGCCGCCAGGCATCGCGCAGCTCGCCAATCGTGCACTGCTGCGGATGGATGGTGACTCCGACCTTGAAGCGCCTCGTTTCCGACATTGGCCAGGGATTATCCTCTCCATCTCATGACGACCAGGACCACATGGAAGCCCGTTGCGGTCGATGTCGCCACCGCCGGCGCTGATTTCTGGGCGCGCTATCACGTATTTCGCCGGCTGCGGCATAAGGAAAGACGCCCGGACGATCCCATCACCCCAGACCAGGTCGTCGAGGGCGAGATGAAGCGCGAGGATCCGTACGAGGTGCATTTCCGCTTCGAGATCTCTAAAGGCGACCAGATGTTGAGCTGGTTCAGCGCCGGCGCGACCCGGCCCGGTGCGCCCGGATACGACACCAACAGGCACCTGTTGTGGGCCGACTGTTCGGTGCATCGCGACCACAGGCGGCGAGGCATCGGGAGGAGCTGGATCCCCGTGGTGCTGGAGATCATGGACCGCAACGGCTACACGAAACTTGGCGTCGGCACCGAGGAGCCGTCCGGCCACGCGTTCTTGAAGTGGTTGGGCGCCGAAGCCAAGCTGACCGGTGCCGAGAATCGCCTCAAGCTCGCCGGCGTCGACTGGGCGATGCTGGAGCGCTGGCTCGACGAAGGCCCCAAGCGCTCACCCGAGACCAGGTTCGAGTCGTACGACGGTAGCCTACCGGAGTCGATGCTGGACGACTACTGCCCGCAGCTGTCCAGCCTGCTCAACACGATGCCGTTCGAAGACCTCGACCACGGTGAGATCGTGGTCACGCCCGAGGTTCTGCTCGAGTGGTTCGCAAAGATGGACCTGTCGGGCCAGGTCGGGCACTGGATGATGACCCGCGAGCCCGACGGCACGATCTCCGGAATCACCGACATGTACTGGGCGCCGTACAACCCGACGATCGTCTACCAGGGCTTTACAGGCGTGCGCGACGACGCGCGTGGCCGCGGACTCGGCAAGTGGTTGAAGGCCGCGATGGCCATCCACCTGCGCAAGCTCTATCCGCAGGCCGAGTGGTTCACGACCGACAACGCGAGCTCCAACGCCCCGATGCTGGCCATCAACACGAAGATGGGCTTCAGGACGTACCGGGTTGCGGTCGAGTACCAGATCAGCCGCGACGAGCTCGCGAGGAGATCTCGCGAGCTGGCGACAACCCGCTAAGCCCTCAACTGCGACTGTTACGTCTGACGGGTGCGCTGGATGCTGCGAGCGAGGAGAACGATCCCGACCGCGATCAAAAGCACCGGCAGGGCGGCCTTGCCGAACCATCCGTAGTCCTGATCGCTGATCCGGAAGATGGTTCCGAAGATCACGAAGCCGATCATGAAGATGAGCGCGGCGACGAACATGAGTACTCGCCCCTGCCGGAGCAGATGGGTGTCGCGATTGCGCACACCCTGCAAAAAGATGCCGAGCCCGACGCCGCCTGGCGCCACGAGCGGCCATGCAAAAGCCCACGCCGGCCAGTCCTGGGTCGCGTTCATGTAGGCCAGGATCAGCCCTATCACCGTCAGGATCGCGCCCGGTATCAGCGCGCCGGTGCCAAGGCTGATGAAACCGATGAGGAGCAGCGTGAGGCCGGGGATGATGACGAACAGCGGCCAGCTCCCGCTGGCATCGAAGCCGGTGAACTGGACCAGCAGCGCGAACAGGCCGAGGACGACCAGGACGACACCGAGCGCCACGCTCGAGCCGACTCGCCGCCGCGCCGGTGTGGTCGCCGCCAATACGGGCGCGTGCGGCTGATACGTGGTCGGAGGTGGCGGAGGGGGCACTACGGACGCTTCTCTCTCTACGGGAGCCGGCGCCTCTTCGATCGGGGCGGGTGGCTCCTCCGGCGGCACATCCGAGCTCATCGCCTCCGGCTCGCCGCTCTCGGAGGCCGCGGGGGTCTCGCCGGGCCGCGCCTTGGCCGGCGCGAAGATGTCCGGGCTGCCGGCGAGCATGTCGGAGCTGATGTGAACGGTCGGGTCGCCTTCGCCACCCTCTGGCGGCGTGGCCGGCGTGGCGTCCTTGGGGGTGGGGCGTTTGCGCTTGCTCATTGGGCCTTCAGCTTATACAGCAACCAGGCTCACGTCGCGCGCCACGGCGCGGGGAGGAGGTGGGCGAGGATGCGGTAGACCTCTGGATTGAGGGCCAGCCCGACGTGGCTGCCCTTGACTTCGATGGCGTTGACGTCACGGCGAAGGCATGCCCTCCAGTTCACGACGCCGTCGGATCGCGAATAGATCGAGGTCGTCGGCACGCGTGGCGGTGCCGCCAGGTCGCGCAGGAACCGCATCTCGACCGAGGCAGGATGGCCGTAGCGAAAAACGTTGAAGAGGTGCGCTGCACGTACGCCGGCCATGGTCAGCGGATGGATGTCGAATGGATCGTTGAGCGGAGAGCCGAGCGTGATGACCTGCTCCACGAGCTCGGGCTTTCGGTGCGAGAGCACCTTGGCCAGCACGCCGCCGCGGCTGTGGCCGACGAGCGACACTCGGGCGCCGGTGCGGCGCTGGAGCTGCTGGAGGGCGTCGATCAGCGGCCGCAGCATCACCTCCGAGTACATGACGTTGAAGGCGACGCCGGCCATTTGCGGTCGGTAACCGACTCGCCGTAGCCAGGCGAACGGAGTTCGCAACGTCCAGTCGCCGGCGAGGAAGCCAGGGATCAGGATCACCGGGCGCCCCGAGCCCGCCGGGACGTCGATCCCACGGAAGACGGGATCCCGGATCAGGCTGAGGTATTCCAGGTAGATGCGGCCTTCGAGCCACATCGGGGGGATGTGATCCCAGCTGCCGAGATGGCGGAGGTCGGGGAGGACCGAGGCAGCGACCTCTTCCCAACGCCCCCGCCAGGTCCGCTGATGTGAGGCCGTGGCCAAATTGAGCTCTGAGATGTCTCCGCTATGAAGCCGCGGCGGGTTCGGGCGTGATTCTAGATGCCTGCCACTCTGACAGAGCGGCGAGAAACGCCTCTGGCGCTTCGATCATCGGTACGTGGCCGACGCCCTCCAGGACGCGCAGGGTCCAGTCTGGCCGCCGGCGCACCAGCTCCCGAGCGGCGGCGAGAGGAATGACGATGTCGCGCGACCCGTGGATCACCAGCGTCGGCGCGGTCACCCGCTGCACCCTCCCCCAGAAGCGCGGCTGGGCCATCCGGAGCCCAATCGATCGCGACGCCTGGATGAAGGCCCGGCTGTTCTGCGGGCCGAGGTGACCCCGCTCCCGGGTCAGCTGCACGTGAGCCTCGACGATCTTCGGGTCGACGCGCGACGCATCCGCGCATACCAGGGCCAGAGTCTGGCGCACCAGCGTCTCGGGATCCAGGTCTCGGAGACGGCGCTCGAACAGCACCTCGGCCAGGCCCGGGATGGAGATGGCGGCCGCGACGCCGATCATCACGGGATGCGGCCTGCTCACTGGAACCGCCGGGTCGACGAGGATGCACTCCGTCACCCACTGCGGATGCTCGGCGGCTTCGAGGATGGAGATGTGGCCGCCCATCGAGTTGCCCATCAACGCCACCGGTTGGCCGATAACGGTCTCGATGAACCGATGGACGAGGGCGGCGTTGGCGCCCACGGTGGCCGACCGGTGGTAGAGGGGCGTCTGGCCGAAGCCGGCGAGGTCGATCGCGATGGCGTGGTACTGGTTGGCCAGCTCGGGCGCGACCGCCATCCAGTTCAGCGCATTGCCGCCGAGCCCGTGGACCATGAGCATCGGCCGGCCGTCGCCCCCATAGTCGATGTAGTGAACCGGACCATCGACGTCGGCGATCCTATGGCGCACCGCGTCAATCCTACGATGCCGGACTCAATATCGCGCCCGCCAAACGCATGAGAATGTCGGCCACCGCGGCGGGCGAGCGACGTCCGTCCTGGTGGAGGCGGTCGAACACGCTGAAAGAGGTGAGGGCCGCGATGACGTCCTCGGCCTCTTTGAGCGAGCAGCCCGGGCGGAGCTGATCGGCAGCCGCCAGCCGCTCGGCGAGCGCGCGGTCCTTCATGCCCGCCGACTCGCCGGGGGAGGTGGCTGCGGGCAAGGCTCGAAACAGCGCGGGATCGGAGGCCCAGGTCGTGCAGGCCGCCGAGATCCGGTCGTGAAGCTCGGTGCGGGGGTCTCGGGCGCCGTTGCCGGCGGCCGGAACGGTGCGACGGTGGGCCTCGCCGGCCACTGCGCGGAGGAGCCCGGAACGGGAGCCGAAGCGGTTGTAGATCGTCAGCCGCGAGACGCCGGCGCGGCGTGCCACGGCGCCCACGCTCAGCTCGGAGCCTCCCCCCGCGGCGACCAGCTCGCGCGCCGCGGCGAGCACCGCGGCTCGGGTGCGGTCCACACCCGCCTGCCGCTTGCCCAGGTCGTGGTGCCCGTTCACGCAAAGCAGCTTAACAGACTGTATGTTAATTGGTGATGGGCAGGTTGCGGTGGCTGCCGACGGAGAAGTCAGGAGCGCCTGACATTTCGCCGGCCCACGGCGAGGCCTACCATCCCCGCCGATGAAGCTCCCGGATCCGCTGGCCCTTCGCGAGCTGTCGGCCTTGCTGCGAGACCCGGTCTTCCGAGGTCGCGGCGTCCACCGTGGCGACGGCCGGTCGATTCTGCTGGTGCCTGGTTTTCTCTCGGGCGATTGGTCGCTGACGGTGATGCACGGTTGGCTGCAGCGCATCGGTTACGCGCCGCACCCCTCTGGGATCAACTTCAACGTGCGTGCGTCGGAACACATGCTGGCGGGGCTGAGACGCCGCGTCGCGGAGATCCAGGCGACTGATCCGTCGCCCGTCACGCTCATCGGACACAGCCGCGGTGGTCTCCTCTCCAAGGTGCTCTCGCAGCGCCGTCCGGACGCGATCGACCAGGTGATCACGCTGGGGTCGCCGCTCGCAGACCAGTCGGACATCACCCGGATCACGCAAGCGGCCGTAGGCGTCGTCCGCACCGCGAACCAGATCGGGTTCGGCTCGAGGCTGCGATCTGAGGGCAGGTTCGGATATGACCTGCGCCAGGTTCCCGCGGTGCCGACGACCTCGATCTACACGCCGTCAGACGACGTCGTGAACTTCCGCAGCTGCATCCGACCCGACATCCCCTCGATCGCCGTTTGGGGCAGCCACAACGGGCTGGTGATCAATCCCGAGGTGTACAGGCTTTTGGGAAGGCTGCTGACGCGGCCGCGCCGGGCGGGGCCGGGTGGCGCGGCGGCCGCCGGCGGTCGTGACGGCACGTGATCGCGGCGCCGCGGCGGCCTGGAAGTCGGCCGCCGACGNCCGGGCGAAATCGTCCAGGTCGGGGACGAGGTCGCAGTCGGCGAGCATCCCGAAATGCACACCGCCGTTGCAGGACACGATCGCGAGGTTGAGGCCCAGCGCGTGGTAGATGGCGACCAGAGGCCAGAACTCCAGCAGCTGCGCCCCGCCCGTGTAGAACGGCATCTGCGGCCCGGGCACATTCGTGGCGACGATGTTGACGACCGACTGCCGGCTCCACAGCGGCTGCGAGGTCATCACGCGACCCGCTAGCGCCTGTAGGGTCGACGGGGCCCACGTGGCGACCTGGGTCAAGGTTCCCGCGGCCACGGCCTGGCGCGACCGTTTCAGGTCGCCGGTCGCCGCCGTCACCCGGGCGATGCGCTGCGTCGGTGCCATCGGACCCAGGGGAATCTCGACCACCATTGCGCTCACCATGTTTCCGAGCTGGTAACGCTGAGAGGGGTCGCGGACGCTGACCGGAGCAAACACGCGCAGCGCAGGCGGCACCTCCTCACCTCGAGCGTCGAGCCACCGCCACATGGCTTCGCCGATGACGGCAAGCACCGCGTCGTTGACAGTGCCGCCGAATGCAGTCTTGACGTCTTTCAGATGCTGCAGTGGAACCCGCACCGACTGGACGCGGCGATGCGGACCGATGGGGCGGTTGAAGAACAGCGGCGTGCCCGGACGCAGCCAGGCGAGCGCGAGCTGCAGGCCTCCGGACCACGGCGAATGCAGCAATCTCTCGAGCACGTCCTGCGGACGCATGCGGGCCAGCTGTTTGAAGGCGGCCGCGGGCGCGAGGTTCGCGACGGCATGGCGGACCAGGTCGGCGGGGCTCGGCGCCGGCCGCGGCTTCCATCGCTTCCGACGCCCGTATGCGGATGGGGACGGGCCGGGGTCCAGCAGCAGGGTGGCGATGTCAACCGTGGAGATGCCGTCGACCATTGCGTGGTGCACTTGTTGACGACCGCGACGCGGCCTCCACTCAACCCCTCGATTACTGTCATCTCCCACAGCGGCTTGTTGAGGTCCAGCGGTCGCGCGAACACGCGCGCCGTGTAGTCGCGCAGCGTGGCGTCGTCACCGGGGCTGGGAAGCGCCGCGCGGCGCAGGTGATAAGAGAGGTCGAAATCCGGATCGTCGATCCAGACCGGATTGCCGATGTTCGCCGGCACCCACATGAGCTTCTGGCGGTAGCGCGGCACGATGTGGAGGCGCTCCTCGATGGTGCGAGCCAGGCCCAACGCCGCGCGTCCGCCCTTTATGCGGGGCGTGCCTTCGAAGATGTACGTCGCGCCGATGTGAAGCGGTGCCTCGTGCCGCTCGGCGTACAGGAACCACGCGTCGATACCGCTGAGCGGCTCGAAGAATGCTTGCGCGATCGCCCCCTGCGCTGGATTCTCTCGCAGTTGCGCTTTAATTGCCTGCCTTGATCCCGGTCGCGATCGCTCTCGCACTGGCGGCTGCCGTGCTGCACGGCGTGTGGAACGTGCTCGTCAAGGTCAGCGGGGACCCCCTGAGCACCTTCCAGCGCGCGACGATCGGGGGCGCCGTCCTCATGACACCGCCCGCGCTGATCGCGTGGCTCGCCTCCGGGCGGCCGGCGCTGAGCTGGGCGGCCGCGGGGTTCGCCGCGCTCTCGGCCCTGCTGGAGGTCGTCTACCTGTTCCTGCTCTCGGCGGCCTACCGCCGGGGCGAGCTGTCGGTCGTCTATCCGATCGCCAGGGGCTCCGCGCCTCTCCTGGCGGTCCTGATCGGCCTGGGTCTTCTGGGGGAGCGACTCGCGACGTCGCAGCTCGTTGGCGTCGGATTGCTTCTCATCGGAATCCTCGCCGTCACGTTGCCGCAGACCAGCGGGCGGGCGACGGTACCCGCGCTGCTGACGGGCGTGGCCATAGCGGCGTACACCGCCGTCGACCGGGTGGGGGTGAGGCTGACCACGCCATGGCTCTACGGGTGGCTGCTGGTGGTCCTGATCGCGAGTGGGCTGGCGTTCGCCAGGTGGGCCGGCAGCCGGTTGGGGGGCCGCCTGACGATTGCGCCGTCGACGCCGCCCGTCAGCTGGCGGCAGGGCTTCGTCATCGGCCTGTTCATGTGGGGCGGCTACCTGCTCGTGCTAGCGGCGCTGAGCATCGCTCCGCTGTCGATCGTCGCCCCGGTTCGTGAGACGGCTGTGGTCGCAGTTGCGGTGTGGGGAGTGTGGCGCCTGGGGGAGCGCCGGGCCGCGGCGCTCAAGATCTCCGGCGCGGCTGCGACGCTGGTTGGAGTGACCTTGCTGGCGGCCTGAAGGGGCGAGCTCAAACCCCGGTTTGGGCCGTTTGACGCCGTGGTAAGGTAAGTTCGTCGTCCGGAAGTCGGACGATGTTCGCCGCGGTCGTCGATTCTTCTCGAAAGGACCCGAGCGTTCGCGAGATTTGCTTTCGAGAAGAGGAGTAGCCGATGCCGACAGGCACAATCAAGAAGCTGGTGTCCGACCGTGGGTTCGGGTTCATCGCCGCCGAGGACGGGCGGGAGTATTTCTTCCACCGCACAGGCCTCGACTCGAGCGTGAACTTCGACTCGCTGGCGGGTGGGGAGCGCGTGAGCTTCGAGATCGAGCCGAGCCAGAAGGGCCCGCGCGCAAATCGGATCAAGCTTGCTTAGCTGAGTCAGGTTGCGGGGGCCGGTCGCTGAGGGTGACCGGCCTTTTTGCTTTTATCCCCCTTCCTCGACGGGGCGCATTGTTTTCCGGATGATGACAGATGATGTCAACAATCTGGCGCCATAGTCAGGCCCATGAACATGCGCATGGCGACAAAGACCTTCGAGATTCAGCCACTGGGCCCCTACTCGTTGGAGGAATCGGCGAGTTTCATCGACGCGTGGCACCAGCCGCCGGCGGAAGGCACTGGGGGCGGCGGCCACCTCCACCTGGCCTTCCTGACCGAGCATGACTGGGAGCCGGTTGGCGTTTGCCTCACCCAGGACGGTTCAGGGGTCGTGCACGGCGAGGTCTACGGCGAGGCAGGCGCTGCGGCGGTCGAGCGCCAGGTGGCGCGAATCCTCAGCCTCGACATCGACGGCCGGGCGTGGCCCGAGGTCGGGCGACGGGATCCGGTGGTCGGAATGCTGCAGCGGCGGTTTCCAGGCTTCCGGCCCGTGAACTGGTCGAATGCTTATGAGGCCGCCGCCTGGTGCGTGATGTCGACGAGGATCAACATGCGACAGGCGCAGGCGATCAAGGACCGCATGAGCCGCGAGCTCGGCCATGAGGTCGACCTGCACGGCCATCGGCTCTGGGTGTTCCCTGAGCCGTCGAGGCTGGCAGGGCTCGAGTCGTATCGCGGACTCTTCGGCCGCAAGGTCGAGTACTTGAACCGGCTTGGCCGTGCTGCGCTCGCCGGAGACCTTGACACCGAGACGTTGCGAGCGCTGTCAAGTGGTGAGGCGCTGGAGCGTTTGCAGCGCCTGGCGGGCATCGGAGAGTTCGGCTCGCAGCTGGTGCGCCTGCGCGCGTTGAGCGCGGTGGACGAGCTGCCGACACATGAGCGGAGGCTGATGGGTGCAATCCGCTCCGAGTACGGACTTGACGCCGAACCGGACCTGGCACAGCTGGGGGCGCTGGCAGAGAGATGGCGCCCTTACCGGATGTGGGTGGCGGTGTGCCTGCGGCGAACCCTGGCAGACGGCGCCGGTATGACGCATTCGCGCGCGTCCGGCTGAGTCGCCTCGACGAGGTGAGATGGGAGCGGTTCAGTCGAACGGATCGGACCGGTCGCTCGCTCGGCCGACCGATGACCGTGGAAGTCCTCAGAAGACCTCCGTCGTCCATTCGATCGGGCCATCGAGCTCGCCCCTTTGAGCCCAATGCCGAAGGGCATCCAGCAGGTCTCGAGTCGGCACCATGTACTTGCCGGAGAGCTCAGTCCATTGCGGGACGTAGAAGACCTTCGTGTCGTTTCGCTTCGGATCACCCATTGAGTAACGAACCCATTCCTGGTCGCTGGCAGGCCGGTACATGAGGAAGCCCTCACGGTCGTCGAATCCGACCGTCATGCGATCTCCGTCACCACTCACTACGTCCATCCCATAAGGAGCATCCGGGCCGCCCTGGAATCGCCGGCGGATCTGCTCGATCTCCTCTATCAGCCGATCGGGTTCCACCCGTTCGTTGCGCTCTTCCCCCGCGGTCGTGTTGTACTCGACCCTCAAATCGCTCATTTCAACTCACGCCATTTGGGCGCGCCGTGCTGGAACAACCAGGTCTTGACTGTTCCGTCGCTGGCTGGGAAGTGCACCCGAAGGCTCGAACCTGGCGGAATTATTTTGCTCAGGTTGAAGCGACATTGACCGCCCTTTTCGCAGGGCGCCTGATTGATGTACAGGTCCGCATCTTTGATCCCGTGCTTGTGCATCGCACCTGCTGCGTGCCCCTCAACATGAGTCAGGACGGTGGCATACTTGCCGCGCGAGGACCAGCCGGCATGCGCTCGGCTGGCACGAAGGTGTCGTCAGACGGACTCCCACTCGACCGTGGTCGGTCGAGATCCGGTCTTGCAGAACTCGTCAGCGGCTCTCATGGCCTCGCGCACCGTAACGGCCTGCTCGATGGGGAATTCGCTTGGGCTTCCGCGGTAATCGAACCACATGGTCCCATCGCCGGCGCTGTTCCCGTGACTCGCGTAGTAAGGCGGACGCTCGGGGCTCTCCGCGTAGGAGAGCACTCCAGCTTTGGCCCCCAACCCCACGGTCAAGACGGCGCCTGATGGCGCGACGATGTCGACGAGCTCTGGATGCTCGGCGACTTGCGGTGGAGCTCTCGCAGGAGGGACCTGACCGCATCGCCGGACCTGACCTTCCTGATCCCATCGCTCCATTCGACGCTGAACGGCTGGCTCACGGGTCGGGCGGCCCGACCCAAGGTTCGTAGTAGCCGTCCGGACCGTAGATGTGGAGGGTCGCGCCTGGCGGCAGCATTCGGGGCAAGTTGACAGCGCAACCGTTTCGGCCTTAGGCGAACGGATCGTCGAAGACGAGCTTGACGTCACCGAAATACTTGTGCACCGCCCTCGGCCTGCGATCATGAACGCCTTCCTCAACATCGACACCATCGGGATAGGTGAGGTCGATGGTCATCTTGGCTTCCTTGCCGTTCATATCGACGATATAGGACATAACCCGCCACTCCTCATTGCCAGGCTGCGCCTTCCACCGCTGCCACAGCTCGTAGACGAGGTCGTCCAAAGGCCTTGGGCCAGGCACAAGGCGCACGTCGCCGTCGCGGTTCTTGTAGAGAAGGTTGGTCGAAATCACGCGATCCTCTACTTCCGCGTAAACCAGAAGCCTGCCGGCCAGATCGTCGCCCGCGGCCGCCATTGCCTCCCGACCGATCTCCTGGAACAGGTCTTCGACGGAGGTCGCGCTCATCGTGCCAACGTTACCTCCGGATCGAGACGGAATGACCCTCGCGCCGCCGAGAATAACGTTGAGCTTTGCGGATGTCAGGTCGAGAGAGGCCTGAGAACATACTTCGACGGCGCCCAGCCCGTTCGGTAATACGAGTCGAACAGTTCTGCGGTTTCGTCTGCAGTAAAAACCTCGTTAGGAGCAACCACGGTCTCTACATCGTCCCAATGGATCTTCTCCCTCTTTCCAGGATTGTGACCATTGGGTGGGCGGCCCAGGACGAAGTGCTCGACATTACCTCCGTTTAGCCGCCGGACTTCCACGGTCATCCGGTCGGCCGAGCCAGCGACCTGTATGTAGTCATTAGCATCTTCGTCGGGCGACGTGTCGTAAAGACTCTTGCCGGGCGGAAGCTTCCAGAGAAGCAGTGAGTAGAGGTTCGTGCCGTCGAGGCGCCGCAACCTCCTGGTGAAGTCGTCAAGTACACCGTTGTCCACCGTCTGGATGTCCATCCAGGTGTCGCCATTTACGTAGATCGCGTGGGTTGGAATCACTCGCGAACCTGAATGTAGGTCAAGCTGGTGACAATGATCGACTTCCCGTTAAGAATCCCTTTAGCGGTAGTCCCCGACCCTACCCTGGCATCAAAATCGCGCTGGTGGGCATCAGGCGACGCGCTACCCGATTTCACCTCGACAGCATCGTAGGGCCCGTCTAGCTTGAGGGACAGACCGTTGACGTCGAGCTCCTGCTTGGCCAGGTCTGTACCCCTGCGAACGTGGCCCCGGGCCAGCGCTCGCCTGAGCCTGGTCGCTGGGATCCGTCGGAGGTGGCGGCGCTCGAGGCGCTCGGCGAGAAATGGCGGTGACGTATCGGATGTGGGCGGCGGTCTACCTGCGCCGGACGCTTACGGGTGGGGCGGGGATGATGCACTCGCGCGCCTCCGGCTGAGTCGCCTGGACCGGCCGAAACCGTCACAGCGCCGGCGCCCTAGGCGGACAGACGTGGATAGATGACTCGCTTGCCCTTACCGAAATAATTCTCGACCGCACTCGCCCTCCGGTCGTCCTCGTCCTCGTCGAAGTCGGCGGGATAGGTGAGCTTCATCGTGAACTCGCCGTGCTCGTCGACCAGATACGACATCGCGCGCTACTGCTCTTTGCCTCGCTGCTCCTTCCACCCTCGCCACAGCGCAGACACCGCGTCCACCAGCGAGCCGGGGCCCAACACCACCTGCACGTCGCCGCGCCGATTGACATAGGCGACGTCCGCCTCGGCCCCGCCTCGCTCCACCTCGGCATAAACGAGAAGCTTTCCTGCCCGGTCGTCGCCCGCGGCCGCCATTGCCTCCCGACCGATCTCCTGGAACAGGTCTTCGACGGAGGTCGCGCTCATGGTGCCAACGTTACCTCCGGATCGAGGCGGGATGACCTCCGCGCCGCCGAAAATAACGTTGAGCCTTGCGGTGTCAGATCGAGAGAGGCCTGAGAACATACTTCGATGGCACCCATCCCGTCCGGTAGAACGAGACGAACAGTTTTGCCGCTTCGTCTGCAGAGAAAACCTCATTAGGAGCAACCACGGTCTTTATATCGTCCCAATGGATGGTTTCCTTGTTTGCAGGATTGCCGCCGTTGGGGGAGTGGCCGAGAACGAAATGCTCGTACTTACCTCCGTTTGAGCGCCGCACCTCACAGGTCATCCGGTTGGCGGACCCAGCGCACTGTAGGTACTCGTTGGCTTCTTCGTTGGGCGACGTTTCGTCAAGACTCTTGCCGGGCGGAAGCTTCCAGAGAAGAACCGAGAAGAACTTGGTGCCGTCGAGGCGACGCAACATCCCGGTGAAATCATCCAGTAGGCCGTTTTCGACCTGGAGGTCCATCCAGGTGTCTCCATTTAAGTAGATCGCATGGGTTGGAATCACTCGCGAACCTCAATCAAGACCACGCTGGTGACGGTAATGGACTTCCCGTTGAGCGTTCCTGTCGCGGGAATCCCCGAGTTCACTATGGCATCAAATTCGCGCTGATGAGCGTCTCGGGTCGCGCCATTGGATTTCACTTCGACAGCTTCGTAGGTTCCGTCAGGCTTGAGGGACAGACCGTCATAGAACCGTGTGCCCCCATCTTTCGTCGTAACGCCAATTTGTTGTGAGATCACAGGGCGTCCCTTTCGAGACTCATAGGTAGTCAGACCCTTTGCCTCGCCTGACTTGCCGTACCCGCCCTTCCCTGTGAAACGACCGCCTGGGTCACGGCCGTCCCCGCGATCTAGGCGGCTGCGGTCTCTCGCACGGACGGGGACCACTGCCGCAATCACGGCGCCACTGCCTGCCGCTCCCGCCACCTCGGTGAGGTCGACGTGCGCGCGGCTATGAAAGACATTGACGTCGAGCTCCTGCTTGGCCAGGTCTGCTCCGCCGGCGACGACAGCGCCCGCCACGGCGCGCCTCAGGGCCGTGGCCAGGATTCTGCGGAACAGCGCGAGCACGCGGCCCTTGAGCTGCTGGACGATCTCGCGGCCGACTTGATGGATCCCATCTCGGATGATCCGGCGCAGGATGCCGCGGGTGATGACGATCTCGGCGGCCCCGACGCCTTCGGACAGGCCCAGCGTCTCCGGCGCCGCCAGCTGGTCCGCGATGATCTCGGCCGCCAGCAGGCCAAGCTGGAAGATGATCGCAATCTTCACGCCCTCCACCAGCGTCGCCATGCCGTCGAGCGCGGTCGCCATGTGGCCGGCTGCCTCCTTGGCCCGGTCGAAATCGCCTCCACCGCCTCCGACCCCGTGCCAGTACCGCTCGAAGGCGTCGATCGACTCGCCGTTGTTCTCGGCTGTTACCTCCGCGGCCACCAGGCCGGCGTCCTGGTTTATGCGTACGACCTCAGCGCCGAAGGCTCGCCAGGCCTGGGCGCAAGCCCGCAGCTTGTCCTCGTCTGCCTGGGGCCACATGAAGCCGAGCAGGTTCAGGACCCAGGTGAGGTCGTCGGGAAGCGTGAGGCTCATCAGAGACCCG
>WNFJ01704201.1_pt1 | contig 26704 bp, 29 predicted proteins | sample 5400461 | NCBI WGS metagenome assembly WNFJ01 (sample SAMN13153349, study PRJNA577476) | soil metagenome | isolation source: 115 cm saprolite on Douglas fir-dominated hillslope | place: USA:California | collected 2013-09-17
ACTGCTGCGCGGTCAACTCGGCGGCGGGCACGGGCACCTTGGCCAACAGCGCCACGACCTGCACCAGGTCCAGCGGCAGGACCTCGCTCGCCAACCGCTTGGGCGCATCGCGTGCCGCAGTCCGCAGTTGCAGCAGCCGCTGTACTGGCTACTTAGGATATCCGTTCAGAAAATAGCCATCGTAAGAACGATAGAGCATCTCCACTGCTTGCAGATGTAGGTAAGACAGGGTAACATCGAAAGGTGCTATCATGTGCCCTACATGATGGCATAATACATCTACCCATGGTGAAGGAGAAACTCTTTCTGTGAACTCCGCTCTTTCTTCTCTCAAGCGGCTGATTCGTCTCTGCTTGGACAGACTCCACACGCGCTTTGTACGTTGGACAAGGCCGCTGAAGACCTCACTGCTGCTCGGTACCCTTGCTGATCTTGGGAGAAGCAAGTCCGAGCTGATGGCAGAAAACGTACTCTTACGCCAACAGCTCATCATACTGAAGCGACAAGTGAAACGACCAGCATGCACGAAGGCGGATCGATTGCTCCTCGTCCTGCTGGCCAGGATGGTTCGGACATGGAAACAAGCGCTTTTCATTGTGCAACCAGACACACTTCTGCGTTGGCACCGTCTGGGCTTTCGTCTCTTCTGGAGACAGAAGTCAAAGCCGAAATCAACACAAGCGAAGGTGTCAGCCGAAACCATGGCGTTGATCAAAGAGATGGCAAAGAACAATCGACTCTGGGGAGCGGAAAGGATTCGGGGTGAGTTACTGAAACTGGATATCCGTGTCTGCAAACGAACGATCCAGAAATACATGCGGGGCGTACGTACGCCGCGCACAACGGGGCAAAGCTGGAGGACGTTTCTGCGCAATCATACGGGAGAGATCTGGGCCTGCGATTTTCTCCAAGTTACTGACGTGTTTTTTCGCTCGCTTTTTGCCTTCTTCGTCATTGAACTGCGATCGCGGAAAGTCATCCATGTCGGGGTGACGCGCTCTCCCACCGATGTGTGGACCGCGCAACAATTGCGGGAAGCTACTCCCTATGGGCAAACGCCCAGGTACCTCATTCGCGATAATGATAGCAAGTTTGGACCCCATTTCGCCCGAGTGGCAGCAACGAGCGGCATTAAGATCCTCAAAACGCCTTATCATACTCCCCGAGCCAATGCGATCTGTGAGCGCTTCTTGAGGAGTGTGCGGCAAGAATGCCTGGACCACCTGCTGATCCTTCATGAGAGACAACTCCAGCGTGTCCTCAAAGCGTATGTGGTGTACTTCAATCAGGCACGACCTCATCAAGGGATCCAACAGCAGATCCCCGAATCCTCTGGAGCATCTGCTTACACTCCGCACGAAGGAAGCAGGGTGGTTGCTGTTCCGATCTTGGCTGGGCTGCACCATGACTACCAAAAGGTTGCCTAAAGAGGGTAAAACTGAATCGACGATACAGTCAAGAGTCGAGGTGTGCCAAGATGACCTCGTCGTTTGTGAAGATTCTTGAGAAAGAAGACCTCTAGTGCTGGATCCGCATGGCTTCCCTAAGTACATTCTGCCAGAAAGCGCCAGTTTATCTTGCATGATTGAAATTTCCGCTCTGAAGGAGCGAGAGGAACCCGTACCCCTCGTCCCTCAATCGAGTTCCGTACCAAGGGAAAAGATTGATCGGGTAGGCGAAGGTGGTCATTTTGCGAACGGATGTGCCAAGTAGCCATTACAGCACCAAACTCGACTATGCTGAGCAGATCCGCTGGTTGGTTGATCAGGTGTATCCTGACGCGGAATATGTGCGCATTGTGCAGGACAATCTGAATACCCATACCCCAGCGGCTATCTATGAAGCCTTCCCACCGGAGGAAGCGCGTCGTATTCTCAGGCGCGTCGAGTTTCACTACACGCCCAAACACGGCAGTTGGTTGAATATGGCCGAAATCGAGATCGGCATTTTTCAACGCGGTTGCTTGTCTCGTCGGGTGGATTGTTTGGGCACCTTGAGACGGCGCATCAATGCCCTGGAGATGGAGCGCAATCGTGCGCACCGCACGATCTCTTGGCAGTTTACTTGTCAGGATGCGCGTTCCAAACTTGCTCATCTGTACCCAGAGATCAAACAGGTCAAAGCCTATCTGGCTTAGCCGCTAGAGATCTGGAGCCTGAAGGCCGTACATGCCCAGCGAGTAGCCAATTTCTCCGCCGTGATGCAAGTCGTGTTCAATTACATGCCAGACGACCCACCCACGAGTGTACATATGTGTTTGGCCATTGAGTTCATACTCGAAGACGACCTGCAGATCGGTGGGGGTGTAGCGCGCTAGCGCCTCCTGCATCACCTGCCAGGTGAGAGCCAACCCGTTTACGATCTCACTGGCGGAGCGTATTGGAGAACCAGGTGAGTTCCAATAGGAGAGCGCGTTAAAAGCGTCATCTCCCTCGTGCAGAACATCGTGGTACCAGCCTGCGCGCGCAGCGATCATGTGGCGCGCCAGCTCACCGATTGAACGCAGGTGGGGCGCAGCGCGCAGAGCAAGCTGCTCAGGGGATAACGGAGCCAGGGCTTTGCTCAATTCCCTTTGATACGTTTGCCAGCCCTCAGTCATCATAGCAAGGGTGATATTGGTGTCAGTCATGAACACTCCATCTGGATTTTTATTGGGTTTGCTCATCAGCATCTCATCCCTGTCAAGATCGATCTGGACTGACCACTAGAGAAATGAACTTGAAGAAAAGAGGAAGACCGTCTATTTACAGGAATTTTGAAGAAAAGGACCGTCCACGCGAGACACGTGTAAACGAATACATTTCTGCCCGTGAGGTCCGCTTGATCGATGAAAATGGCGAGATGTTAGGAGTCATGTCACCGGCCCGGACCCTTGAGATCGCCCGCGAGAGGGAGCTCGACCTGGTCGAGGTCGGCCCCAATTTTCGTCCCCCCCTCTGTAAGCTAATGGATTACGGGCAATATCAAGAGACACTCAAGCTAAATGCTTCCAGATAAGTAGTGAGAGATAGGGTGAGATCAGAGTTCACTATTTTCTTTTTTCCCCTGTCTATGCTCAGAGCATAATTATTCCCTTCCCTCTGTACTGAAAAGCTGCTATATTAAGCAGAAGAAGCGAACGAGAGGCAATGGAGGAAAGCATATGGAGAGCCTGGTTGTCCTAGTTCATAGTCCTCTGGTAGGTCCTTTCACCTGGTCTCTGGTGGCGCAGCGACTTCAAGCCGTCGGGGTCGATGTGCTCGTGCCAACGCTCACGGATCGTGGAGAGACCCCCTCTCCCTACTGGCAACAGCACGCAGCGTCCTTGCAGCAAGCGCTCACGTCAATCCCACAGGAACGTTCCCTGGTACTTGTTGGGCACAGTGGAGCTGGTTCCTTGCTGCCTGTTCTTGCCCAGGCAACCCGGCATCCTATCAAAGCCTATCTCTTTGTGGATGCTGGCCTGCCTCATCCAGGCAAGACGCAACTGGAGGAGATGCCCGAAGAACTGCGTCGGCTGCTGGCCGCTGGGGAGCGTTTTCCAAATTGGAGCGATGAGGACCTCCGCGAGGAGCTTCCCGAGGGACAGGTTCGCCAGCAGGTGTTGGCGCAGGTGCAGCCGCGTTCCCTCAGCTTTTTTGAGGAAGTCATGCCAGACGTTCCTGGATGGCCCGATGCTCCCGGTGGCTATCTCCTGTTTACCCAGGGCTATCGCCCCGATCTGCAGCAAGCGCAGAGAGCCGGGTGGCCGAGCCGAACGCTACCGGCAGGGCATTTTCACATGTTGGTTGATCCAGTCGCCGTGGCTACCACCCTTGTCGAGCTTATGAAGCAGATGAACGAGAAGCTGTGACATTGATCATGCGGCACGTGTCTGTGATCGCGGAGGACGGGTGTCAGGTGCAAAGGGGCTGCCGATATGACGAAGCAGGCCATCAGGAGTATGGACAAGTGACTCAAAGTGCGTTCTGGCATCAGCTAGCAGCGATTCAAAGTCACAGCGGTGATGATTGTGCGTGACAATGCGGCGGGAGATACGCCAGAGCCACTCAATGCGATTGGCATCCGGGTCATAGGCAGGCGTGTAGACCAGATGGAGTTGATCGGAGAGTTCGGTCAGCATGCTGCGCACGAGCAAGGAGCCCTGAGGCGTATGGGTCTTGAGATTGTCTGTAATGACAATCGCCACGCGCCCACGCTCCTTCGACCTCGCCACCGCAGCACGCAACTGCTCACAAAAGACATCAGCGGTCCGCCCTGTCGCAATCCTCCCATCAAACCAGCCGTCTCGCCAGTCTACCAGCCCAAAGCCATAGACCTTGCGGTTATCGCCCGGCGCTTCGACCAGCCGTTGCCCGCGCCGTCCTTTCAAGCTCCAGACTCGGGTGAGCGTGGGGTGAAATGAGAATCTGATCGGGCTCAACACCCAAAGTTTCCAACTTCTCCTGGAGGAAAATGAAACCAGGCATGGCATTGGGAAAGTCGATCGGTTTCATGACCTGGCTCTTATCTGGCTTGAGCACACAACAGCTACACGTTTGGCTGCCGATATCAATACCGACGACATACCCAAACTTGGAGGCGTCGATCAGAGAAGAAGGTGTATCGGCTTGATTCATAGCCCTGCCTCCTTGGCTGATTGATGGTGAGTCCACCGCATGGAAGAGATATCTCCACAACAACGAGAATACCGACCACCCAGGGCGAGCGCCAACTCATGCTGGATCGAGAGTCTTCCTCCTCAACTAGCGTTGAAGAACGAAGCTCTAACAAGCCCAATCGCCGCTTGTGACCCTGGTGGACGGGGAACAGTCTTTTGGAGCCGGTCCTTTTCGATTGCTCGTTCAGGCCGTACAGTGAGACCCAGGTTCTCCCGTTGTTTCCACCAGTGTAGCAGATTCCGGCTTTCACGCACAGTTTCCGCTACCAATTAGTATATGAGTGGGCCAGATCCATTAAGCTGTTGGTTTTTTGGCACTTACCCTGTTGATCAGTTCCCTGGAAATTGGCTTATTAAGCCAAAGGGAGGGAAACGCTCTCGAGAGTATAATTGGGGAAACTCCAATACAGATTCTTTGGCTCTGTATACACAGATCAATAGAGTCGCAATGAACATGTGGTCTGCTCTTGTAGAGCAGAGAAAGCGTCTATCTACCGAGGAGGTCCTTGTGAACAGAACTCTTCATCACGCGCCTGGTGTATGCTGCATGACGCTACTCCTGATCTCCCTGATCCTGGCAGCGTGCGGAGGAGCCCAGACCCAAAGGGCGCAAAGGGCTCCTGCTACACCGACTGAGGTCGAGTTGCACGCCAACAGCGATTCGTCGATCACGATCAGCTGGCAGGCTGCTGCGGGCGCGACGAGTTACCGCATCTACCGGGGAACCAAGCCGGGCGGTGAGGGAAAGATCGCCATCGCGGAGACTGGTGCTACGACCTATCAAGACTCGAACCTGAGCAGCACGCCGGTCTACTTCTATCAACTCACCGCGGTCAACGCTGCTGGCGAATCCGCGCGGACGGACGAAGACGCCTCCAAGACGCCCCCGCCGGTCAGCACCGGGGGTCTTGTCGCAGGTCAGCTTTCCGGCCATTCGCTGATCTTCTCCTGCCAGGATGCTCTGCTCGGCGGCTTCGACTGGTTCCGAAGGCTGAACGGCTGGTTCCCCCAGGTGCTGGGCTCCCCTGGCTCGATCTCGCCGGGAAAACGCGTCGTGGACATGGCCTACTCGACCAAAGGTACGATGACGTTCAACAACGTCGTGGTGCCGAAGAGCGGCCTCTACACCATCGATTGGCGCTATGCCTTCGGGAGTGGACTCTTCCCCCCGGTGAAGAACCGGCAGATGGGGTTGATGGTCAACGGGAAGGTCATCACCACCACTGAGCGCTTCCCGATCACCGGAAGCTTCGACGTCTATCAACACTCGTCTCTGCAGGTCCAGCTCAACGCCTCTATCAATACGATCACCTTGTTCGCGGTCTCGAACCACGGCGTTGCCCGTATCGACCAGATGACCGTGACAGAGGCCACCACCTCTGTTGCCAGCGGCCCGACCAATCTGGTCGCCACTGCTGGCAACGCGACGGTGAAGCTCACCTGGACGGCGAGTGCGAGCGGAAATCCAACCTCTTATACCATCTACCGCGGCACCGCTTCAGACGGTGAGCTTCCCTCCCCTGTAGCCACTACCACCGGCACGACGATCACCTTCACGGACACTGGTCTGCGCAACGGCACAAAGTACTTCTACGTCGTCGCCGCGAACAATAGCGTGGGCGTCTCACCCGACTCGAATGAAGTCACGGTAACGCCGAACTAGTGGACTGACCATCACCATTTGGGAAGTTGAACAAGGGCTCTCCCTGTCAGAAAAGATGCTGAGCAATGCTGAAAGAGAAGCACCAACGGACAGCGAACCAGAGCCTGCGGGGTGCCCATCAGCGTTTTCCCTCTGGCTCTTTTCCCTCTCAGAAGCGCGTCATAGACCGTCATGGTCCGTCATAGTCCGTTCTTGAGCAGGCCAATCCCGCGCCAGATCCGGGCCGTCGTGGTCCGGTCAGCCCGACAGCCATGCCTTTTCAACTGGGCAAGAAATGCTCCGCGCGCGAGGGGATAGCGCTCATGGTGTTCCTCTGTCCAGTGTTGATAGGCTTGCCAGATCTCGGCCGAACGGCTCCAGGCATGCGAGTGCAGTTCACAGCAGGCGGTGAGAAATGCCTGGAGCGGATCATGATCGGACGGAAAACTCTCGCTCGGTTCTTGAGGGGTGAGGACTGCCTCCTCCTGCCGGTGCGCCGTGCTGCTGTCGTTGGGGTGTTCTTCTGCCTCGCGGGGACAAGACGCTCCATCCTGACTGGTTCCTCGTGTTTCTCCTAGCTGAGCAACCAACAGGCGCGTGGCAACCGTTTTGGGATGCGTGTCTCCCAACGATGGTGAGAGGATCTGCAAGGCACGCTCGGCAAGCGTGAGCGCCTCGTCCAGCTTGTCCTGCTGCTGGCGCAAGCGCGCCAGATCAGCGAGCGTCAGCCCTGTCTCAGGATGATGCGGCCCTCGCTGCCGTTCTCGGATCTGCAAGGCGCGTTGGTACAGGGACTCCGCTTCTTCATCCGCACCCTGCTCCCGGCAGAGCCGAGCCAGACCATGGAGGGAAAAAGCGACAAGAGGGTGCTCCGGACCCAGCGCCTGTTCAAAGATCCGCAGGGGGTACAGCCACTAACAGTGGTGGATAATTCCTCCCCTTTTCTCCTATTGGCTTGGCTGCCCTTCTCAATCTGATGTATCCTTCTAAAGAAGTATCCCACTCTTCCTATTTCAAGCAGCGAGGACCTGTATGACTTTTCATTTCCTCTTGCTCCTGCTCTCGTTTTGCTTCCTCCTTTGCCTGGCATGGCTTTGGCCGCTTGACTGGGCTCATCATGGCCTCCCGCACCTGGCAGCGAAGACCGCACCCCCCATAGTCCACCGTCTACTCAAACCACGCACCCCGCTGGATTGCCCTACCTGTCGTCTCGCCGCCACGGCCTCGTCGGGTGGTGGGCCAGCGTCTCTGCCGGTGCGACCTTGGCGCGAGGTCAAAAGCCGGCGGGGAGCACCCAAACGGGTGAACACCGAGGGCTTTGCCTGTCCCAACCCGCAGTGTGCCTACTGCGGGATCACCGATGCCCAAGTCCACGCGCTGGTTGGTGATGGTAAGCATGGCCGTGCCGAGCAGATCCAGACCTTTCGCTGCCAGGCGTGCCACACCACTTTCAGTGCGCGGCGTCACACCCCTCTCTACCGCCTGAAAACCCCTTCGCATCAGATCGCTGTGGTGCTCTCTGTCCTAGCCGAAGGGCTGGACCCTTCCGCCGCCGAGCGGGTCTTCGGCTACCGACAAGCGACTATCACTAGCTGGTTGTCACGGGCTGGCGAGCACGCTCAGACATTGCACGAGCGCACGTTCCGCACGCTCTGGCTCCCGCATCTTCAGTTGGATGAACTGCGCACCAGGCTGCGCAGAGCCAACCAGATTCTCTGGCTCTGGCTGGCCATCGATCCGCTCACCAAGATTGTTCCGGTGCTTGAGCTCGGCCCGCGCAGCCAAGCCATGGCTCATCGGCTCATCCACTCGCTGCGACAGATCCTGGCCCCTGACTGCGTCCCTCTTTTCACCAGTGATGGCTTGAACCTGTACTTCTATGCCCTCACCGCCCACTTTGGCCAGTGGCTTGCATTTGGTCGTCGAGGACGCAACGTGTGCCGATGGCTGGTGGAACCACGCCTGATCTACGGCCAGGTCAAGAAATGTTACCGGCGGCGCAAGCTCGTTCGGGTCACGCAGGTGATGCGACTGGGAACAGAGAATGCTCTCAAAGCTGTCTTGCAGGGATTGGGTTTCTCTGGGAGGTTGAACACCGCTTTTATTGAGCGGGTCAATCTGACCGTCCGCCATGGAATAGCCGCGCTGGCTCGTCGCACCTGGGCCACTTCTCAACAAGCCCCCCAGCTGCTGGCCCATCTGGAATGGTGGCGGGCCTACTACCATTTTGTCCGCCCTCACCATTCCCTGCGCGTTGCACTCGTGCAGCCACGTGAGCGAGGGGGGAGACTGCTGGCGCAACGCTATCGCCAGCGTACCCCAGCAATGGCAGTGGGACGAACCAACCGACGATGGACAGCGCTGGATGTGCTCTCCTACCCATTGCCTCCAGTTTCCGCTTGAGAGCCATGCAAGCTAGATGCGGGTGCAAGAGCATGTCGTGGAGAGGTTGGTAAAAGTGCCAGCAGAAGCAGTCGGATGGGCCTCACTCCGGGGTGAGATGGCTTGTCCGGACTGCCTAATAACAACATACCAGCCCGAAATGGGTTTGGAGAGGGCTCGTCGAATTATCCACCATATCCTATGGCAGTACCCCCGTCTGGGAATCATGACCTCCTGGATGACCATTCTGCGGCGGATCATGCAGTTACCTGAAGCGAGAAGCCGCCCCGTGACGGTGCTCGGTGTGGACGATTTCTCATTCAAACGCGGGCGTACCTTCGGCACGATCTTCGTGAATCTGAGTACCCATCAGGTGATTGATCTGCTGCCAGAACGAGCCGTTGAGAGTGCTGCGCTCTGGATGCAAAGCCGTCCCGAGATTGAGTATGTGAGCCGTGATCGTGGTAATGACTATACACAGGCTGCCCGCAAGGGCGCTCCCCAAGCGCGTGCGGTAGCGGACCGCTTTCATTTATATCAAAATCTCGTCGAAGCCATCGAGCCAGTGGTCTCCCGGTGCTCCAAAGAGATCAGAAAAGAGTCGAACCGTGATCTGTCCAAACCAAGCGAGGCCAGGCTTCCTAAAATCAAGGAATGGCGACCAGCGAGATCAAAAGCTCATGAACATCAATACCAGAGCCGATTGGCGGCGAATCAAGAACGCTTTGAGTCCATGATGGCATTACAGAAACTCGGCGTTCCACAACGGGAGATTGCGGCTCGACTCGGAGTGACAGTGCGAACCATCCAAAATTGGAACAAGCAAGGCTCATGGAAGGCGAACCCACATCGGCGGAAACGGCGAAGTCTCTTCGATCCTTATGCTGCCTATGTTCTGAAAAGATGGAAACAAGGATGCAAAAAAGGCTCCGTCCTGTGTCGGGAGATCAAAGCGCAGGGATATCGTGGAACGGACAGACAAGTCTATCGCTTTCTCCAAACGCTCAAACAGGAAAAAGTCGAACTGCCCACGGCAACTGTGCTCTCGTCTCTCTCCGTTCGAGAAGCCATCTGGCTCATTGCTCGCCCTTTTGAGAATCTTGAAGCAGATGAGCGTGCCGATCTCTCAGAATTGTGCCAGTTAAGTCCTGAACTGGCTACGCTACACACGCTGGTTCAGTCGTTTGGACAGATCGTGCGGAAGCGAGAAGGGCATCGCTTAGAAGAGTGGGAGAAGCAGGTCTCTGCGAGCGGCATTACTGAAGTCCAACGCTTTGCCAAAGGGCTGGAGCGAGACAAGCAAGCGGTTCTTGCTGGGCTCACCGAGATCTACTCGAACGGGCAGGTGGAAGGCTTCGTCAACAAGCTCAAACTCATCAAGAGACAAGGCTATGGCAGAGCGGGCTTTCCTTTGCTAAGGCAACGAGTGCTCCACGCGCTTTAAAGCCGCTCGTTCGCCTCTCTCAGGAGGGAGGAGGATAAAAACAAGCACACGATGTTTCATCAAAGCCGTCTAAGGCCCAATCCAATAAATTGCTCACAAACCGTCAGGTATTCCAAGGAAAAGGAGTAGACCTCATGATCCACATCTCCACGAAAAACAGCGTCGTGACGCTGATCAATGTCTTCACGGTTGACCCCGTCAATCAGCAACGGCTAATTGAACTCCTCACCCGCGCAACAGCGGGCTCAGTCCGCCACGCGCCCGGCTTTGTTTCGGCGAGTCTGCATCGCAGTCTCGACGGGACCAAGGTCACGATGTATGCCCAGTGGCGAAGCGTCGCAGACTATCAAGCCATGCGCCAGGACCCCGCCCCTCTTCCGTTCCTCCAGGAGGCGCTCGCCCTGGCCACGTTTGAGCCGGGCATGTATGAAGTCGTCCAGACGTTCATGCCGTTAGGCGAAGAGGCGTAACACCCCGGCTGCTCCACCGGGAAGCGCTCGGCGTCCCAAGTGGCGAACTTTCTGGGGAAAGCACAGGACTCAAGGAGTTGCTGCGTGCGGCTGCCCAAGGTGATCCCGATCACGGAAAGCAGGGTCCGCCGAGAATTTCTGGAGTCAGCCCTGGTGCAGCCAGGCCAGGGCCGCTGCACCGATCTCCCCAGACCAGAAACACTTCGATGGCGCAAGGCAGATCAGATCATGATGAGAAACGATGCTCTTGTCCGCTTATTGAAGAGCTTTCACCAAAGCAGAGTAAGAACCCAATAAATTTCGTTTTCCCGACTCATAAAGGCTCTCCCCCAGATTGATATTGGTGGCGAATTCAAAAACGAACTTCATTCTGAGCGCAAATCCTGACAATTGTGAGCACAGAACGCGATTTCGCCACCAATATTATATTAAGTGTGCCTGCTTGCTTTGACGAGGTAGGCTGCATGCCAGCTACTGTACTTCCTCATCTTGAGTGGTAGGAGGCGTGCTGCTCCAAGTCGCCTGCTTGTTGCTGGCTGGTTCAGGTGGGCGCAACCAGAGCGAGACATGCGTGGGCTGCATCGTCTCCTGCACTACGGTCACTAAGCGCTCGCTCAACTGGCCCAAGTCTACTTCCTGACGCAGGGTCGCACTAAAAGCTGCCGCGACCTTTGCTGCATCGTACTTGCGCCGGTAGAAGCGGCTATCAATGAGTGCCTGGATACGCGTGCGCACAGGGTGGAAGAGGGCATAAATGACGAGGGTGGAGACGACAATCGCCACATCAGAGGCCTGCTGGAAGAGCCCGCGAAAGAGGGCTTGTAAGGCAATGATGCTGCCCAGATACACGAGCGCTAAGATCCCCGTCATGGTGACCGTGAGTGTGCCATAGACCAGCGTGCGATTGATCAGCACATCGATGTCCCACAGCCGAGAGCGCAGCATGGCGAACCCAAACGAAAGCGGGAAGAAGAGCGGCCAGCAGGTGCCGAACACATTGTAAGCCAGCGGATAGAGGGAACCGGGCAAAGAGAGTCCCGGGAAAATCAGATACAGCACCGTCATGAGAACAATGACCGTGATCGGCACCGCGATGCCGAAGACCACCCATTTGGTCTGCTGCCTTTGCAGGGGACTTGACACCCGCCGGTAGCGGTAGAGTTGGACGAGGACCACCGTCACGAACTCGCCGGAAGCCACGAGCCAGCCTAGCTGGCTCACCGGTGTATTCGGGAGGAGAGCCGCGTGTGGGAAGAAGGTGAAAGGGACCTGCACGGCCAGAAACACGACGAGGATCCAGCGCATCCACTGAGGCACGAACTGCCCACTCGGGAACAGGAGGAAGACGAGCACGAGCAAGGTAATATTGAGGAAAGTCAAGCACTCGTCCGGCACCAACCAGGGACTCGTCGCCGGCGCGGTGGCCGTCACGCCGGTCGTGCCACCCGTCGCGAGCATGAGCGCCACAAGGAGCGCCATGCGGTTATGGGACCTCCTCCAGATGATCACGGTGCTGACCGCCAAAGACACCGCCACTACGGCCAGCGTGAGCGCGACGAGGAGTGCTGCATATTCACCGAGAGACAGGCCCATCCCTTTGAGCGCCCCGACTTGTCCAGGAGTGAGTTGCTGGTATTGGCATGCTGACCCAGTGCAGGGAGTTTGCAGTTGTGCCAGGTACACTGGGAGGCTGGCTAAGAAGGTCGCCAGGGTGAAGATGACCAGCACGAGCCACCCTCCTCGGGCGAGCAGGCGCCAGTGCCCAGACAAGTGGACCTCGCTCTGCCCGAAACTCCTCGAAGTCGATGCCGCCGCATCATGCTCAAGATTCATTCGTGTCCTCCTTGCTAGGAGCTGGCCAGATTTGAAACAATTCAGACCGTCCTGGTGATCTCCTCTCTTACTGGACGACAATGGTCAGGTTCATGCCGGGATGGATCGTACAATAGAGGTGGTAGGTGCCTGGCATGGTGAACGGGCCAAGCGTGACGGTGTTGTTGTTGAGCGCGACGTTGTTGAGCAGGGGCGCTCCCGGCTCCACAGCTGGCACGGGCCGATGGTCTGCGCTCCAGGACCCATTAGCGAGGGTATGCGGGACCGGGCCGTCGTCGACGATGAGTAGCCGCTCGCCCTTGTGGAGGGCCACGATATCCGGGGCAAAGCGGGCAGCCGTCAGGTGGACGGTGGCGCTCCCCGCCTGGCCCGTGGCCGAGCCACCCGCAGCCGGCGCCTGCGCGATGGTTCCGATCAGGAACGCGCCGACAATGAGCCCAGCCACGGCACCCAACGCGGGCGAGAGCCCGCGCGGCGCGTGGAACGGCTCACGCCGCAGCGTTTGTACGAGTTTGCTGACGCTGCTGCCGATGACCAGCGAAAGGCACGGGTACTCCAGCACGAAGAGGCCGAACGCGACCGCATTGCTGCTGGGATGGGTCAGGGTATACTGCGGAAACCCCGAGGCGAAATCCGCCACGATACCCAGCGGGCAGATCACCAGCGGCAGGAGCATGGCCCACCTCCAGCCGGTCGCCACGACGATCCCGCAGAGCAGATAGAGGGCCTGCACGACCAGGACCGGCTGGATGATCGCGCCTTCGAGGCCCTGGGCCACCCCATCGGCCACCACGACGAGGAAGAGTCCCACCAGCATCACCACATCCAGGACGGGGCGCCTACGACGGGGCGTGGTCGTCCCCGTGCCAGTGGGAGAAACCTTGGTTGCTGACATAGTGATTACTCCTTGCTACGATGCGCAAAGACGCGCATCAGACATCAAACCATCGCCGCAGGTCCTCTCATGCGGACCACACCCGCCGCCGGCTTGTGATCGCCGTCCGCCCACGCGCGCTGCGGCACGACAATGATTGTGGGGGCCGGGCTGGTCCTCGCCTACCTAACTGGCTTGCTCTGGCAGAGGGACAACGCCAAGTTGTTGCAGCAGGCCGAGCATGTCCATCTCGCCCCAGCGTTCCACCAGCTTGCCGCCCGCGAGACGGATGATGTCGATGCCGGTGAACCTCACGTGCTTGCCGGTTGGAGGCAGGCTCATGTATGCCCCATGCTGTGTTGCACTCACGCTCAGACGGGCCACCACCTTGTCCCCTTCCGCGATCAGGTCCTCAACCATGAAGTGCGTATCCGGGAAAGCCGTCGTATACCTGCTGAAAACTTGTCTTTCTCCCTCGATCCCAGCAGGCATGCCGGGAGGAAGAGCGTGATTGACGAAATTGGGATCGATGAATTCGTCGATGGCCGCCAGATTCTTCTTAGTGATCACTTCGTCATAGAAACGGCGCACCAGCGCCTTGTTGTCTTCGGTTGACATAGAACCGTCTCCTTTTCTTGCTGTGCTCTTTGGGAGCATCTCTTCGGTTTGTGTGTTTGCATCAAAACACCTAGCCTTCAAGCACGAGCTCTGTGACCATTTTGGTTGGTTGCGCGAGGTCGAGTCCGTGCAGTGCCAGCACTTGCTGGCGCAGAAAGCTCGCCAACGGGAGGTCAGGTGCCGCCAAATTCGGAAACAGGGCTTCGAGCTCCTCCTACTAGGACGCCTCCGGCCTGGGCCAAGGGGCCTGACTTGCTCACCGTTGGTCTGATGTTCTGGTTGCGCGCGAAGAAGTTGGTGGGATCATATGTGTTCTTGAGCGCGACCAACCGTTCGTAGTTGACGCCATACGCTGCCCGCACCCGCTCTTCCCCCTCGTTCCCCAGGAAATTGACATAGACGCCACTGCTCGCAAACGGCGTGAGCGCCCTCCAGCATGCACGGGCCGATGCGCTGTGCCGCGCTGCTTCGCCGCCATCCCAGGCGGCGAGCATGCTGACGACATAGGACTCCTCCCGCAGCGCAAAGGCGGTCGCGGTCGGACTCACCCGGCTGGCAGCCCCATGGACGTGCTGAATCAGGATCAATGAAGACGGTGAGGTGCAGGCTGCGCCATAGTCGGCGAGGGTTTCGATCGCCTCATCACTCAGATGCTTCAGCGTGCTGGCTTTCTCGTAGTAGTGGCGCCCGTTCGGCGCTCCCGCATCGGCCTGCGTGATCAGCTTGAGGTAGGATTGCGGGCGGATCAGATCGGCCAGTGGGGAGCCAAACTTCCTGACCGGCTCGACGAGGCGTTCGCCCTCATCCAGGGAGCCACAGTAGCAGAGGTTGATGACAATGGCGGGCAACCCGTCGGGCGTGGTCAGCAGGCAGGCATAGGCCGTCAGTTCGTCAGGAACGCTGCTGGTGTACTCGCGGTAGAAGCGCAGCACCTCGCGCGCCCTGCTCAGCGGGTAGACCACCTTGCCAGAGAGCAGCGGACCGACCGGGTGTAGTTGGAATGCGAAGGCAGTCACGATGCCGAAGTTGCCGCCACCACCGCGCAGGCCCCAGAACAGGTCGGGATGCTCGGTGGCACTGGCTCTGAGCAGGCGGCCATCGGCCGTGACCATGTCAGCCGCGAGCAGGTTGTCAATGGTCAAGCCGTATTTCCCCATGAACCACCCCAGTCCGCCGCCCAGGGTGAGGCCCGCGAGCCCGGTCCCAGCAACATTCCCAGTCGTGGTCAGTAGCCCAAATGGCTGGATCGCTCGGACGAATTCGGAAAGCCGGAGTCCAGCTTCGGCCCGCGCCGTGCAGGTCAGGGGATCAACGCGTATGCCCTTCATCTGAGAAAGGTCGATGACCACCCCCCCATCGCAGACAGACTGGCCACAGACGCTGTGGCCACCACCCCGGACGGCCACGGGAAGCTGCTGGATGCGTGTGAACTCGACCGCCCGCACGATGTCGGCATGGTTCGCACAGCGGATAATCATGGCCGGATAGGTGTCAATCATCCCATTCCACACCCGGCGGGCGCTGTCGTAGCCATCGTCGTCCGGCAGGATCACTTCACCGTGCAGGAAGGCCCTGAAGTTTCGAAGGGCCATGGGGTTTGTCGCTCTCTTCCTCATACGTCTCCCTCCTCTTGAACGTCTTCTCCTCTGACTCTTGAGGGTATTGTCCGACTGGCTTTTCCCTCATCGCCTGTACGCAGTTCTCCGACAAGACGAGAGGGCTACACAGGCTTCGGGGGTTCATTGGCCCTGAGCAACAGTTTCGCTTTGACATAGACTCGCCCAGAAATCTGCTCGTGCTGGTACAGGTCTTCTATCACACGCCTGAGACTGTCGATTGTACCGCCTTTGAACGAGAGCAGTTGCACCATGACTTCGGCGTCATGGGCATACTCAAGCGCTATCGACATCACTCGTTCGTCGAGTTGTCCAATTGCCCAGCTAAAAAAGGCTTCAGGGATGGCTCTTTGTTCTTGGAGCTGTACCAGCAGTTGATGCAAGTGTCCTAGCTGTGATGGCACTGTGGCAAGAGCCAGTGCCAGCCCGAAGACCTTTCTCTCAAGAGCCTCCTCACCGGCAGCACACAGTTCATCGCCGACAGCCAAGTTCCCGTTCTTGAGGACCTCCTCAAGGCAACGACGACCCAGGAGCTTGTTTTCTTCTGTTGACATGAGATCTTTTCCTTTCTATCCGTTCCACATAAAGAAGATGTCTGCTTCGATCTTTTGCAGAATATTCCCTTTGCCGGATCTACGTGGCTAGTAAGTCAGTTCGTGCAGGAGGGATATTCTGGTTGAGGCGGAACAGGTTGGTCGGGTCGTAGCGCTTCTTGAGCGCTGCCAGCCGTGCATAGGTCACTGGTGGATAGGCCTCATGGACCCGCCGCTCACCCTCGTCTTCAAGAAAGTTCACGTACACTCCATCGGCATAAGGCCGTAGCGCCTGCCAGATCTGTTGTGTGCGGACACGGGCAGGCCCGGCGTCAACGGCATGTTGGGTGTGGGCAGCAGTGCATCGTCCACGTAGATGGCATCGACGCGTTCGTTCAAGAAACAGAGGAGTCCGGCAATCGGCGAGCAGGCGGGCAGCGGGTCACGGTACCTCCACACGATATCCCTGAAGACGCTCTCCCCAACCCTGGCCGACCAGTACGCTGCCCGGCCTTTGTAGGGGCAACGCGTGGTGGTCTCGCTCGCCTGGAGCCACTCCATTTGCACATCCTGCTCCGGGAGATAATAGCGGACCGGCAGGCCCGTTTCGAGCAAGAGCCGAGGGCGATAGGTCTCCGCGATGGTCTGGCCGCCCAGGACGACGCGCACATGACGGGAACTGGGCAGAATATCCACCCGAACGTAGGGGTCGCGCGCGTGCGCATAGACCTGCTCGTCCTCTTCGTACCAGGCGTCCATCAAGTGCCAGTACAAGGCGACATAGCCCTTGACGTGCGGGCCGTCAGGTGGCGGGCTGAGATAGCTCCAGGCGGCGTTTTCAGCCACGCGGTCGCCCACCCGGATCGTCCAGTAAGAGGCCTCTCCTTTGAGGGGGGAATACGTGTGGTGATCGGTTGCCTCCAGGACCTCCTGTCGCACATCTTCCATCGGGAAGTAGTAGACCGGCACTCGCCCATATTCCTGTAAGCGCATGACCCGCTTGCTGTCGGCGATCGTCAGGCCGGCGAAGAGGACCCGCACCCTCCGCTGGCTGTCTTCCCAACGAAATTGCCCCGCCTGTGTGAGGACACCCATTGATCCCGGACCAAAGAACAGATCTTCATACGCTGGTTGCATCGTCGTTCCTCTCCTTCCTGAAACACCTTTACGTGGCAGTCCCTTCTCTGATGACGTGCCACGTTGTGTTGCATCTCAGACACCTGTACTGATCGCCTTGCCCTCTCTGCCTGAGGTTTGCTCTCACCGAGAGCGAGAAGAAAGCTGGAGACAAGAAGCCCAACGAGCGAGGGACCATCGCAAGCACCTCCCAGGGCGACAGCGGGCGTTCGACACGAGAGACATTGGATGACCCACACGGTGAGCAGTGTTCTGCTAAAGGATGTGGCTTCATATTTTGCTTCTCTCCTGTCTTCCGGGTGTGTCCGGTAGCAGAACTAGAAGCGGGTTTGCCTGCGAGCAACGGACCCGATCGCCCGCTTGCTTCGACATTCCGAAAGGACGCGCGGACAAGCGATCATCCATGCGCTGCGTCCTGGACGGTTGGTGACTGATCTCCTGCTGGATGACCGATTCCGGCGCCTGAACGGTGGTGATCAGACCTCAGACCTGCGTTGCAAACCGAGAGGCACTCTTGGGGTGACAGCTGGTGCTGTCGGCGAGAACGCCCTGCGGCTTTAGCTCCTCACGATGGACCTTGGCCAGCAGCCTCATCCAGGCAAGCACTTGCGGCAGGTAGACAGGCAGGGCGAAGCGGTAGGGGATATCATGATCGCCACCCGGACCACGCTCGAGCTCGAGCCGTCTGCTCTCCAGAGCACTCGCGCCTGGTGCACCCAAGCCGTTTCCTGCTGTGCCGTTCTCCTGCGCCGAGGGCTGGCTGCGAGCCGCGCTGGCCCCCATCAGCGCTGGCTGCCAGGGGCGCTCCGCGCCTTCATCGCGTGCTGGCGTCGCCTGTGTCCCCTCTGGGGAACGGATCATCCTTTCCTGGAGGAACTGTGCCGCGGTGACCGAGTGGGAGCCGAGTCCCTTGTTCTCTTGCCTGAGTTGTTCGTCCAGATCCTCACACGAGGAGGAAGAGAAGACGCGCAAGCGATCTTGCGGCAGAGCGCTATAGAGCCGCAGAAACTGCAACAAGGTCTGCAGTGAACTCAGGACCGTTGATTTCCACTGCCAGGTTGGCAGCGGATGCACCTGAATCGCACGCTGATACCACGCGACACGATAATACATGGTCTCTCTCCTTCTCTCCTGCGCTCCAAGATGATCCTTGAAGCCAGATCTGCCTCGTTGTGCGCCACTTTCTATCGGACCAGGCCTCCGCCTGCGGCGTGTTGGGCACCGGTCGCAGGTCGGTGCCATCGCTCTTCGCCGTGTAGATGTCCACCTGACCCGTGCTCGCCAGATGGGGGTCAACGCGGAGAAGGTATGGGAAACGGAACCGTCAAAACTGGCACAAGCGCGTTAGATGCCGGCGTCGATTCAGGAACAAAGCGATCTCCCCGCAGCCGTCTCTCCCTGGGGTGAGATGGTGCGACGCTGACATGCAGTGCAAAGGAGCCCTGCGGCCTTGCAGGCTGCCGGGGCTTTGCTTCATGGTGCTTGCGCTCAGTCTCCCATCAGCGATGCTGCCGTTTCGATGCGCGCTCAGAAGCCCGGGCCTCTCCTCCTGCTGGAGTGATCCCCGAGGAGGCGAGCGAAACACCACCTCAAGGATGTCGAACCACCCGTTGACAAAGCCGGTGGGGAGTTGCCCAGCCTGTTGCAGCGCGGCTCCATCCCGAATGAATTGTGCCCACTGGTGGCCTGGCGTTTGCACCAGATGAGCCACGAGGGCTTCTTCTGGGGAAGCGATGCTGGTCGCATGCCATGCATTGGACCCAAAGGACACCTCCTCCCCTTGGTGAAGCACCATCGTCGTGAGCTGCTCATAGCCATGGGTCACTTCGGCTTGCCCGGAGATCACCACGAGTGTTTCAACTGAGGGGTGACGATGAGCTTTCTGCAGGTAATTCAGCTGGGCTGGTGGCATCGTCATCTTGATCGTGGCGCAGTGGCTCTCCTGCTTGAGGACTTCAAACAGGTTCCCGCCAATCGTAAAGACTCCAGACATGGGACTCCTTTCTGCCCAGAACGGCCTCCTCTGCGCGAACGTGTCATCACGTGTCAAGCAGGTAGGCTGGCCGCTGCTCACGCTTGTTGGGGTGGAGCTACGGAAGCTTTTTAACCAGTGTACGTTCAGAGATGACCACAACTAGGATGAAATCGATGACTCCTGAGAGTTTCTCCTAGTGAAAGGTGCGTATGCAACGGGTCCGCTCTTTCCCAATGATACCTGGAGATCAGCCGGCTCGCATCCTGGAAAACCATACTCTCTGGGGTCCGCAACCCCAATCTTTTGCTCCTGAGGTTGACCCTACCCTACTACTTTGGTCTCCGACCCAAAAATAAGGGAGGAAGAGTTCGTTCCTCTCTGCCTCCCCGAGCATGGACTCTGTCCATAGGCACTCACCGACTATAGCGAGGGTTTCTGCCTGGGGACCTCCACGTCTTGCGGTGCCTTGGCAAGCCCCTTGTCGACTGCCCAGGCAGCAATCTGGGCACGCGAGGAAAACCCGAGTTTGGTGAAGATATGGGTGATATGCGCCTCCACGGTGCTTACGCCGACCACCAACTCGTCGGCAATGGCGCGATTGGATTTCCCCTGGGCGACCAGGCGTGCCACCTCGCGCTCACGCGAGGTCAGCCCGCCGAAGTGCTGCTTGAGCGCTTGACGGAGCGAAAGCGGAGGAGACGGCGGGGATGCGAGGGCATGAGGGAGCGGATCGGATGCTGCCTCCTTCTGGTTTGCCGGACCTGGCGAAGCACCTGTCGGGAGGGCGTCTTTCATCTTTCCAGCCTCTTCGATGGCCTGCGAAAGCTCCAGCGCACGCCCCGCTTTCCAGGCTTCTGCAAACGCCGCTTCGTCCAGTTGGGTTCGGATGCCCTCAACGAGGTGGTCATACTCCGCACGACGCAGAGGCGAAAGCTGGATGCCTCTGGCCTCGCGCAAGGCCTCGACTGCTCCAAGCAGACGTGCCGCTTGCTCCGGCTGGCTAAGTAGGCTGGCCACTCCCGCCACCCCTGCCAGGTTTTCGGCAACCCCATACGTGTAGCCGTACTCGAGGTTGAGCTCAAAGCTCTGCTGGTAAAACGCGAGAGACTCGTGATACTCGCCCCTGCGCAAGTCGACGGCTCCCAGATGCGTCAGCGCGTCGGCAGCGTATTTTTTGCCCTCCATCTCTCGTGCGATTGCCAGAGCTTCCTCGAAATAGGTGCGCGCACTGGTGTCATCCCCCTGTTGCAAGGCTACCAGCCCCAGGGCATCAAGCGGCAACGCCAGCATCAGCTTGTCCCCAACGAGGCGGAGCAGTGCCACGCTCTCCTCGAGGAGGGAGCGTGCGGCTTCAAGGTCACCCAGCTCGAGCGTGGTTTCACCGAGGAGACGCAGCGCCATGGCAATACCCCACGCTTCTCCCACTTCCTGGAACACCTGCAGACTCTCCCCCGCCAACTCCTTCGCAATGCTAGCGTTGCCTTGTCGCAGTGCCACATCTCCCAGCAACCCCAGTGCGTTTGCAAGCTCCAGCTTACCTGCTGCACCCACTTCCCGTCCAACCAACACGCTCTCCTCAAGCACCTGCTGCACCTCTGGGAAGTCGCCTTGTGCCCACAGCAGCAGCCCTAGCCCTCGGAGTGCTCTCGCGCGTGCGAGCGTGTGCGCCTCTACGCCTGGTTGTGCCAGCACCTGCGCGAACCAGTTGCGCCCCTCACGCTCATGATTGCAGGATCCCCAGAACCCCAGGAGCGCACCCGCCAGTTGGAGGCCCATTTGGGCTTCCTTTCGCTCCAGTGTCCAGTGCAGGGCTGCCCGCAAATTGTCGTGGTCAGCCTCCAGGTGTTTGAACCAGATGGATTGCTCGGCGCTCCGCGTTTTCGGATAGGCCTCCTCAGCCAGAGCCAGGAAAAAGGTCGCATGCTGCCGTCGCAGGGCTTCCGCCTCACTGCTTGCTTCCAGGCGTTCCAGCGCGTATTCGCGAAGGGTCTCCAGCAGTAGCAGGCGTGGCTCGCCATCGATCGCAGCCTCTTGCTTGAGCAAGCTCTTGTCCACAAGTCGCGCCGCTATGTCCCGCACATCTTCCCCCAGGTCTCGATTGGCATGACACACAGCCTCAGCTGCCTCTAAGGTGCAGCCCCCGATAAAGACCGCCAGCCGCCGAAACAGGGTCTTTTCGGCCTCCTTCAGCAGGTCATAGCTCCAGGCGATGGTCCCGCGCAGCGTCTGCTGGCGCAAGGGCAGATCCTGTGCTCCTCCGACCAGTAACTTGAGCCGGTTCCGCAAGCCCGAGAGCAGCGCCTGGAGGGAGAAGAACTTGCTGCGCCCGGCGGCCAGTTCGATGGCCAGGGGCAGACCATCCACCTGCTGGCAAATTGCCGCGATTGCCGGGGCATTCTCACGAGTCAAGGCGAAATCGGAGTTGGCCGCCTGAGCGCGATCGAGAAAAAGGTGGATGGCCCCGTACTCCGTCATCTGGTCGAGCGGCGGTGGGTTGCGCAGGTCCGGGAGCGTAAGGGGTGGCACGACGAACTCGTACTCGCCGGAGAGATGGAGCAATGTCCGGCTGGTCACCAGCAACTGGACGAGAACCGGTGCGGCTGTAACGATCTGCTCGAAGTTGTCGAGCACCAGCAACAGCTGCTTCTCCCACAGGTAGTCTTGCAGGTTTTTAAGCATCGCCTGATTTGCCTGTTCCCGCACCCCAAGCGCCAGAGCGATGGTCGAAACGACCAGCTCCGGGTCGGTCAGGGGTGCCAGGTTCACAACAAAGACGCCATCAGTGAAGCGATCACGCAGGTCGGCTGCGATCTGCAAGCTCAGGCGCGTTTTGCCGACGCCTCCGGTCCCAGTCAGCGTGACCAGGCGTACCTCTGGACGTGAGAGCAGCCTACAAACTGCCGCCACGTCCCGCTCACGCCCAATGAGGGACGTGAGTGGTGCTGGCAAGCGGGACTGAGGAAGAGAACGCATCTCGTGCATGACTCCTGTCACTCCTGGTATGCCATTCATCTCTTGCAGGATACTTCAACATAGACACACGCTGAGTCCACTGGTACTGCCCGGTCAGATGCTGCTTGAGCGCGAACTAGCCCGCCCCGCGAGGATGGATCTCCGCATCGACGGTGAGGGGGCGGAGAAGGGCGGCCGCGTCAGGGGAGGCAAGGTCGCGTTGGACGAGCAGGACAACGGCCAGGTGACAGGCCCCCGCCGGTCGGGCTTGGAGCCGGAGTTCTTGCACGAACGACTTGTCGGTTCCTGGGGGAAACGGCTCGACGCTCGCCTCGCCGTTGACACTCAACAGGGCAAAGCCCCTGGCACCTTCAGAGACGAACGCATACCCGCTGGTCGCAAAGGAGATGTCCATGCCAGTGCCTGCGCCGTCCAAGGGCAGGACCAGCGAGAACACGCGTGCCGCGACCAGATCGGGCGATTTGCCGGCGTCGACCTCGGCTTGCAGCTCACCGAACGTGAGTGTAAACGCCTGCCCGTCGTCGCCGGCAGCGGCCAGCTGCGAACGGAAACTGGCCTCGTTCATTTTTCGCTCCTCCCGCTTCCCTGCGCCCGGTCTTGGGGTCAAGAACAAGGCTCGAAGCGAGCACGAATGGCTCGCTGTGGCGTTCAGCGAGCGTATGCTGCATCTACTGGTTTGACTGACTACTCCTAACTCTACCTCGGCTTGCTGAGTTCAGCCTGTGAAAAGACTGAGCTGAAGCTGAGAAAGCAAGCAGGCACGAGATGCGCCGTTGTGCTTCTCATACCCTTGTTAATGAAGAGTCAGTACGACCAGGACAGCAGTTGTGAAAGCCCCTCATGACCTCATCCCAAAAGGGGAAACCCACCTTCCATGTCGAGCACGCATCCAGCAAATTGCCATCAAGGAAAGCGAAATCGCCGCCACTCTCATATTACTCACGTGCGCTTGTTTGCTTGCTTGCCTTCTCAGCTTCAGCTCAGTATATCTCACACTTCCCCTGGTTTCCTCAACGGGGACAGGCACCAAGGTAGTAACCAATATCTCAGGTTCCTCTCAGGTCCAGAACCTGTGCTGGCTACTTGGGCCATCTGTTCGCAAATAAGTATTTTAAATAAGAATGAATCGACAAGCCCCTTCTTGCAGAGAAACGTGAGATGAGAGTACAATCGACAAGGTTTGCTCTGCCTTCATGCTCATGCAACCCCCCTTTCAAGAAGGAGAGGGGTACAGCCCCTCTCGGTAGTGGATAATTTGGGCATCTCTCCCAATGACTTGACAGGGCTTTCGACTCTGCTTATCCTTGCTTGATACCGGAGCGCTCTAAGCTCACCATTTCAGGCGGCGAGGATCCTTATGGCCTTTCAGATTGACGTGTTCCTGCTTGTGTTCTTCCTCATCCTTTCTCTGGCATGGCTTTGGCGTCATGGCTGGCTCCCTCGCCAGCCTTCCCACTTCAAGACAGGAGCGGTGCGCACCCCTCTGCACCGTCTTCTCAAGCCACGCACTCCTCTTGACTGCCCCGCCTGTCGTCTCGCCTCCACTCCCTCCTCCGGTGTGAGACCTGCCAGTACCCCAGTACGTCCCTAGCGTGAGGTCAAAAGCCGCCGGGGAGCACCCAAGCACGTGAACACCGAAGGCTTTGCCTGTCCCAACCAGCAGTGCGCGTACGTTGGGATCACCGACGCTTCTATCCATCCCCTGGTTGGCGATGGCAAGCATGGCCCGGCTTCGCGCATCCAGACGTTTCGAGGTCTCGCCTGCCGCGCCACGTTCAGTGCTCGACGTCACACTCCTTTGTATCGTCTGAAAACCTCCTCCCGTGCCGGGTCGCCGTCGTGCTCTCTGCGTTGGCCGAAGGGCTGGACCTTTCCGCTGCCGCACGGGTCGCGGGGCTACCGGCAGGCCACCATCAGCACCTGGCTCACTCGCGTAGGCCAGCACGCTGAGCTCTTCCACTAGCACACCTTCCGCAACCTCCACCTCCCGCACCTGCAGTTGGACGAAATTCGAACCAGGCTGCGAAGCGCCAAACAGGTGCTGTGGCTGGTCATTGATCCTCTAACGAAGATTCTTCCTGCCCTTGAGCTCGGCTCTCGCACGCAACATACGGCGCATGTCCTCATCCATTCTCTCCAGCGGACCCTGGCTCCTGGTTGCATCCCGCTCTTTCCCAGTGACGGCTTAAACCTGTACTTCTAGGCGACTCGCGGCCCACTTTGGTCAGTGGCTTGCATTCGGTCGTCGAGGGCGCAACGTGCGCCGTTGGCAGGTGGCGGCGAGTCTGATTTACGGCCAGGTGAAAAAATGCTACCAGCGGCGCAAGCTGGTCGGCGTCAGGCACGTGATGCGTCTGGGGACATAGGCCGATCTCCAAGTCGCCTTACAGGGATTAGGGCTCTCTGGGCGCTTGAACACCGCCATAATTCCGCGGGTGAATCTGACCGTTCATCATGGCTGCTCAGCGCTCGCACGCCGCACCTGGGCCACGGCTCAGCAGTCCTCCTGCCTGCTTGCCCACCTGGAATGGTGGCGTGCGTACTCTCACTTTGTGCGCCCCCATGCCTCGCTGTGCGTGGCGCTCGTACAGCCGGCAGCCGCGAGGTGGCAGACGGCTGGTGCAACGCTATCGACAGCATACTCCGGCGATGGCAGCAGGGAGAACCAACCGACGATGGTCAACGCGGGAAGTCCTGTGTTATCCTTTGCCGCCAGTGCCATGCTTGACCTGGTGAGCGTGAATGGGGTTGTGAAGACGCTCCGTGAAATGGCAATGGGTGGCTTAGTGAAGGTGGAATCAGGCAGGTGAGTGGATCTACAGAATGAAACATCCTCTCTCAGAGTCAAATGAGGAGAAAGTCAGCCCGACATGCCTTCTCCGGAGGCTGAGCGAATTATCCATCACGTCTGTGCTGGCTACATGGTGTATCTGTTCTAGAATGATGAGAGAAAAGTACCAGCTGTAGGCAAATTTATCATGTGTAAGTAGGCATGAGGAGGAATCAGCCATGCATTATAAAAGAGCGTGTGTGCAAAGGAAGAGCCAAGAGAGCCGGCGAAATGAGGAGACTTCGATATGGAAGGACAAATGTTCTAGTAATGCTTAAAAGATGCATAAATACTCGAACCGGAACCGACGGGCGACGACCTCGCTGTCGCCAATTTTATACCTCCTCCAATTACCCACTTCCACACTCTTCCAGAAGCTGCAAAAAGTGCTCTCAGCAATAGATGTTGAGCCAATTCCTGAGCAAAGAAGGCCTGGCCCACGAGACATACCCTCTGGTATCCCAGAGCACGAATGGCATATCGTTCTTGCCAGGGTTGCTCATCATGAATCGTACCGCACCATTGCCAAAGATTACCAGGTCTCAAGAGAAACCATCCGCCGGTTAGTCCAGGCGTCAACACAGGCCAGCTAATGGGCTTCGGGAACTCTGAACTCACCCCTGCTGAACTACGGCGAGATCACACCAATGGAAGTGTAGCGTTCTCCGCGTCCACAGCACCGAAGGCCCCCAAATCTGCCTGCTAGGCCCAGCCACTCGCCACGGCTAGAGCTCGGCTGCCTGCTCGGGGCGGCTGCTCTCCTCATCCGCCTCGTCCTCCAGGGCCCCCAGGGCGCGCAGCGACGCCTTTTGGGCCTCGGAGAGCCCCCGGATGCCCGTGATGTTGAGGCGCTCGTAGGGCCGGTCGCGACGCAGGGTGCGCAGGGGTTCGCCGCTGTGCACATCCCAGAGCCTGATGGCCCCATCATCGCCGCAACTGGCGATTCTTTTCGATTCTTTTACCATCGGGGCTGACCTTGAGGGCCTGCACCTTCCCCTGATGGGCTTCTCGCTCCCGCAGGCACGCTCCGCTCGGCAGGTCCCACCAGCGCAGCCTGCCATCACTGCCTCCACTGATGAGCCGATCCCCGACCGGATGCCAGGCGACGGCATCGAGCACGCTCGCCAGCCCCTGCAGGGCAGAGAGGCGCTCCCCGCTACGGGCATCCCACACGAACAGCTCCCCGCCCTCTCTGCCACCACCACCGGCGGCCAGCCGCCTGCCGTCGGGACTCCAGACCACGCTCCAGACGGGCCCGTGATGTTCCGAGAGGCGCTGGAGCAGTGTGCCATCAGAAGCGTCCCACATATAGACGTGCCCATCTTCCCCACCGCCGACCAGGCGCGTGCCATCCGGGCTCCAGGCCACGCGCCCGATCCAGTTGGCGTACGCCTGTCCGACCCCACGGTGGGAGCCGGTGGTCACATTCCACACGCGCACCCCTTGCAGCAAGGTGCCGCAGGCCAGCAGCTTGCCGTCTGGACTCCAGGCCACCCCGAGGAAGTGGGTGTCGGGGTGGTCGCGGTCCCGCAGGATCTGGGTACAGGATCCGGTGGTTGGGTCCCACAGCCGGATGCTCCGATCCCGCCCGCTCGTGGCGAGCACGCGTCCATCGGGACGCCATGCCACGCTGTACACTGTCCATGTATGGCCGCGCAACACACGAGGCGGCTTGCGGCCCTCCACCTCCCAGAGGCAGACCTCGGTATCGGAACCGACACTGGCGAGCTCTTTGCCA
>WNFJ01493831.1_pt2 | contig 26695 bp, 22 predicted proteins | sample 5400461 | NCBI WGS metagenome assembly WNFJ01 (sample SAMN13153349, study PRJNA577476) | soil metagenome | isolation source: 115 cm saprolite on Douglas fir-dominated hillslope | place: USA:California | collected 2013-09-17
CCACTTGCTTGAACGCCGACACAAAAGTTTCCATCTCGGGCTTTTTCCCAATGGTGACGCGCATGTGATTTGGCAGAGCAGGGAACAAGCGCCCAACATGGACGTTTTGTTCTTTCATCGCCTTGATAAGCGGCACCACTGAGCGTCTGCAGTCGATCATGATGAAGTTGGCCTGGGAGGGAATGGTCTTGTAGCCCGCCGTCGCAAGTTCAGAAATGACAAACATTTTCGCTTCGCTGTTTAAACGCTGGCCGTTTGAAACCTGATCTGGATCATCCAAGCTGGCACTCGCCGCGGCCAGGGCCATAATGTTGACGCTGTCCCACATCTGGTACGGGCGCATGCGCTCCATGGTTTCTTTTTGCGCCACGCAATAACCGCAGCGTAATCCGGCAATGCCGTAAACTTTTGAAAATGTACGCGCGACAATCAGGTTTGGATTGTCTTTCACCAGCGGAACGACACTCTCGTAATCGGGGCTATCCGCGTAATGAAAATACGCCTCGTCCACAAGGATCATCGTCTCACGCGGCGTCTTCGTGATAAAATCGCGCAGCTGATCCTTTGGCGTGATGCTGGCGGTAGGATTATTAGGATTGCAGACATAAATCAAACCTCCTTTGGCTGCGGGAAGCATTTTTGGAAGGTCGTGCGCAAACGTGGGTGTCAGCGGCACCTTCGCGACTTCAGCGCCGTTTGTCTTGGCCTGTTCCAGAATCGCTTCAAAGGTTGGATCAGCCGCGACAAGATTGCCTCGCTCCTTGCCGGTGAATGTTTCTGCACAGAGTTTCAGAATCTCGCTGGAACCATCGCCGAGCAGGATTTGATCGTGATTCACGCCGTTCAGCTTGGCCAGCTTGTCAATTACCACGTTGTTGTGTTCATCCGGATAACGGCAGGTGAGGCCAAATGAATCTGTCATGGCTTTTAATGCTTTTGGCGAGGGCCCGTAAGGATTCTCATTCGCGCTCAAGCGCACAACGCCGCCGGTTGCACCGATGCGCTCTGACAGTTTGGCGGAGGAAAACGCAGGCCTGGCGAGAGCCGCAGCCGCGCCGACCCCCAATAGCTGCGCGAATTTACGTCGAGAAATGGAAATGGTATTCATTGTTGGATCCTCGTTAACCTCGATTGTTAGACTGATCTGAACCGAATGCCAGACCGAATTGCGCCAACTGCGTTTTTGCTGGCAGTCTTCGTCGCATTCGCAACTCATGGGTGCGGCAAATCACGTCAAGAGAAGAACGCGCAGACCCTTGCTGCACGTGTGCGAATTGAATTTCTGCATGCTTGGAATAATTACGAGCGGTATGCGTGGGGCCACGACGCATTACGACCTTTAAGTAAAACCGCGCACGATTGGTACGGACAGTCGCTCTTGATGACTCCAGTCGATGCGCTCGACACACTCGTTTTGATGCATCTTGACGCCGAAGCCGCGAGGGCGCGATCGCTTATCGTCAGTGATCTCTCGTTCGATCGCGATATTTACGTCAAAAATTTCGAGATAACGATACGCCTGCTCGGTGGGCTTCTCTCCAGCTATCAACTGACAAGCGACAAACGCCTGTTAAGCTTGGCTGAAGATTTGGGCACTCGGCTGCTTCCGGTTTTCGATTCACCGACGGGGATGCCATACGTCTATGTCAATCTCCGGACTGGCCAAACCCGCGGCGCGGTGACGAATCCGGCAGAAACCGGCACGCTGCTGTTGGAATTTGGCACGCTGAGTAAGCTAACCGGCAGGCCCGTTTTCCACGACAAAGCAAAACGCGCTTTAGTCGAAACCTTCAAGCGGCGTTCAAAGCTCGGGCTTGTGGGGCAAAGTATCAACGTCGAGACGGGTGCGTGGACGAACACGGATAGTCACATCAGCGGCGGCATTGACTCATACTACGAGTACCTCTGGAAGTGCTGGCTTCTGTTTGGCGACAAAGATTGTCGCGATATGTGGAAAGCCAGCATTCCCGCCGTTAACAAATACCTTGCCGACGAGACAGGCAGTGGATTGTGGTACGGTCACGCCGACATGCAGACGGGTAAGCGCACCGAGACGACTTACGGCGCGCTCGATGCATTTTTTCCTGGGTTGCTGGCTTTCTCAGGCGATCTCGCGCGGGCGCGTCGCCTGCAAGCTTCCTCGTTCAAAATGTGGAACCTGTACGGCATTGAGCCGGAAATTCTTGACTACAAGACGATGCACGTGGTCGCCGGCAGTTATCATCTGCGCCCAGAGATCATTGAGTCCACTTATTATCTTTATCATTACACAGGTGACCCGGAGTATCGGCAAAAAGGCGAGAAAATGTTCGACGACTTTGTCAGATATTGCCGCACGGAATCCGGCTACGCTGCGCTTGCCGACGTGACCAACAAACAACAACTCGACGAAATGGAGAGCTTCGTTCTGGCCGAGACTTTCAAGTACTTTTATTTGCTCTTCGCGTCACCCGGAACTTTGGAGTTCGATAAAGTTATCTTTAACACCGAAGCGCATCCGCTGAAGCGAATGTGATGAAACGTTCTGCTAACATTTTCGTATGATGTTCGAGCTGCTGAAGCAGCGAAGGCGACGTCGCCTGCAAGCGCGGCCGTTTCCCAAAGAATGGCTGGTGTTGATTGAGCGTCATGTTGTATTTTTTCAGAGACTTTCCGCGACCGACCGCGCGGAACTACTTGCTCACATTCAAGTATTTCTTGCCGAAAAACGTTTCGAGGGGTGTGGCGGTTTCGCGATCACGGATGAGGTCTGCGTGACTATCGCGACGCAAGCTTGTCTTTTATTGTTGCATCGCAGGACGGACTATTTCCCCGGTCTGCTCACGATTCTTGTTTATCCATTGACATACATGGTGGAAGAAAAACGGCAGGTCGGTGAGCATGTTTGGGAACAGGGGACCGTGAGTCGCTTTGGTGAGACCGGTCGCAGAATGGGTTCGTTGGTCCTCTCCTGGGGCGCCGTTAAACATGGCGCGGCTGATCCCGCCGATGGTAAGAACGTTGTCCTTCATGAATTTGCTCACCAACTCGACTTCGAAAATCATGCAGCCGACGGAGTGCCTGGATTGGCAACGCGTGAACAGCAATTCTCGTGGAGTGAAGTTATGAGAAGCGAGTTCGCGTCATTGCGCGCGGCCGACGAGAGCGGAATGCCGACCCTGCTCAACACGTACGGAGCCACCGATCCCGCTGAGTTTTTCGCTGTATCGGTCGAAGCTTTCTTTGAACGACCGCACGCGCTTCGGGTTCGTCACCCAGAACTGTACGTAGAACTGCAAGCCTATTTTAATCAGGACCCGGTGGAATATTCTGGCGAGCAATAGCGGCGTTTCACACGCAAGCCGCTACATCATTGTGGCTGAGGTACAATCCGAAGATACGGCTTAGGTGCCTTCCAGCCTTGCGGATAACGTCGCTTCGCCTCTTCGTCGGAGACCGAGCCGGCGATGATCACGTCGTCGCCCGGCTTCCAGTTCACTGGAGTCGCCACCTGGTGTTTCGCGGTCAATTGCAATGAATCAATCACTCGCAAGACTTCATCAAAATTCCTGCCTGTTGTCATCGGATAAACAAGGATCAGCTTGATCTTCTTATCTGGCCCGATGACGTAAACGTTGCGCACCGTTGCATTATCTACAGGGGTACGCTTCTTCGCGTCGCCCGCGGTATCGGCGGGCAGCATTCCGTACAGCTTGGCTACGTTGAAGTCAGCATCGCCTACAATTGGATAATTAGGCGCGTGTCCTTGCGTCTCTTCAATGTCTTTCGCCCATCCTGAATGATCGCCTGTCGAATCGACCGATAATCCCATGATCTTTACGTTTCGACGCTCGAACTCCGGCTTTATTTTCGCCATATAACCGAGCTCGGTTGTGCAGACGGGGGTGAAGTCCTTCGGGTGTGAAAACAGGATAGCCCAGGAGTCGCCGATCCAATCGTGAAATCGAATCTTTCCGTGGGTAGTTTCTGCTTCAAAATCTGGTGCTGTCTCGCCAATCTTCATTGTTCTTCCTCCGATTTTTGTTCGCAGCAGGTTATTTCAAACTGTTGAGCGAAAGTCAATCTCCGCCTTGCGAGATCAACTCACAGAACTTGCTGAGATCGATGTTGCCACCCGAAACAATGGCGACAATCGGGCCTTTGCCAGCTCTTCCACTCAGCGCCGCAGCGAGCGGCAGTGCGCCAGCGCCCTCGGAGATGATCCGCGCCTTTTCTGCCATGAGTCGCATCGCCTTTTTTGTTTCCTCGAGAGTGACGACGAAGTAATCGTCCACTAGCGGTTTCATTCGTTCCCACATGCGAGGAAACATACTTTGGCCCCCTGCGCCATCCACGAATGAAGCTTCCCAGTTTGTGAACACTTGCGGCGAACCCTTCTCGAACGAAAGCGCTGCCGACGCGGCCGTTTCCGGCTCGACGCCAAACACTTTTGTCTCCGGCTTGAGCGCCTTGATTGCGCTGCCCACGCCAGTGATCAGTCCGCCACCGCCAATGCTTGCGATGACAGCTGCTGTGTCCGGTGCATCCTGAAGAATCTCCAATCCCATCGTGGCGTGACCGGTGATGAAATTGTGATCATCGAAGGGATGAATGAATGTTCCGTCTGTTCCGGGAAACGATCTTTCATCGAGCGCTTTCCATGCAACGTCGTACGGCACAGGAATGAGTTTGGCGCCGAGCGCTTTCATTCGCTCCAGCTTTGATTTCGGCGCCGTTTCGACAACTACAACTGTGCACGGTACATTTGCGGCTCTTGCCGCATAGGCAACGCCCTGGCCCGCGTTCCCCGCGCTAATTGTCCAAACTCCGCACTTCCGCTCCGCCTCGGACAGAAGGGCGACGGCATTGGCGGCACCACGCAATTTATACGCGTTGATCGGCTGAAGGTTTTCCAGCTTGAGTCGAATGTCAGGCAACTCTGGTCCGAGCTCGAGGCGAATCAGCGGCGTGCGCACGATCGTGCTCGCGATTCGCTCGCGTGCTGCGTGTATTTCAGTCAACTCAATCGGTCTGACAGGGTCAAGTGTCATGGACATGTCGCCTTTGTCTTAACGCGTGAATCAATTCGCGCCACTTCTATTTCCCGATGATGAAAATTGAACGCCACAGCGCTAGCTCGGTCTGAGCATTTCACCATGATCAAAATTACCACTACAGTTCTAATCGCAGCTGCGATGCTTACGGCGTCCAGCGCATTTGCAGGAGGCAAGGCCTGTTGCGCAAAAGGCGCAGCGAACAACGCGTCGATGTCATGCGTCAATTTGGCGGCGCTTAATCTCACGGCCGATCAGAACGCAAAGATCGAAGCGTGGCAGGCAGAATGCATGAAAGCAGGTTGCACGAAGGAAAGCAGGCAGACCTTCCTGAGCCAGGCGAAAGCAATTCTTTCCGCAGAGCAGTTCGCTCAATTAAAAGCCCAGTGCAAAAAGACAGTAGGCGCGACGAAAACCCAGACCTGATCGCACTCCCGTTTTCCACCGTTCTTACACTCGATCGCGCCGGAAGAAATTCCGGCGCGTTTTTTTGGTTTCGCTGTGCGAGTTGGTTTGTGATTAGCCTTTAGTCATTACTGAAACTGCAATCATTTTGCTCGCGAGCGCGACGACAGTCTAGGCGGTGTTCAGACTACGAGCTGGCGCCGTTGAAGTCGCATTGACTTTACTTGAGCGCTTTTTCAAGCAAATCAGCCAGGCGCCAGCCAGCTTTGTGTAATTCGTCCCGGACAGTTTTCGTCGCCCACGTACGATAATTGATTTGGCCTGGCCGAGGTTTTTCGTCCGCTTCACCGGCCGCGACGACGCGATCTTCTTCTTGTTGCGGGTGGACATTTGTGAATTGCACGCGCTCATGTGCCTTGCGTGTGATCGGCAGGATTTCGTCCGCCCACATCTCGGCATAGTTATCGATCGGAACACTTGACGGCATTCGCCAGTCCCGGGGTTCATGTGTCGCCATCTCGTGAACCAGCTCTGTCTTGAGCGGCCCGATGAAAGTCTGCAATTCACTTTTTCCTAACTTCCCCGGCACTCGAGGAAAAAGTGCGTTCACCGTGTCATAGTCCCAAAAGCCGTGGAATTTCTTCTTGTGCATGCCGCGCGTGCGTGGCGGTTCGTCGCTCAGCTCAAACGTAAAGGTATTTCCACCCTCATCTCCGAGAGTCGCCTTGTCTTTATCCGGATCGGCGATTCGTCCCTGCGCATCGAAGTATTCCGCGCCGACATGCAACGGCTGGTGAATATCAGCCACGTAATGAGCCAGCAAAATCAACGCTACAGCCTTCGTGATTTTGCGGTCATTTTGTTCGGGCAGTTTTTCCTGAAGAACTTGAACGCAGAACGGAATCATATGCACTATGTCCCATCTGCTGCGACCCGCAGTCCCGTCACGATATTTTTGTGCCGGCACTGCCGGAACGTCAGTGTAGTGAAACCAGTGATGCGATGGCACGGTTGAATTCGGATCGTGTGTTGGCTGATTTGCCCGCCAGAAATCCCGCAGTTGCCCGTCAATGTTGCGATGCGCCGAATAATGGAATGACCTTGGATCGTCCGCACCGTTTTTGTCCCAGCCTTTGATTTCGTCCGGAATCACGGACGCTCTTTCCAATGTAAGCCCCTCGAGCAGCGCGGCGATTTTTGCGGCAGTGGGCGTATTCGTCAGTCGCTCGTCTGCAATAGCACCGACGATTTCATGTCCCAGCGGACCGTACGCGTGCGCCGGAATTATTGACGAGAGGATGGCAGAAATCGCCAGAAGCAAGCTACGGCAAGTCGCGGATTTCATTTTCGTCGCCAACATTCGCGCAAATTTGTCCGAGGCGTGTCTGAAGTTTCGGGAAATGCGATCCAGCCCAGTAGATTTGGTCGCAGCCAATGCAGCGCCGGAATTGTTCATAGTGGATCTTCGTAAGCGGCTCAAGCTCCTCAAGTATGTCAGCCTTCGCGATTTCCTGGAGCAGCGTGTTACAGCGAAGGCACCGGGTGAACGGGGCGATCAACCGAAGAAGATCAAATCGACGGATTACCTCGATAGTTTGTACATCCGGGTCTTGGGATCGCGGGCAATAACCGGTTTTTACGATTGCATGCATGAGCAAGCGCCGGTCGCGCGTCAGAAGCGCCCGGTTTTCGTAGTGCATTACATCGAGTAATTGCCGGTCATGCGCTCGAGAATCGTAAGCGACATCGAAGCCAAGTAATCGCAAGTTGCGGGTGAGTTTGCCGAGATGGCCGTCCGCGATAAATCGGCTGGTCGTGCAGACTTGCAGCCGTTTGTGCCTGGATTGCGGATATTGTATTCCCGGCGGATAAATCTCGAATTCGGCATCGCTCGTCACGCGGTAGCCAAAATCAACCGTGTCGCCATTAACCACGATCAAATTCACTTCCGGGTGCGGCACGCCGCACGATTCGATCACGTCTTTTATCGAGGTCTTTTCGCTCAGGGTACGTTCAACGCTCTTGCGACGAATTCTTGATCTGAGAAAAAAATCGAGGTCGCCATGGAGATTGAGTCGAACCGAAAACGACTTCACATCAATCGAGGATACGTGCGTTGGCATAAGCGTACTCAAAGGTAGTTGCTCGTGGTCGACCCATGAATTTACCTGGACCAAGAGGTTCATCTTCGCCGAAGTAGCAGTCCATTTGCCATCGGCGCAGGCCGCCACCGGTATCCATGATTTTCCACCGAGTGCTGGCAAAAACCTTTTGCACCGCTGGAGACTCCGTCTCAATGATTGCCCCACGACGCAATCCGCTCTGGCCCAGTTTTGCCGCAGCGGAATACCGGTCCACCAAAACCCCGCCTCCGCCCGTAGGATGCGAAGCGAAACCAAATGAGTTCCCGCCCGCGTAACGAATGTAATAGCGTCCGTTAACCGGCGTCACGATTCGGCCAAAGCCCTCCTTTTTAACCGAGCGAAGAAAATCGCGTGGATACGTTCGGCCATGTAATCCGGGTTTTGTGACAGGCGTTGCATCAAAGCCGCGCTCAAAAGTAAAACCGGATTCTTTGGGTGTGTAATACAACGTACAGACTACGAAGTATTCGCCGTTATGCCCTTGCGGACGTCGCGCTAATTTTTCGTTTTCATAAGCAAGCCGCTGCACCACCTCCGGCCATGGAATGTCTGCGCGAAGCTGCGAATAGCTCGCTGATAAAATGGCGAAGCTCGCGATCGTCGGAGTCAGTCGCCGAACACCGATTCGATTGGCCCGCCGATTAAAATTTCGATGGGAAGTCGTTTCCATTCGTATTCGTAAGGAGGTTGTTTCCATTGAAATTGTTCATGATAAATCCTGCGGATGCGCTTTATGATTTGCACTCCGGTAATAAAAGGCTGGAAAATTTCGCGGTCGATCACATGCAATTGCGCGCCCCCGCATAGTTCACCGGCAAATTTGTGAAAGGTCGGCTGAAAATAATTCTCCCGAAAGAACACTCCGCTCAATTTCAGATTATTCAGCTCGCTGCAAAGCCGCTCGGGATCGATGAATGGCGCGCCGAAGATTTCAAACGGCCGTGTCGTGCCGCGCCCTTCGGAGATGTTTGTGCCTTCTAGCAGACATAACCCGGGATAAACGGTCGCGGTGTCGAGTGTCGGCATATTCGGTGATGGCATGACCCACGGCAGCCCGGTTTGGTCGAACCACATTTCGCGTTTCCAATTTTTCATCGGCAAAATGGTTAGTCGACATTTTGGAAACGCTTCGTCTCGAAACTGCTGCGCCAGTTCGCCGATCGTTTTTCCGTGGCGCACAGGAACGGCATGAAGCCCGACAAAAGATTTGTAATCGGCGTTGAGCGACGGCCCCTGTGTCATCACCCCATTGATCGGGTTCGGCCGATCGAGCACAACGACTGCGACGCCGTTTTGTTCGCAGGCGCGCATGCAAAGGTACATCGTCCAGATGAAAGTGTAGTAGCGCGCGCCGACGTCCTGGAGATCGACTAGCAAAACATCGATGTCCTGCAGCATTTCCGTAGTCGGCTCGCGATGTTCGGCATACAGACTATAAACCGGGATCCGTAGACGCGGATGCTCGTAGCTTTTCCATTCCACCATGTCGTCCTGCGTTTGGTCAAGAAATCCGTGTTGCGGACCAAAAAACGCGGCAAGACTAAAAAGATCGCCGCTGTATCTCTCCAGAACTCGCGACGCGTGTTGAAGTTTTGATGAAACGGATGCCGGATGAAGCAGCGCGGCGATACGTGCGCCGCGAAATTTCTCCGGCCAAAGTTCGTCCAGATGATCGAGTGGCAATTCAACGCGCACAGCGATCTTCTAGCACAACGCCTGGATTCGCACGAGGCCCAGGAGCGATTGACCTCAATCGCCCGGCGCTCGTGTGTTCGCGCTAAAGGCAGGTGGTTCAGGTGAACCGCCCCTGCCTACTCCTCGCAGTACAATCGTGACGATGATCGCAATCAGCGTCGCGTATGCGCATGACTTCGCGAACAGCTCGCCATGTCGGGTGTAGAACGTTAGCTCGTGCTCGGTTGGCACCATGATCTCGCCAGTAAGAACGCCTTCGGTGAAGGTACTGCCCGTTTCATCCCGTAACATTTGGGTGATGCGGCCGAATTGGTTTATGAAACAAGTGACTCCGGTGTTGGCTGCCCGCACCATCGGACGGCGCGTTTCCACGCATCGAAAAATCGCGTTCGCCAAATGCTGCTGCGATCCGCCCGAATGCAAAAACCATCCGTCATTTGTAATATCGACGAGCAAATTTGCGCCGGGATTCGTCTCTGTAGGGAGCACAAATTGTCTGACGAGTTCGCCAATCGTGTCTTCGAAGCAGATCAAGGGCGCCACCTGCACATCGCTGTTCGTCAGGCTGAACACTGTGTATTCTCTTCCGGACTTGAAATCGCCAGGTACCTGGTCGCCAACGATTCGCGCAAGCAGCGGCACCTTATGTCGCCCCGGAATGTATTCGCCGAATGGCACCAGGTGAACTTTTCGATAGACCTGCACTCGTTCGCCGCCATCTGAAATAAGCAGCGCCGCATTGTAAACATCACCCTTTTCTTCGTCGATCGTGCCAAGTAGAAGGTCGCTTTCCGCCGACGCAGCCAGATCCATTACAAATTTGTAGCTTTCCGGCTCGATAAGAACGGGCCCGGGCATCGAGCTTTCCGGCCAAACCAACAAATCAGGCGGAGGGTTTGATCGCAGCGCAATTTCGCTCAGGCGCCGGAATTGATCGAAAATTTTCCTCGTAAACTGAGGATCGAACTTTTGATTTTGAGGAACATTCGATTGCACCGCGGCAACGCGAAGCGGCTTTGTGGGCGGCGAAACCTGGGTGGCGCGAAGCCCGAACGTCAGGACTCCCACTATGGCCGCCATTGTGAGCGTCAGATCAAAATGTGGTCGCGTCGTATGTGTGCGCGCCTCAAGAACCAACCGGCGCGCTGTCGTAACTAAGATCACATTTGCGAACGCGACCATGAACGATAACCCGGCGATGCCGGTGAACTCTGCGATTTGAATAAGTGGCCACGTGTCGTGCAGCGCTACACCAAGGCCGTTCCAGCCCCAGCCGGAGAAAACCCATCCTCGGAGCCATTCCTGCGTCGCCCACGCGGCAGCGAGAAGAGAGGCGAGCCGCAAGTTACTGCTGGATCTTGTCCATGGCGATCGCGGCGGAGATGCTGTACTGCGAGCCTCGGCGAGCATCTGATCCCATTTGCTCGGGCTTGGTTGCGTTTTGGCTTCTCGTGGTCTGAGCAAACCGCAAAACCATGCCCAAAGCGCGACGTAAATCGCCATGTAAAATTGGAGAACAAACCAGCCGAGGACCGTAACAGTTGTGAGCCAGGAGAGCGCTGTCCAAAAAAATGTCAGGCCAGTGACGTAGCCAAGTGCAAGATTCCGAAGCCAGGGATGACGCGACTCTTTCCCGGAAAACAAAATCGCGGCAATGAGCGGCGTAAGTGCAATCCAGCAGAGCCAGGTCAGATTAAAGGGTGCAAAACAGCCTGTGTAGAGAAGCCCGCTACAGATCGCTGCCAGCCAGGGCCACGCGCGAAATGCTTTTGATGACCAGCTCACTGGGATCGATCGCTCAGCCGTGACTCGGCATCCTTTTGCAACCAATCCCAAAGGCGATCGAGCTTTTCTCCGGCTTGCGCCTTAACCCGAGTAAGTTCTGCAGAATCGAATTTTCCATTCTCCGGCCGGCGCTGCGCAAAAAGGTAATATTTGATCTTGGGTTCTGTTCCCGACGGGCGCACCGCGATGCGCGTCCGGTCTTCGAGTTCAAAAATCGACATTTTCTCTTTGGGAATCGGATCGCCCTCGACGTCCGTGATCATTTCAGTTTCGAAATTTCTAATGTTGACCACCTTCGATCCGAGCACTTCTGAAAATGGGTTCGTGCGGTACGACTCGGCCAGTCGCGCTATTTTGTTTGCGCCTTCTGCTCCTTCGAAAACAAGCGAACCGTTTTTCTCCGCAAAATAGCCAAACGTCGCGAAGATCTGGTCGAGCAATTCATCGACCGTCTGCCCGCGTGCCTTGGCATAGGCGGCTACTTCGCAAAACATGATTACGGCTCCGTTGCCATCCTTGTCGCGAACAAAATCGGCGCCACTGTAACCGTAACTCTCTTCACCGCCGAAAACGTAAAATGAAGAGTGTGCGAGACGAATCCGTCGCGTTTGTTGTTCGGTGAGATCGACATAACTCTGTCGCAGCTGCTCCGGGATTTCGCGCTCGTACTTGCCCAGCTTCGCGCCGATGTATTTGAAGCCGGTCAGCGTTTCGACACAGCGCAATCCGTAATAATCGGCGATCGCCTTTTGCAGCTCAGTCGTGACGAAAGTTTTGATGATCACGGCGCGTGCCGCGTTTTGCTCATTCAAGACGCCTTTATCGAATAGTGTCTTAATGCGGTACCAGGCAAGAATAGAACCGGTCTGATTTCCGGTCAGCAATTTCATTTTCCCGTCCTTTCCGCGAACCGCGGCTCCCATGCGATCGCAGTCCGGATCGGTCGCGACGACTAGATCGGCATCTTGCTTTTGAGCAAGATTGATTGCCATGGTTAACGCCTCCGCGTTTTCCGGGTTCGGCGATTTTACTGTCGGAAATCGGCCATCGAAGCGGTCCTGCTCCGGCACTACTTGGAAATCGAAACCGAGCCGTGTAAGCATCGGTTTGATGATTACGCTGCCGGTCCCGTGGAGCGGAGTGTAAATGATCCGCAGCGATTTCGCCTGGCGAATTACCTGCGGATCGAGAACCAATGTTTCGAGCCGCCGCATGTAAGCTTGATCGATGTCTTTCCCGATCGTGGTCACTTTTCCCTGTTGATCTTTTGGAAGCGGTGTGAACGATTCGGTCGTGATCGCATTCACTTTGGCAATGATCCCGCTGGCGTCCGGCTCGATCACTTGCGCCCCGTCGCTGAAGTACACCTTGTAACCATTATCGTACGGTGGATTGTGACTCGCCGTGATCACGATTCCGGCATTTGCTTTGAGATAACGAACAGCAAACGAAAGTTCCGGCACGGACCGCGGGCCGTCGAACACGCATGCGTCGCAACCATTTTCAGCTGCGACTTTTGCAGCAACTTCGGCGAACTCTTTCGAGAAAAAGCGCGGATCATGCGCGATTACGATCTTCGGCTTCGCCGAAATTTGTTGGCGTCGGTTACAATCGTGCAGATAACCAACAAGTCCTCGGGTTGCGCGATTGACGTTAAAAAAGTTCATCGCATTCGTGCCGACGCACGGGAATTGAGGTCGCTCGTCCTCGCGCGCATCCCCGCGCTCCGCAGCGGTAACGATTTTCCCAATCGTGCGGCCACGGAGACCGCCTGTGCCAAACGCAAGCGTCTGGTAGAAGCGATCGTTTAACTCTGACCATTCACAGCCATCGGCCAACTGATTGACGGATCTGAAATACAGATCGCTTGTTGCTCCGGCCAAAAGGCTGCGAATGTTTTTTGCCGTCGAGTCCAGCAATTGCCCGCGAGCAACAGCGCGCTCCATTCTCGAGTTTAGCTCTTCAAGATCCGATGGCATTGCTGCCAACTGTTCCGACATGAATTTGCTTTGCAAGCGCTGTGTAAAGGCAATGCAATCAGACTTGCGCGACCTGTCTGGGGTCGGTTATGAAACTGCAAAGGAGTTCAACCATGAAACGCTGCATTCCGCATTTCGCGATTACCATTGCCTTGCTGTCGTTTGCATTCGGGCAATCCGCAACTCAGCAAGAGTCACAAACGAACACAAGCGCGAGCAAGAGGTCAGGCGGATGATCGAAAAATATCGGACAGCCTTACTCAAACGCGATGCTTCTGCGCTGGAGAAAATCTGGGCAGATGATTATGTCTTTGTGACTGCGGCCGGCGATGTGCTCACGAAGGCGGAGCGGCTCGAGAACGTTAAATCCGGCGCAACTACGCTGGATTCAATCAACGAAGAGGAAAACATTGCCGTTCGCGTTTATCAAAACAGCTCCGTCGCGACGAGTCGCGTGACGATCAAGGGACAGTACGAGGGCCAACCGACCAGCGGCCAATACCGGAGTACTCACGTCTGGGTAAAAGGTCCGGCAGGATGGCAATTAGTCTTAAACCAGCTGACGGCGCTGGGGGTCGAAATAAATTTCCAGTTTCCATATTTCCTGTAGCTATCCAGTATCGGCAAGTTTGGAAGAAAGCCCTGCGTCGGCTTGAACGACTCACTGCCGTGTGGCACAAAGGCGAAGCGTGAATCCGAAGAAATTCTTCGGCGAATTGCGACGACGCAACGTCTACAAGGTTGCAATCGCCTACGGAGTCGTCGGCTGGTTGCTCGTACAAATCGCGACGCAAGTCTTCCCATTTTTCGAAATTCCAAATTGGACTGTGCGACTGATGGTTCTGATCATTGTGATTGGATTTCCAATCGCGCTGATCATTGCATGGGCGTTTGAGCTGACACCAGAAGGTTTGAAGCGGACAGAAGCTGCTGATCGCGAGGCGACAAAACCATCTCGCCACAAAGCGTGGATCTATATCGTCATCATAGCGGCGGTGTTTTCGGTCGGTTTGCTTTTTGTGGGACGCTATGCGTTGCGAAGTCAACAATCCGCCCCGGTTGAAAATACAAAATCGATTGCGGTTCTCCCATTCGAGAACCTGAGCGAGGAAAAAGCGAATGCTTACTTTGCCGAGGGGATTCAGGATGAAATCCTCACTAAACTCGCCGGTATCGGCGACCTGAAGGTGATCTCACGTTCTTCCACAGCCAAATACAAAAGCAAACCAGAAGACTTGAAGACAGTGGCACATGAACTCGGTGTAGCGACTGTGCTCGAGGGTAGCGTCCAAAGGGCAGGAGACAAAGTGCGAGTAAATGTGCAGCTGCTCGACGCCCGCATCGACACGCATCTGTGGGCAAAGAGTTACGATCGAGACTTGAAGGATATTTTCGCTGTCGAAAGCGAGGTCGCACAGGAGATCGCCGATACATTGCAGGCCAAACTTTCTCCAGGCCAGTCTGATGCTTTGGCCAAACCTCCCACACGTGACACGGAAGCTTACGATTTGTTCCTAAAGGGCGAATATGAGGAACACCAGGCCGAAAGTGGACTGGTCTCCGAACTCTTTGATCGCGCCCAAACGTTTTATCGGAAAGCACTGGCGCGGGATCCAAATTTCGCGCTCGCCTATGCCCGACTTGCCTATAGCCAGTTATATCGGCATTGGTTCATCAGCAATCTGAACTCGGCCGAGCTGGCGGAGGCAAAATCCAACGTCGATCACGCACTGGCGATTGCTCCGTCTTCACCGGACGCACATCTGGCGCTGGCGGTGTTTCATTACTGGGGCCACCGTGACTACGTTTCCGCGCTAAGAGAGCTTGAGCGCACTATTGAGTTCCAGCCAAACAACGCCGTGGCGCGAGCCTTCAAAGCGTGGATTTATCGCCGTCGCGGTGAATGGGAACAGTCGCTCGTCGCGGCGGAACGCGCTGCGGAACTTGATCCGCGCGACCCTTCGATTCCCGCCGAGATTGGTACAACCTACCTGACACTTCGCCGCTGGAGTGATGCTGAACATGCGTTTACCCGTGCCCTGGCTATCGATCCACATAATGCGCTGGCCGGCCAAAACCTCGCCGCCACCTACATCAACAGCACCGGCGATATTCGCCGCGCCAGACAAGCCTTCGAGGCTGTGCCGACAGAAAGCAAGTTGAGCCTTGCCCCTGCGTGGGGCGTTATTGCTGTGACGATCGACCAGCGGGTATATCTCGACGTATTCGACAGACATTTCGCTGACGCTCTGAAATCTTGGGGTCTCGCATCGAGCGACGCTCCCGAAGCGCGTTTGCGCCAACTCGAGGCGCGAGTCGGGATCCAAGTACTGGCCGATCAAGTTTCGGGAGCAAAACCGGAGTGCGAGCAGGCACGCACCTTGCTCGAAGCTCGGTTAGCCGAACGGCCGGAGGACCGAAATTCCTTGATGGGGTTGGCTTGGGCTTACGTTTGCCTGGGGCGTAACGCCGATGCACTCCGCGTTGCGCGCCAAGCCGCAGATTTGCTGCCAATTGAAAAGGATGCGCTTGCTGGCCCGTTTTTTCTTGCTGGCCTGGCCGAGATTGAAGCCCGCACTGGCAGGGCCGAGGACGCCGTAAAAACACTTCGACAGCTGCTCACAATCCCTGCAGGACAATTCGTTTCCATTGCGCGCGTGAAGATCGACCCTGTCTGGGATCCGATTCGCAATGATCCAGGTTTTCAAAAACTCATTTCGGAGACCGAGCCGGAAACGGTTTATAAATGAATTTCCGTAAATGTGCGCAAGTCTGTTTGCGCTACTAGTCATTTTTGCTTTGGCGTTAATCCATAAACAAGCACGGCAGCGGCAATATCTTCCACAGCCATACCTAACGATTTGAAGATCGTGGTTTCGTTTGCTCTGGGTGGGACTTTATCGCCAAGCGCTTCACCCAATTCTGCATAGATCTTCACGCCGGAAAGAATCACGTCCCCGGATTCTTTCATTGCGCCTTCGCGTGAATCGACAAACACGACGTTGCTCATCGCTTCCTCATCTAGTTCGCGCCAATCGGGGCGACACGCGCCAACAGCGTTGACGTGACAACCCGGCTTTAGCCACGATCCTTTCAACACTGGCGTCTTCGAATTTGTTGCTGTCACGACAACATCTGCGCCCCACACCGCTTCCTCGGCAGACATCGATCTTGCGCCAATTTCACCGGCGAACCGCTTCGCGTGCTCGCGTGTAGGACTCCACACACGGATTTCTTCGAATTGCCTGACCAGTCGCAGCGCTTCTACGTGACTGTGCGCCTGCACCCCGCTGCCGAGAATCGCGAGAATTTTCGCATCAGGTGGCGCGAGAAGTTTTGTCGCCGCCGCTGAAACTGCTGCGGTCCTCATTTCAGTGATCAGCCGTCCATCCATTATTGCGAGCGGCGTGCCAGTCTGCGGATCGACAAGGAAAATCGTCGCCATGTGCGTCGGGATACCGCGTTCGGCATTCGATGGATAGAACGTCACCGCTTTTAGCCCGAGTCCGTCAGGAGTAAGCGCAGGCATCAAACCCAGAAGACCGCCCGGTGGGTCGACGTTGATCATCGAGCGAACGGGCTGAGTCACTTTTCCGGCGGAAAAATCGATCAAGGCCTTTTCCATTGCGGGAATCAATTCCGCCACCCGCAAAAGTTTTCTCACTTGCTCCTCATTTAGATACAAAGGTTCATCGCTTTTCATTGGATCTCCACATTGGCGGTTTAAACTCGAAATCCGAAGCCCGAATTGCGACACAAATCAGAATGAACGAGGACCAAAATCCAAAACGATTTGACCTCGAGGAACGAACTTTCGCGTTTGCGAAGCATTCCCGCGCACTCGTCAGGAGGCTAAGTAAAACGATCGGCAATGTCGAGGATTCGCGGCAACTGATCCGATCTTCCGGGTCTGTCGGTGCGAACTACATCGAAGCTAATGAATCTCTCAGCAAAAAGGACTTTGTTCTTCGAATCAAGATTTGCCGAAAAGAAGCGAAGGAGAGTCGCTATTGGCTCCGATTAATCGAAGCGACGGATGAAACAATCGCGGCTGAACGCGACCTGCTTGTGCAGGAAGCGCAGGAGCTGATGAACATTTTTGGCGCGATCGTGCGGAAAAGCGAGTGATCTGATTCGATCATTCGATTTTAGCGATTGTTTCGAGCTTCGAACTTCGTAATTCGGATTTATGCTGGACCGCCCACTGAAATCAAAACTCCTATTGGATAGTTATGCCTGAGAAACTGGAGACTCGCTGCGTGATTGTAGGCGGCGGACCGGGGGGCATGATGGTTGGCTATTTGCTCGCACGGGCCGGCGTGCAAGTGGCAGTGCTCGAAAAGCACGCCGATTTCAACCGCGATTTCCGAGGCGATACCATTCATCCATCCACCCTTGAGCTGATGTACGAACTCGGCTTGCTCGAGGAATTTCTGAAACAGCCGCACCAGGAAGTGCGAGAGCTGCGCGCCGTGGTCAACGGGCAGGTTGTGCCCATCGCTGATTTCACGAAGCTTCCCATGCGTTGCAAGTTCATCGCGTTTATGCCTCAGTGGGACTTTCTCAATTTCATCTCCACACACGCAAAAGGATTTCCGAATTTCCAATTGCACATGCAAACCCAGGTCGTCGATTTGCTGATAGAGCACGATCGCGTAGTCGGCGTCCGCGCAAAAACGCCGCGCGGCGAGTTGGATGTAAGGGCAGACCTTATCATAGGCGCAGACGGGCGGCATTCGATTGTTCAACAGCGCGCGCATTTGGAACGACGCAATTTCGGCGTGCCAATCGACGCGCTCTGGATGCGCATTTCCAAAAAACAAGGCGATCCCGAACAATCGTTCGGTTTCTTTCAGCACGGCAAGCTGCTCGTGATGCTCGATCGCGGCGATTACTGGCAATGCGGTTTCGTCATTCCTAAAGGCGGCTTTGACGAAATCAAAGCGCGAGGGCTTTCGCAATTTCAAAACGATATTGCCAGCTTCGCTGGATTTCTGCGTGATCGCGTAACAGAGCTGGACGACTGGTCAAAGATCAAATTGCTCACCGTGCAAATTAATCGTCTGCGCGATTGGTGCCGCGAAGGATTGCTTTGCATTGGCGATTCTGCGCATGCGATGTCACCGGCAGGCGGCGTAGGAATTAACCTCGCGATTCAGGATGCCGTCGCGACGGCGAATCTACTCGCCGAAAAATTGCGGAGTGGTCCAGTTTCCGTTGACGATTTGCGCAAAGTGCAGGCGCGCCGTGAATGGCCAACCCGACTGATCCAGGGGATGCAGGTCTTCATTCATCGCCGAGTTGTCACCGGCCGAGCGTCAGATCGCAAAAACTCATTGCCGTTCGTGCTGCGTTTGCTGAAGTGGTTTCCGATTCTGCGACAACTACCCGCCCGTTTCATCGGTCTCGGCCCGCGCCCCGAGCATTTCCGCAGCCGGAGCGCAATGTAAAGACACGGGTGAACCAATTTCCCGGCCGAAAATTGATCAGCGCTTTCTTCATTGTTGGAATCAAATCCGCCATCCGCAAATGCTGCCAAACCTGTTCTTCGTTGAGAAAAAGGCGCTTGACCGCTATTCATTGGATATTGACTTGGCGCCTCGACTCTCATGAGCGAACGATATCTATTCAATGATGCAGATTGGTCGTCGGTCGAGAACCATCAGCAAAAGCTCATACGCGATGAAATTCTCAGTTTCGATGCCCAGCGAATTTTAACTAGCTCGCTAGACGATCTGTGTGATTACTTCACACAAAAGTATGCCTTATGGGTCCCCCAGCTGCAAAAGGAACATGCGCAGGCTGGTCAGCAAGAGCGGGAAATAGACGTAAGCGGCGATCGTAGCCGTTATTGGAATTCTCCTGGTCCTCATTTTGTCCGCGGCACCGAAGTTTCTCTTGTAATTCCCTTTTCAGGCGATGCCGAGTTTTTCAAGGTCCAACCGAGCACCTATACACAGAATCCACCGCTCGGTGAAGTTAGAGACCAGACCCTAATCCTCCGCGTTACTGGTACCAACCTCGATAAAGCAGCTGTAAGACAGCAGCTCGATCATGAAATCAACAAAATTGAAACGTATCTAAGCAATCTGCGTTCTTCCGTCGACCCATATAACACGTCGATCCGAGAACGAGCACGGCAACAGCTGACGGCGCGGCGCACAAAGCTTCTCGCTGATCAAAATCTTCTTGCGGAGCTCGGCTATCCCTTGCGAGAGCGGCAAGGAGTGCCTCGCACTTATGCTGCGCCTGAAGTGCGTCGGATAATCAAGCCATCGCTTCCTCCTCAAGGGACCCAGCCCTTCAAACCTGAGCCAGCGTTAACATCGGAAGATTACGAGCACATTCTGGGAGTGCTTCAGAACATGGCGGAAGTAATGGAGCGAAGTCCTTCTGCCTTCAGGACAATGGATGAAGAGTCTCTGCGTTCACACTTTCTAGTTCAGTTGAATGGGCACTACCAAGGTCAAGCGACAGGCGAAACGTTTAACTATTCTGGGAAGACTGATATTCTCCTCCGTGTGGAGGGCCGAAATATTTTTATCGCCGAATGCAAATTTTGGGCTGGACCGAAGAAGCTTAAAGAGACGCTGGGTCAAATCCTCGCTTACAGCAGCTGGCGTGACACCAAGGTTGCCATCATTCTTTTCAACCGAGCGAAGAACTTCAGTGCGGTCTTGACTAGCATCCCCGCCGCTTTCCAAGAACACCCCAACTTCAAGCGCTCGATGCCAATCTCAGGTGAGACGCGGTTTCGTTACGTATTATCCCACAAAGTTGACGCCGCTCGTGAGATGATCGTTACAATTCTTGCCTTCGACGTGCCAACGTAAGTCCGGTTCGCGATTCGTTACTGTATCTCTGTGGGCCAAATCTCCCAACCTAAGGATCGCAAGGTTGTCTCTCTCGATCTCGATAGCATTCGCGCGGCGCGTGAGCGGATTGGGCCGCATATTCATCGCACGCCGGTCTTGACGAGCTCGCGACTCAACAAGGCCAGCGGCGCGTCGCTGTTTTTTAAGTGTGAAAATTTCCAGAAGATCGGCGCGTTTAAGGCACGCGGCGCCACTAACGCAATCTTCTCTTTGAACGATGTGGCAGCACAGCGTGGTGTGGCGACGCATTCATCAGGCAATCACGGGGCCGCAGTAGCGCGCGCGGCGAAATTGCGGGGCATCCCCGCGCACATCGTCATGCCATCGAACTCGGCAAAGGTGAAGATTCGCGCAGTCGAAGGTTATGGTGCGCATATTGTCTTTTGCGAGCCATCGGAAGAGGCACGTGAATCGACATGCGCAGAAGTCATCAAGAAAACTGGCGCGACGCTGATTCACTCGTTTGAAAACGAGGACGTGATAGCGGGGCAGGGGACAGCCGCGATGGAGTTACTCGAAGACGTTGCCGATCTCGATGTATTAATGTGCCCGGTCGGCGGTGGTGGATTGCTTGCCGGAACAGCGGTCGCGGCAAAATCGATGCGGCCCAAAATCAAAGTGATCGCAGTTGAGCCGGCGAACGCGGACGATGCGACGCAATCGTTTCGCGCCGGGCGACGGCTCGTGACAGAAAAAAAGTTTACCATCGCCGATGGACTTCGAACAAATGTTGGCGAACCAAATTTTCCAATCATCCAGCAATACGTGGACGACATTGTGACCGTGAGTGAAGAAGCGATCGTCTCGGGGATGCGCACGATTTGGGAAACTATGAAGATCATTATCGAGCCATCCGCCGCTGTTCCGTACGCAGCGATTGCCGAACGAGTAATCGACGTCGATGGAAAACGCGTAGGAATTATTCTCACGGGAGGCAATGTCGATCTGGACGCGCTGCCGTGGAATCTGTAGCCGGATCCCGCATCCCCCAATCGTCATCAACGATCTCGGCTACAGCAGATTATTTTTTAGAATCAGGGAACCAGCGCTCGCGCCAGAATCGAAACGTGTATTCGAAGGAGTCTAATCGAATATGAAAGGGATAAGCGTAATCATAGCGGCATTCATTCTGGTGTTTGGCACTGGTGCTTCGCGCGGAGCGAGTGTGGATCGAATTTCGGCGGAAACCGGAGTTCCCGTCGCGACCCTGCAGGCGGAGAGAGCATCGACGGGCCTTGGCTGGGGTGGACTAGAGAAAGCGCATCTGCTGGCTAATGCATCTGGGCAGAGCTTCGACACTGTTGTGGGCAAGTTCCAGGGGCACGAAGGCTGGGGACAAATTGCACACGATTACGGGTTGAACCTCGGAAAAGTAGTGAGCGGCGCGCGTCGCTCAAGCCAGGCGACATTGCATGCCAAGAACACTCAGACGATGCATGGGAAGAGCGCCACGACCGTTCATGGCAAGAGCGCCACGAACATTGGCAGAGGCCACAATTCCAAGATGACTACCACGCGAGGTATCGGTCACCGCTCGAGCTTTAGGTCTGGCTTCAGCGGATCTCACGGAATGCATTCGATGGGTCACATGAGCGGATCTCATGCCATGGGCTCAATGGGTCACGGTGGTGGCCGCGGTCGGTAAAGAGAAGCCTCGTTGAAGCACGAGCTGTAGAGTGCGCTGTCCTCAGCGCATCTTGAGACATCGATGCGGCGGATTCCGCTGAGGACAGCGGACACTACAGCACGGGCGAGAATTATCCTAACCTTCGGTCGTGGCCCAAAATCTGCCGAATGCGCTTGGCCAGTTCAGGTCGATGACGCTGTTTCGAGCGGATTTGCCCATGCGTTCCCGCAGCGCGGGATCGGTCACCAGCGCTCGAATGGCGCGTGCGAAGTCTTCCACGTCGTGTGATTTGGTGATCAGACCGTTGGCCCTGTCTTCGACTAATTCCTTGGGCCCGCCGGAGTCGGAAACGACGACTGGCAGGCCGCACGCCTGCGCTTCGAGGATGACGTTGCCAAACGTATCGGTTGTGCTGGGAAAAACAAAGACGTCTGCGGACGCATAAGCCGTGGCCAATTCTCTGCCGGTGAGGTAGCCAGTGAAAAACGCTTCGGGCAAAGATTTTGCGAACGCCTCGGAGTAAGGGCCGTGACCAACGATGAAAAGTTGGACTGGCAACCCGTCGTCCCGGAGACGGCGATAAGCGGCCGCCAGGAGGTCGAGGTCTTTCTCCCGTGAAATGCGGCCCACGTAAAGGAGGCGTACCTCGCCATTGCACGCGCCGAATTTTTCGAAGAAAGCCGGTTCGCGTCGTGCGGGATGAAACAGCTCGGTGTCGAGCCCGCGCGGGAAAATTTTTAGTTTTGCGGGATCGAACCCCCGTTTGATCCAGCTTTGCCGATACTCTTCGGAGTTGACGAAAACGGTGTCGAGCTGGCCATAGAACCAATGCATGTAACCCCATGCCATGCTTTCAAGGAAGCTGTCCTCGGTAAGAATCCGGATGTACTGGGGAAAATCGGTGTGATAAATGCCGCTCGTTTGCAGGTTGAGCATCTTGGCAGCCATTAGTGCAGTCAATCCAACCGGCCCGGGCGTGCTGATGATAATCTCGGTGAATTTCTCCCGTTGTACGTAATCGAGTATCTGGAGAATCGGCGGGAAACTCAATTTTTGCAGTTCGTACTCGGGCAATTCAAATTCGCCGATGGGTGGGAAGTTTTTAATTGGGATGTCATAAATTTGAAGGTTGCTCCGGGAAGTCACGACGATGAGTTCCTTGCCGGCTGCTGCTCCGGCAGCCGTCGTTTTGCGGATAGTAGTGGCAACGCCGTTAACGTCCTCGAGGGTATCGGTGAACCAGGCGCGTTTGCGATTTTGCAACGCGATCGGAACTGAGCCGGTCAATTCCTTGAAAATATCGCGCAACCATTTTCGAGAGGGCGCCTGACTGTGAAACCCGTAGATGTATGGCGTCAGAATTACGAGGATCGGCACAATTGCGCTGAGCGCCTGCATGCTCTCGACCATATTGCCGCTGCTGATCTGCTGAATGAACTTTTTGAAGAAGCGAAACGCGAGCTGCTCGGCGACCATGTTCGCCATGAGAAAAGTGCGACGCTCCGGTTCACTGACTCCGTCCAATTGCGCGGCGAGTTTTGCTTTCACCTTCGGCCGCGCGAAATAGCCTGAAAGCTCTTTCCAAACCGACACATTTGCGGGCTTGACGAATTCGAAAATCTTCCCGGACAGGACCCCTTGGACAATGAATTCCATTTTCTCTTTCAGGCTGAATTCAGTCGGCGCCCTACCTTCCATGAACCTTGAAAACATTTTCTCTAGCAACGCAGCCCCGGGTCCGAGTTTTTCGTGGAAACGGTCCTGGATGAAGCAGGCGACGGTATTATAAAACCCGTGGGACAGAATTAAGGGAGTACCCCCCTGGCCGCATGGTTTGCACTCGCCGTTGCGAATGTGTTGGAGGAATTTTTCCGCAGAATCCGCAGCGGACGTTTCGGTGAAAGCCGACCCGGCAAACTGCCCGCCGTGATCATCCGAGCCACCGATAAGAATCTTATTCCACGGTTCCGCATGTGTAGGCGCAAGATTGTAGCGGTTCGCAAGCGCCTCGATTTTGTCCGGCGTCAATTGCCCAAGAAGCGTGTGGGCCAGATCGCTAAGAAGCGCGTCGCGCAAGCCGTTTATGCCTTCGAAATGCTTGAAGAGAAGCATGAGCTGCTCGAGGTGACCTGCCTCAAGCTTGCCGTTCACGCTATACAAAGGATGCGCAACTGCGTGCGCGATATTCGCAGTTTGCAAGTAGCGCTGCAGCTCGAAGATGTTGTCGCGAACACCTTCGATCTCGCGATGTTGTTGCTCTGAGATCCCCCACACAAGGATGTGCAGCTTACACGGATCGTTGGGGAAATATGTCGTGACCTGTTCGCTGATAAAAGTGCGAGGCAGGTGCGCAATCTGCAGACAACCTTCGATCGCATCGTGGTCGGTGATGGTGACGAAGTCCATCCCGCGTTTCATCAATTGCTCGTACAGCTGTCTTGGGTCCGAATAGCTGTCCGGAAAATCAAAACGGCGAAAGAGCCATTCTTCCGACCGCGCACTGTAGCGCGAGTGGATATGTAGGTCGCACGTGCTCACATTTAGATGCCTCGCCTCAATCTTTGTTCCGCGATCCATTCTTGGTAGGTCGTCGCCGTGCGTGACCGGACCGATCCCTCGATCAGATGAGTAATTTGTTTCCAAATCGCCGGGTGCGAATAATCGGGCGGATGAATGCTTATGCGCAACAGTGAAGCGCCCCTTAGAAACCGGAAAAGTGTTGCGTTCCGCGCGCGGCTAACGCGGCGTCGCCAACTATTTCGAACGCTGTAAACTAACGTTCTTGCAGGAAACACGTTTCCGGAGCGGAGGTCGCGCACGGTGCGCAGGCGCGTCGTATATTCCATCTGCGCATCGCGTGCAGCGCGTTCGGCTTCTTCGCTAAGCAACCAGGCAGGCGCAACAAAGCCTAGCGGCTTGAGTCCGTGCGCACGCAACTCATCGCGTGCGGCCACAATGCGACGCAGCGCTTCATCATAGCCCAGGTCGTAGAACTCGCCCTCATTTTGGGTGTAGAACCGTGTCAGAAATTTGTCGCGCAAAGTTTCTTTGGTACCGCGAGGACGTTCGTGGAAATACCCGTGGATCACGATTTCGTGACCATCGGCTTCCAGATCCCGGAGCCACGAGACAAACTGTGGATCTTTTGTGAAAAGCCCCTGACGATGATAATCCGGCACGACGAGGAGAGAACAGACGCGGACACCGCGATTCGCCAATTCTGAAATAATCGTGTTTGCGATTGGCCGGGTTGAAGGAGCGACGTCGTGCAAGGAGATGACGATAAAATCCCTCGCGGCATCGGCCGCTGCAACGAGTGGAAGGAACTCCGTTGCCGCAATCGTACTCATTCGGGAATTTTCGGCTCCGAAGCAGCTTTGAACAAGGTAAAAGGTGGAACGCGTTGTCCTCAACGCGTTGCGTAAATAATGCGGCCTTGCCGCCTGATATTTGCGCCTTCGGCGACTGATTTGTCATCGTCTTCGGAGAAGCCGATCCACCTATCTCGCGCTCATGTTGACAATTTCGCGGAACGCCGACTCAGCCAGAGGCATAACTGACAAACGCGATTGCCGAACCAGCGGGATTCCCTTGAGTCGCGGATTCCCTTTGATCTCGCGAAGCGTAACTGGCCGTCTGAGTGGTTTGACGGGACCAAGGTCGATGGTGGACCAATCGCCTTCCTTCGCGGTGGAATCGCGATACGCGGTCCGCAGCACTTTTGCGATCCCGACGACAGCCTTTTCTTCGCCGCTGTGATAGAAAAGGACTTCATCGCCCTCGCGCATTTTGCGCAGGTTATTTCTCGCAGTGTAATTTCGCACACCGGTCCAGCTTGTCTGACCTTCTTCGACCAAGTCCGACCACGAATAGGACGACGGTTCTTGTTTCACGAGCCAGAACGATTTCATAAATTCCAGATTCCAAGCTCACAACATCCAGAGAAACATCAAGCCCAGTATCCTATTTGCTGCCGATGTGTGGTTGGTGATTGCAATTCGGAGGTTCTTTGGAGCTTGAATGTTGGATTTTGGAGGTTTGAAAAACGTCTTTACAAGCGCACCGGCTGCGCACAAGTGAGATCATGCCGCGGCTACCATTCATCACGTTTGAAGGATCGGAAGGGTGCGGAAAATCGACGCAAGTGCAGCGGCTGGCGGCGCGGCTGAAGAAATTGCAGATTCCATTTCTCGTAACGCGCGAGCCAGGCGGCACACCCATAAGTGAAACAATTCGCGAGCTGCTTCAGTTTGCGCCGCACAATTCTGCGATGATGCCAGAAACTGAATTGCTCTTATTCGAAGCGAGCCGGAGCCAGCTCGTGCGCGAGACGATCAAGCCCGCTCTGGAGCGAGGCCTTTGCGTGATCGCAGATCGTTTCTTCGATTCCACGACTGTTTATCAAGGCGCGGCGCGACGCTTGGATCGGGAAATAGTCGATCGCTTGAATGCATTTGTGGTCGGCGATTGCGTTCCGGATATTACTTTCGTCCTCGATGCCGACGCCGCGACGGCGGAATCGCGAATGCAGAAGGAGCCGCGCAAAGCGGATCGGATGGAACAAGAGCCTGCTGAGTTTTATGAGCGTGTTCGCCGAGGATATCGCGACCTGGCAACGCGCGAACCAAATCGCATCGTGTTGATCGACGGCTCGCGCAATGCGGACGAGATTGAGAACGAGATCTGGGAAATGCTTTCTTCTCGCTTCCCCGTGCTGACGGCAAATAGGCAACCGCTACTCCGGTTCCGGAACACAATCCGCAATTTTGAGATGGCTTTTTCGCGCACGACAGCCCTTGAATATTTGCGACGCGCTCACCAACAGAACCGGCTGGCGCATGCCTATCTAATCACAGGGCTGCCGGGCAGCGGCAAACAACTATTGGCAGCGGATCTTGCCGGTCTCGTTAACGGCACACCAGCTACAGATGTGTTCTCAGCCAGGGCCCGGGACATTTTCGTTGCCCGACCGGAATCGAAATCTCGACGTATTGTGATTGCGCAAATCCGGGACTTGCAGCACGCGCTGCAAATGCGCGCGTCAAATGGTCGGCGCAAAGTTGCCATTATCCCCGATGCCGACCGGCTTCAAACCGAGGCGGCGAATGCGTTTCTTAAAACCTTGGAAGAGCCGCCGAAGGACTCGTTGCTG
>WNFJ01179169.1_pt1 | contig 26669 bp, 31 predicted proteins | sample 5400461 | NCBI WGS metagenome assembly WNFJ01 (sample SAMN13153349, study PRJNA577476) | soil metagenome | isolation source: 115 cm saprolite on Douglas fir-dominated hillslope | place: USA:California | collected 2013-09-17
CTCCACCAGGTCCGCAGCATCCTCGGCGATGTAGCGGTTCTCAGCGACGACGAACGCGACCGCTTCGCCAACATATCGCACGACCTCTGACGCCAGGCACCGCTGGGTCCGGCCGTGGGTGAGGTTCGGATGTGGGATGAGGATGGGCAGGTCGGTGTCGCCGAACGGGAGGTCGGAGGCGATGTAGACCGCCACCACGCCCGGGAGAGCGCGGGCCGCGCTCACGTCGATCGATGTGATACGCGCATGCGCGAACGGGGAGCGCACGAGCACGGACTCGAGCGCGCGATCGCTACCCTCATTTATGTCGTCCGTGAAATGGCCGTTCCCGCGCAGCAGCCGGTCGTCCTCGACCCGCTGCACCCGCGCACCGAACCAGCGCGTCGTCACTCGGTCAGCTCCGCAGCGCGATGGACGGCGCGGCGGATCGATGCGTAGCCGGTGCAGCGGCACAGGTTGCCGGCGATCCCCTCATCGACCTGCTCGGGGGTCGGGTTCGGGTGCTCGCGAAGCAGTCCGACCACGGACATCACAAAGCCAGGGGTGCAGAAGCCGCACTGCAGCCCGTGACACTCATGGAAGGCCTGCTGCACGGGATGCAAAGGCGACCCGAGCGGCGCGAGTCCCTCGATGGTTGTGACCTCGTGCCCTTCGGCCTGCACGGCCAGCATCAGGCACGACCGGACCGGCTCGCCGTCGAACAGGATCGTGCAGCAGCCGCACACGCCGTGCTCACACCCGACGTGCGTGCCGGTCAGGCCCAGGTCGTGGCGCAGGTGATCCGAAAGGAGCCGGCGCGGATCGCCTGGCGGCGGGTGCCTTATTCCGTTGACCCTCATGCGGCGAAGAGCCTCTCGGTCAGGATCTGCACCAGGTGGAGGCGAAACTCTGGCGTGGCCTCGAGGTCGCCGCTGGGCTGCAGCCCCCGCGTGGGCTGTCTGGGATCGGCAAGCACCGGCGTCGGCGCGACGCCGAACAGCGCCAGCTGGTCGCCATAGCGCACCGCACCGGCGAGTGCGAAGTCGCCGTGACGGCGCGACTCCTCGGCGATCGCGTATTTGCCCGTTGACGCCGGGAACCATGCCTCGACCAGCAGCTCGTTGGGCGCAAGGGTCGTCTGCATCACGCTGGTGAAGAGATCGGACGCGGGGATGATGCGAGTCCCGCCTTTCGAACGGGCGACGACATGGCCCCGCAAGGCCAGCAGCACGGCCGGCAGCTCGGAGGCGGGGTCGGCGTGGGCCAGGCTTCCACACACCGTGCCGCGGTTGCGAATGACGCGGTGTGCCACCAATCGCACTCCCAGCCCGAGCAGAGGGCACACGCGAGCTACCAGCCCGGAGTCCTCGACCGCGGACATCCGCGCCAGCGCTTGAACAGCGATGCCGCCGTCCCGCTCGTAGATGCGATCGAGATCGGCGATCCGGTTGATGTCCACCAGATGGGCGGGCCGCGCGAGCCGAAAATTGAGCAGGGGCACGAGCGACTGGCCGCCCGCGAGCACCTTCGCGTCCTCCAACGACGCGAGCAGCGCGCACGCCTCGTCGACAGAGGCCGGAGCGTGATACTCGAACGGCGGCGGCTTCATACCGCTAATCGACGATCGCGACCGCGCGGCAGGGCGACGCCTCGCCGCCCTGGAAGCGCCACGGGAAGCATCCAAACGTGACCTTCTGGTCGAGCACCTCGTCGAGCCGGCCGCCGAGGTTCTCGATGTGAATGACGTCGTGCGGAAAGAGCAGGGTGTGCATGATCTGGTAGTCGGCCTTCGGAAAGATCTCGTCGAGGCTGCGGCCGAGCTTCTTCTCGGCCTCCTCGGCCTCGTCGGCCCGGATTCGGCGAATCACGGTGTTCATCGGATGATCGGCGCTGCCGGCGTCGACCGCGATCCAGCGCACGCCGCGCCGCAGCACCCATTGGGCGAATTCCCGAGTCGGTCCCGGGTGGCGGATGAAGTATTTCGTCTCGTCCACCTGCGAACGATCGGCCCAGTTCTCCGGATAGTGGCGGTGGTAGCCGTGTGGATGACGAGGATGTCGCCGCGTTCGATGCGGTGGCCGGTGTCCTGCTCCCACCGCTCGAAGTGTTCCGGCCCATAGAGGTCGAAGTCGCCCAGCCCCATCCGCTCGAGGTCGACTACACAGGCAGGACCGATGAGGAAGTCGAGCGGGAGATCGCCGATGAACTTGCCGCCGGAGAGGAAGTGGGCGGGCGCGTCCAGGTGCGTGCTTACGTGCATCGTCATCGTGATCTCCTGGCCGCCCGCTTGGTCGAATGCCAGGCGCTTGACCCAGCGAATGGCCGGCCCCGCATAGCCGGCGAACGCGGGCGTGTGGAGCGAGAAGTCCTGGGTGAGGTCGATGAATCTCACCCAGGCTCCTCGCCGCGCTCGAGGACCGCGACCAGGTCGCTTGCCGAGATGAGTCCGACCGGCGTGCCGGCCGCATCCAGAACCGGGAGATGTCTGATCCCCAACCTCATCATCTTCAACGCCACCACGGCGACGTCTTCATCGGCGCTCACGGTCGCCGGGTTGGCGGTCATGACGACCGCGGCCCTGGTCTGTTTGGGGTCCATGGCGTCAGCGATGGCGCGCACCAGGTCGCGTTCGGTGACGATCCCGACCAGGCGGCCTCCCGACATCACGGCGGCCGAATCGGCGTTGTCGACGCGCATTCGCTTGACTACCTCGGCGAGGGTCGTGTCGGGATCGACGGAGAGCAGGCGTCCAGGCGGCACGTCTTTCACCTTCATGCTCCCACCTCGTACCTGTCCGGCACCATTCGCTGTGAGCTCTTCGGTGGCCGGTTGTAGGTCCGCTTTTGACGTCGCGGCAGCTTGATGTCCTCGTGCGGCACCTCTTCGTACGAGATGAGGCTGAGAAAGTGGCTGATGAGGTTCAGATGGGCGGCGCGCTTGTTGTCCGTCTCCACGACGTACCACGGCGCTTCCGCGATGTCGCAGACGGCGAACATGCGGTCCTTCGCCTCGGAGTAGTCGACCCACCTTGCCCGTGCCTGCAGGTCCATGGGGCTGAGCTTCCAGCGCTTGCTGGGATCGTTGATGCGGCCGAGGAACCGTCGCTCCTGCTCCTCATCGCTGACCGAAAGCCAGTACTTGATCAAGACGATTCCCGAGCGGACCAGCATGCGCTCGAACTGCGGGCATGTCCGCATGAACTCCTCATATTCGTCGTCGGTGCAGAATCCCATGACGCGCTCGACCCCCGCGCGGTTGTACCAGCTGCGGTCGAACAGGACCATCTCTCCCGCTGATGGGAGGTGCGAGACGTACCGCTGGAAATACCACTGGGTCCGCTCCCGTTCAGTGGGCGCGGGCAGTGCCACGACCCGGCAGTAGCGCGGATTGAGCAGCGCCATGATCCGCTTGATCACCCCACCCTTGCCCGCCGTGTCCCGGCCTTCGAACAGGACCACGACGCGCAGGTTTCGATTCCGGATCCATTCTTCGAGCTGGACGAGCTCGACCTGCAGGCGCCTCAGCTCCTTGTCGTACTCCTTGCGCGTCAGCATGGCCTGCTTGTGCTTCTTGGCCGCATCTAACGAGCGACCTTAGCTTGTCGCGGCCACCTCGGGCTCGGAAGCCGTGTCGCGCATATGGCCCGGCCGCAGGACCTGGTAGAGGATGATCGCGCCCAGGGCCCCGATGCCGAGGTTGGTGATCTCGAACGAGCCGATCTTCAGGTCGGCGCCGCCGGCGGCGAGGATGAGCGGAATCGCGGCGACGGCAAGGTTGGCGCGCTTCGAGAAATCGACCCGGGCGTCGACCCAGATCTTGGCGCCGATGACGGCGATCAGCCCGAAGAGATAGAGCTCGATCCCCCCCAGGACGCTGATCGGGATGCTCAACACCAGCGCGCCGAACTTGGGGATGAAGCCAAGCAGGATGGCGGTGATGGCGGCCACGATGAAAATCCAGATCGAGAAGACCCGCGTAATGCCCATGACGCCGATGTTCTCGGCGTAGGTCGTCTCGCCTGTGCCGCCGAAGATCGCGCTGACCATGGTCGCCAGGCCGTCGCCCATGAACGTTCGGCCGAGGTAGCCGGACAGGTCGCGCTTCATGATGCCGCCGATCGCGAAGACGTGGCCGGTGTTCTCGGCGACGAGGACGATCGGGATGAACCAGAAGAGGCTGATCGCTTTCACTGGGTCACTGAAATCCGGAAAGCTGAGCTTCGGGTAGCCGACCCAGTCGGCGCTGGCGATGCCGGACGTGTTGACATGGCAGCCGGACGCGGCCGCGGCGCAGGCGCCACCTGCTGCCTGGTCCAGGCCGGCGACGATGTAGCCGACGACCACCCCGATCAACACTGGAAGCAGCCGCGGGAAACCGCGCAGGTACACAGAAGCGAGCGCGGCCGCGAGGAACGTGATGGTGCCGGTCACCAGCTCCTTCTGCCAGTTGCCGACGGCGACGCTCGCGAGCGCGATCCCGATCACGGCGACCACCGTGCCGGTGACCACCGGCGGCATGAGGAAGCGGATCACGTTGATGCCCGCGAAATGGACGGCGACGCCGACCAGGAAATAGATGACGCCGGCGACCAGGATGCCGGCGAAAGCCAGGCCCTGGTGATGGCCAGGTCCGCCCTGGATGGCAAGCACCGCGCCGATGAATGCGAACGAGCTGCCGAGATAGCTGGGCACCTTGCGCCCTGTGACGAAGAGGAAGATCAGAGTCCCGATGCCGCTGAAAAAGATGACCGTGTTCGGGTTGAACCCGAGGATAAGAGGGACCAGGACCGTGGCCCCGAACATGGCCATCACGTGCTGGATGCCGAGGAGGATCGTCTGCGGCCACGGCAGGCGCTCCTCCGGATAGACGATGTCACGCTCGCGCGACTTCGAGGCCACCGCCATGGCGCCCACCCCCAAAAACATGCGCCCCGGTCCCCCCGTCTCATCCGGATGCTGGCCGGGGTCCCCGCGCCAATGGTAGCCGCCCCACCGGGCTTTGCAAACCGGTCACCGCGATGCGGAACCAGCGGGTCTACGATCGAGTGGTTAGGCGTATCGGCTGAGGGGTAGGAAGGGGCCATGAGACTCGAAGGCATCCACCACGTCAGCTCGATCACCGGCGACGCGCAGGCCAACGTCGACTTCTACGCCGGGGTACTCGGGCTGCGGATGGTCAAGAAGACCGTCAACCAGGACGACCCGACCGTCTATCACCTCTTCTACGGCGATGACGCGGGGAGCCCCGGCTTCGACCTGACCTTCTTCGAGTACCCCGGTGCGCATCCCGGCCGCGCCGGCCAGGGGATGATCCACCGGATCGTCCTGCGGGTGGCCTCGGAGCAAGCGCTCCACTTCTGGCAACGGCGCATCGCGTCTGGGACGCGCTCGCCAGGCTCCCTTCTTTTCACGGACCCAGAGGGGCTCGGCCTCGAGCTTCGCGTCGTCGCCGTCGATGACACGCCACTGACCGCCTCGCACCCCGAGGTTCCCGCCGAGTACGCGATCCAGGGCTTCGAAGAGGTGCGCGCATACAGCTCCAGCCCGGAGTTGAGCCACGATCTCCTCGAGGGCGCCCTCGGGCTCGAGCCGGAAGGCGGAGCATTCATGGCCCGAGGCTCGTATACGACCCGTCGCCGGCGGAGCGTGGAGTTCCAGGAGCCGGCACGGTCCACCACGTGGCCTGGGCGTCGCTCGATGACGAGCAGGTGGCATGGCGCAACCGCGTGATCGCAGGCGGCGCCAACCCGACGCCGGTCATCGACCGCTTCTGGTTCAAGTCCGTGTACTTCCGCGAGCCGAGCGGAGTGCTGTTCGAAATCGCGACCATGGGCCCTGGCTTTGGGGTCGACGAGGACCCTGCCCATCTGGGTGAGCGCCTCGTCCTACCGCCGAAGTTCGAGCACCTGCGCGGCCGGCTGGAAAAGACACTGACGCCGATCCACGTGCCCGCGGTCGCCCGCCAGTAGACCTACCACCTGTCGTGCGCTAACGAGCCGGCCGAGCACCGGTCCGTCCCGAGAAGTTGCCCGCCGAACCGCGCCGGCCGCGATAACGACTCGGCCTGATGGATCTCGGTGGGGCTGCACTGGGCGCGTACGCCGGTTTGTGCTCCTGATAGTGCCAGCTCCCGTCGTCCACGAACCGTTTGGCGTCGAGCTCCCGAATCGCGGGGGCGCCCTGGCGGCTGAGCTTGACCCACGCCAGCTCGTCTTCCGGAGTCACGAACGTGAGCGCGCGCCCGGCCACGCCCATGCGCGCGGTGCGGCCCACGCGGTGGGTGAGCCACTGGGCCGAGTCTGGCAGCTCGAAGTTGACGACCAGGCCCACATTGTCGACGTCAATGCCGCGCGCCGCCACGTTGGTGGCGACGAGGACCTGGCTGCGGCCGTCGCGGAACGACGCCATGGTGCGGTCGCGGATCGCCTGCGAGAGGTTGCCCTGCAGCTCGACCGAGTTGTGGCCCAGCTGCCGAAGGCTGCTGTTGAGCTTCTTGACGCCGTGCTTGGTGCGGCCGAAAACGATCGCCGATCCGCCGTGGCGGCGCAGCATGCGGCTGAGGGTTTGCAGCTTGTGCTCACGAGGCACGCGCACCAGACCATGCTCGAGATCCGCATCCTTCTCGCTTTCAACGCGGACCTCGGCGTGATCGTGCGTGTGCTTCTCGATCATGCGAGTCACCCACGCGGGCATCGTCGCGGAAGCGAGCACGGTCTGAGGCTCATAGGTGAGGCCGAGCAGTTTCTCTACCGCGGGCGCAAAGCCCGCGTCCAGCATCTCGTCGGCCTCGTCGAGCACCAGGTACTCCACGCGCGCCAGCGAAACTTTGCCCTGCGCCACGAGGTCGAGAATGCGGCCCGGCGTGCCGACGACGATGTCGACTCCGCTCCGCAGCGCGAGGCGCTGGGTGGCGTAGCCCACGCCGCCGTAGAGAACTGCTGAGCGCAGGTCGGTCGCCAGGGAGCGGAGCACGTTCTCCACTTGCAGCGCGAGCTCTCGGGTGGGGGTGACGATGAGGGCGCGAGGTCCTGCCCCACGCCGCGGCAAGCGCTCCACCATGGGAATGAGGAATGCGAGCGTCTTGCCGGAGCCCGTCGGGGCCTCGATGACGACGTCGCGCCCTTCCATGATCAAAGGGATCGCTTGCGATTGAACCGGAACCGGTTCGTCGATGCCGAGGGCGGCTAGAGCCGCCAGAGTATGCGGGCCTACGCCCGCGTCTGCGAATGACTTCAACGCGTTCTCCTGGTCCTCTCCGGGGTCGTATGTGGCGCGGCGATCAGGACACCGTCAGGGTGACGGGAGAGAGGACCCGAGCGAGCGTGCCGATGAAAATCGGCCGTAGGACCCCAGTGTACCGGTTTGGCGCAGCCCGCCAACGCGGGCGGCGACATTGAGGGCTAGAGCGCGGGTTCGGAGTCTTCGTCCTCGGCGACGACATCCTGGCGATCGTCGCCCGCGGTGAGGGGGTCCTCGTCGCTGGCGGAGTACCGATCTCGCACCTCGGCGCCGGCGGTTTCCGAGTCGCCGATCCCCTCTGTGGAGTCTTCCTCGACGAGCTCGCCGGCCCGCCTCGCCTCGGCCAGCAGCTGCCGGAACGCCAGCCGAGCCTCCTCCCAGGTCGGGTAGTCATAGAACTCGGTCCCCGGGGGCACCTCGGCGCCTTCGGTCTCGTCGAGGCCGTGCTGCAGGACGTAGCCGATGCCGGTATCGGGGTCCTGGATGAGGGCGATAAAACGCTCACCCGTAAGCTCGGCCCGCTGCTCCGCCTGGCCGCTGTTCTCGAGCTCGAAGAGGCGGCTGATGATCTGCTCCTCGCTTCGCTCTTGCATGGGATTGATTTTGATGCAACAGACGTTCCAGGATTGAGACGAGGAGAGCGAGCATCAGCAAGGACATCCCCGAGGTTCTGTTCGTCTGCGTCCACAACGCCGGGCGCAGCCAGATGGCCGCCGCCCTTCTCAACCGCCACGCCGCGGGCAGGGTCAGCGTGCGCTCGGCCGGCAGCGAACCGGCGAACGAGCTCAATCCGCGCGTGGTCGAAGCAATGCTTGAGGTCGGCATCGACATCGTCCACGAGAGACCCAAGCTGCTGACCGACCAGTTCGTGCGCGCCGCCGACGTCGTCATCACGATGGGCTGCGGCGACGCGTGCCCAATCTGCCCGGGCAAGCGCTACGAGGACTGGGACCTCGAAGACCCGGCCGGCAAGGACATCGACGCGGTGCGCATGATTCGAGACGAGATCGACGGCCGGGTGCAAGGCCTAGTCGGCGGGCTGGCGATAACGGTCTAAGCGGCGGGGGGAGCGGCCGTCGGAATGGCCTGCGCGCGCTCGAACCAAGCGGTGACGCCGATCATCACCGCAGCGGCGTAAGCGCCGGTGAAGAAAACGCCGACGCAGCACGCCACCAGCCCGAGCGCCCCGATGATGGCCGCGGCGAACATGACCAACCCGGCCACGACGCTGTTGTTGACATTGCCGGTCGCCAGTCGCCACACGCCCAACACATCCACACCACCTGAGAAGCCGTGGTGGTACGTCATGACGATGATGGATGGGAGAAGGAAGTAGAGGAAGAGATCGCCCGCCAGGCCCAGCAGGCCGCCCAGGCCGGTGAAACCGTTGCCCGTATACGGTTGACCTGGCGTCCTCAACGAGTTCCCGATCCCGTTCAAGACGTCGCTGGGGATCGACAGGATCAATGCATACAGGAACCAGACCCCGAACAGGCTGATGCCCCGGCTGAGATGGAAGCCGGCCGGGGCGAGCTCCTGTCGGCCCGCCCGAAGGTTGTCGAGGGTCATCAGCATCCAGCCCGCCAGGGCGATCAGGCCGACGATCGGGATGATGAGGATGAGGGCCTGGACGACGATCTTGCCAACCCACTGCGGGTCGTGGAACGGAAAGACGAATGCGTCGCCGGCGCTGTTCACGGGGCGCAGTGTTTCACCGCGCCTAATGCGCGTCAAGGGGCAGGGCGGCGTGCTATAACGCAGGCCAGCTTGCCGGCCATTTATGTACAGGAGGACTGCGATGGGCCTGTTCAGTGACTTCCGTCGCGAATTCATCCTCTGGCCGGATGCCTACAAGGCGTCGATCCTCTTCAAGTGGCCCGACACCAACATCCGCAACAAGACGCAGCTCACGGTCGAGCAGGACGAGCTGGCGGTGTTCTTCCGCGACGGCAAGGTCAGGGGGATCATCCAACCCGGCGTCAGCACGCTGGACTCGAAAGAGATCCCGTTCCTGGGCGACCTCATCGACGCCGCCACCGGCGGGCGCTATTTCGTCACCGAGCTCTATTTCGTGTCCACGCGCGAGTTCCCGAACCTGCCGTTCGGGGGCATGGTGGACAACGTGGTCGACCCGGAGACCGGGTTGGCCGTCGGCCTGCGCGTCTACGGCGACTACTCGCTCAAGGTGGTGGCGCCCGACCGCTTGATCGTGAACCTGGTGGGGACGCAGGACCTCCAGAGCAACGATCAGATCACCGATTGGATGCGAGACCAGCTGCTCAAGGTGTTTCGCACCGACGTCGTGGCGCATATCACCGCCGAGCGCTGGCCGATACTCGGCATCGCCGCCCAGAATGAGGTCATCGAGCAGGAGACGCTGGCCGCCGCGGCCAAGGTTCTCGATGCGTACGGCCTCAGCGTCGGGCGGATGGGTAACTTCGTCATCTCGATCAAGCCGGAGGACGAAGAGACGCTCAAGAAGTATCGCCGTGACCTCCAGTACACCAAGCTCGCAGGCAGCTTCCCGGCCGCGGCGGCCGGCGAGGCGATGGAAGGCATCGGCGAAGGTGCCGCCAAGGGCGGCGAGGGCAACGCGCCGGCGGTCATCGCCGGTATGGGCGTAGCGGCGGGGATCATCCCGACCGCGGCCGCCGCGGCCGTCCAGGTCCACGCGTGCCCCAAGTGCGGCGCGCAGGTAGCCGCCGGCGCGCGGTTCTGTCCGTCCTGCGGCGCCGAGCAGGCCCAGACGAGCCCTTGACCGATCCCGCGATCGGCCTCGGCCAGATCGTGGCCTCCGACCCGGCGTTCGACGTCTCCGCTTTTTTGAAGCAGGCCGGCGATACGTTCCTCTCGGTCAAGTCGGGGCTGGAGTCGCGCGACCTGGTGGACGTGGCCGAGCTGCTGTCGGACGACGTCTACGACGACCTGCGCACGGACGTTTCCCGGCTGCTTCAGCGCGGGGCCATACAGCATTACGACACCCTGGGCATCAGCCAGTCAAGCGTCGCCGCCGCGGACCACTCGCAGTCCGGCGATAGCATCACCGTGCTCTTTCGGGCCGCCGCGATCCAGTATCTGTCAAGCGAAGAAGAGAATTCCGACGGCAGCACGATGCCGATGATGCCGTTCACCGAGTACTGGACCTTCAGCCGAGCGCGAGTCGACTCGTCAACGCCGCAGGCCCCGGAGTGTCCGACCTGCGGCGCACCCATCGACATCGACACCGGCCGCATCTGCCGCTACTGCAAGACGCTGTTGCCGTCGCCTCGCCGGCAGGTCGGATGGACGGTCGTCAGCATCACGCCTGCCGCCCAGAACACGACCTAGAGCCAAAATAGTCTGGCGGGGCTGTCGAAACTGGCCATGGGCGTTCGTGTAGGAAGTGAGGCCAGGCGCTGGCCATCACACCGATGGAGGCAACACCGTGAGAAGGATCGTCGTCACCGAGTTCATGTCGCTGGACGGAGTCATGGAGGACCCCGGGGGGGGCGAAGGCGGCAAGCACGGCCCCTGGACGTTCCAGTTCGATCGCGGCCCTGACGGCAACAAGTTCAAGGTAGACGAGCTGTTCGGGAGCGAGGCCATCTTGCTGGGGCGGGTCACGTACCAGGGGTTCGCCAGTGCGTGGCCGTCGCGGTCGGGGGATGAGTTCTCCGACAGGATGAACAGCATCCGCAAGTACGTCGTTTCGACCACCCTGAGCGACGCCGACGCGACCTGGAACAACACGAACGTGATCAGAGGCGACATCGCGGCTGAGATCGCCCGGCTCAAGGAGCAGCCGGGCGGCGACATCCTGGTCGAAGGCAGCAGCAAGCTCGTCAGCGCATTGATGGAGCACGGCCTCGTCGACGAGCTCCGCCTGATGGTCTTCCCGATCGTGCTCGGCGGCGGCAAGCGCTTGTTCGACGCCGATGGCAAGTCGGCGAGGCTGCAGCTGACCAGCTCGGCGACAGCGGGCGACGGCGTCCTGCTCCTGACGTACAGGACGGTCGCCGCCGCATGAGGCAGTACCTGCTGAGCGTGCATTCCATCGAGGGCAGCGATCCCACACCGCCGGATGAGATGAGAAACGTGTACAGGGACGTCGCCGCCTTCAACAAGGAGCTGCGGTCCGCCGGCGTTTGGGTTTTCGCCGGCGGGCTGCACCCGCCCACCACTGCCACCGTGGTCAGCGTCCAGGACGGCGAGATCCTAACCACCGACGGGCCGTTCGCCGAGGGCAAGGAGCACATCGGGGGGTTCTGGGTCATCAAAGCGCCAGACCTCGACGCCGCGCTCGACTGGGCCGCCAAGGCCACGAGGGCATGCGCCGCACCCGTCGAGGTGAGGCCGTTTCAAGAGGAAGGCTGAGCACGCCCGGGGTGCCGGCGGTAGACGCGAATGAGATCGAGCGAGTGTTCCGTGAGGAGTACGGACGCGCCGTGGCCGTCCTCGTCCGCGTGTGCGGCGACATCGACCTCGCCCAGGAGTCGGTGCAGGACGCGTTCACGATCGCGGTGCAGCGGTGGCCGTCGACCGGCCTGCCACCGAGCCCGGCCGGGTGGATCATCACCACCGCGCGAAATCGGGCGATCGACTGGCTCCGCCGCGAGGCCTCGCGCAACGACCGGCATGCCCAGGCGCAGCTCCTGCTCGCACGCGACGAGCCGGCGGAGGACCTGGCGATGGTCGACGATCGCTTGCGGCTGATATTCACCTGCTGCCATCCGGCGCTCGCTCCGAGCGCCCAGGTCGCGTTGACGCTTCGGCTCCTGGGAGGGCTCAATACAGCGGAGATAGCACGCGCGTTCCTGGTACCGGAGGCGACCATGGCCCAGCGGCTGGTCCGGGCCAAGGCGAAGATTCGCGCAGCCGCGATCCCCTATCGCGTGCCGGGTGCGGCCGAGCTGCCGGCCCGGCTTCGCTCCGCGCTGGCTGTGATCTATCTCATCTTCAACGAGGGTTACACCGCGAGCTCAGGCGACCGGCTCGTCCGCGAGGACCTCTGCTCCGAAGCGATCCGGCTGGGGCGATTGCTGGTCGAGCTGATACCTGATCAGCCCGAGGCCATGGGCCTGCTCGCCCTGATGGTTCTCATCCATTCGCGCCGCGTATCGCGGACCACAGCTGATGGAGCGCTGGTGCTGCTGGCCGACCAGGATCGAAGCCTGTGGGACCTTGCGCTCGTCGCGGAGGGCCAGGCGATCGTCCGCGAATGCCTCCGGCGCAACCAGCCTGGGCCATACCAGATCCAGGCGGCGATCAACGCCGTCCACAGCGACGCGGTTGTGGCCGCCGATACGGACTGGCGCCAGATCCTGCAGCTATACGACCAGCTCCTCGCGCTCGCCCCCAGCCCGGTGGTGGCCCTCAACCGCGCGGTCGCGGTCGCCGAGGTGTTCGGGCCGGGGGCTGCGCTCACTCTGCTCGACGACCTGAATCTCGACGGCTATTACTTGTTCCACGCCATCCGGGCCGACCTGCTCCGTCGGCTTGGCCGCGACTCTGAGGCTGCTGCCGCCTATGACGCGGCCAGCGCCCGCACCGCGAACGCGGCGGAGCGTGAGTTCCTGCAGCGCAGCCGCGAGACGATGCTCAGATAACGGGCTGCGGCGCCGGCGTACCTAGTAGCCACTCTGACTGGTGATATCGAACCCGGAACCGTTCCAATGAAGGGTGTCGTCGAAGTATCCGCTCACATCTTGGTCCCAGCTTTCTAGGTAGGTTGGATCGAAGTCGTACCAGTACGTGTAAGACAGGTGCATCTTCCATTGGCCGCTCGCCGTAATCGTGTCGGGCTGGTCGCCGATTGCGAGTTGCATGCTGGAGGTCGGATCGCCTACAAGAGTCCATTTCACATTCGACTGGTGATTACCGGCCGCGTAACTCGAGTTCGGGCATGCTGACGGACTAATTTGAGGTGTTGCTGCACAACGAGAGAAGAGGTCGCTGATCGCCTTGTCGACGGCGGTCGAGGCAGCGGCATTTAGAGTCGCTTTGAATGTGACGCTCGCATCCGTCGTGGCATCGACAGGCTGACTCTCTCCAGCGAAAATGTCAGTCGGCTCCAAAGAAACCTCGTGGTGTCCCGGGATGACTTCAATCGATGCCGAAGCAGTTGTCATATTCGATGTGAAGCCATCGACCTTGACGACCCCGGCATATGTGTATGTGGTGATGGCAATGGTTGTCGCAGGAATAACGACTCGCCAAGCCGGATAAAGCAGATAGTTCGACCTGCTCGAGTCCTTTCGTACATGAATCGAAAGAGTCGAGTCCTGGCCACCGCGCTTCATTTGAGCTGTGACTGTGTAATTCGAGTCGTCAGCCCGAACGGTGTCAGTTATCCGTACGCTCGATATAGCGGTGTTAGCAGGGTCTGTCAGCATTTTTGCAAGTGCGGCCTTCGATAGAAGCTCACCGCCGGTTCCTGACGCGGACTCGAATGCCGCGATCGACCACATTGCATCCGCATCGCCTCGCGTTTGTGCGTTCAAGTAGTCGAGGACCGCATGCTCCGGGCTGAAGCGACTGGACAGCTGGGAATTGGCCAGGACACCGGCTGCTATCAGAACAATCAGGAGTCCCGCTGAGATTGCTTGGACTCGGCCGAATCCTGGCAGAGACAATCGGTCATCCATTTGGATGGTGCTGGATTCCACGCGCACGTCCGCAGGCCACATCGCCAGGACTGGTCGAACAATCCAACCCACCTGCCGGCTCGCAGCAATGGTGTGAATTGGCGGAACTGAAAGCAGATAGGGACCGAGGAACCCTGCCACGGCGCCAAACGCAAGCGCAACCAGTACCGCAGGAACAGGTGCCGGCAAAGCGGATGGGCCATTGATGATTGCAGGAGTGGTCACCAGCGCAATCAGCCACGTGCCTGCTCCGAAGCCAAGCGCGAACGATGCCTGTTCAAACCGATCGGGAATGCGCCGCAATTGTGTGGCGCCCGCCAACGCACCGAAGGCCGGTCCAAGGAGAACCACCACAGACCAAACCGTGTCTTTGAACAGCAAGCCGCCGAGGGCGGCAGACCAGATCACGCCCGCGGCATTGAAAATATAGAAGGGAACCAGGGCAAGAAGACCCCAACCGAGGTCACGAGCCGCGGGCGACGACGGTATCAAGCTAGTTGTTGACGGTGATGACGCACCTGTCGCGGACTGCACCGCATAGACAACAACCACAATTAGGACTGTTGCAACAATTCCAACCACAACGGCGATACTTGCTCGTGCTAATCCAGCGAAAACTGACTTAGGGAGTGAGTCCACGGGCGGCCGTATCGATACGGCTCCCAAGGCCCCGCCCACTCCAACAAGCACGGCGGGTATCAATAGTGCCAGTCCAGATGGATGTATGGAAACGCCAAGTTGGCTGGTGCCAACTGAAATGAAGCTGGCGAGATAGAGTGCCAGCGCGCCCACCCAGTACGGAACTGCAATCGCGAAGCCACGCGCAGCTGCCGCGGTTGTACTTGGGCTTGGCGTTGTCCTTTCAGTCCACCTGGCGAACACAAACGGGAGAAGAATCGCAAACAGCGTGATCGTGGCCGATCCGATCCCTATCACGCCGTATGTGGCACCCCCGAGTGCCGAGGCCTCGATTGGCGTGATGTGACTCGCGAAGAACGTGTAGCCGGTGAACGAGATCAGTGTGCGAAGTAGCGTTTCCAGGTCGGAGACGCTCAATTGCTGAGCCGTCGCAGATTGCGAGGGCGCTGATCCAAGACTCGTCCCGCCCAGCGCCGTCGCCAGCGCCGAGATTGCGACAAAGACGAGGATCATCGCAAAGATAAGCGACATGCCGGCCGTTATGAGATAGGTAACAAGGCCCGCAACCAAGATGCGCAATGTGACCCTCATAGGAGGCGGCGGGGCCGTTTTTATTTCTTGAGGGTCGGCGGGCGCTAGGGCTGTGGCGTGTTCGATGGAATCGTCAAGTTGGCCCGGATCGAATGGTTCGGCCGGCGTTTGAGTCGCGCTCATCGATACTCCAACTCCTTCCCCCAGACCCCCGCGTCTCGCGGTGAATTGTGGACCTAAATTCCGAAGTGCGCCGGCAATAATCGAGCACTTTTCATACGTTTTCGCTCGCCGGGCCCCCTAGCCGACTCGCGGGTGAGGTTTGAGCTCGGCTACTGGGCCGGCGCGTCGACTGTGCGAATGTGTGGGAGCAGAAACCGCTTCCACAGCCGCAGCCAGTAGAGCCGCCAGAAGGCGACGAACGCGATGCCGGCGACGATGCAGGCCACGAGCGCAGGAGGGTGACCAAACCCGAGTACCACGACGATCGCCACCGCCAGATAGATCGGTCCGACTCTGAAGAGGGTGCCAAGGAACCGTACGGTGCGATACCTCGTCAACCCTGGTCGGTAGACCCGCTCAACGGTTGTACTCAACTGTCGCCGGCGGTATCGTCTCCAAAACCATCCCCCGACGATCGCCACGACGATGGCGCCCGTGACAAGCCCGGCATACAGCCACGCCGGCAGATTCCAGTTGCGCAGCAGCGTGGGCAGGGTTCGTATTGCCAGCAGCAGGACGAGTAAGGTGCCTGCGCCGACGTAAGCGGATGTCGCGCCGACCAGGTTGTTGCGCGCAAGGCCCGATCGCGGGTTCGCTTTGACCGCCTTCTCGAACGCCTCGACCGCCGGTTTGTCGCGTTTCTGGCCGCGAAGCGCGACGCCGAGGTTGTTCTTGTAGACCCAGTTTGCGGGCTCCAGGTGGAGAGCGTCCTGGAAGTCGTGCTCGGCTTCGACGTACTTCTTCAACTTCAGGAATGCCCTGCCACGGAGGTCGTAACCGTTGGCCGAGTTCGGAGCGAGATCGATGACCAGGGTCGCCGTCTCCCTGGCCTCTCGCGCGTGACCTGAAGCGAGCTGTGAGTCCGCCAGCGCTTCCAGGACGAGCACTGAGCTGGGATTGATCTGCTGTGCCGCCTGGGCGGCTTCGAGAGCCTCCTTTCCACGGCCCTCGCGAAGGTGCGCCTCCGCCAGGATGCGCAGCGGCCAGTCGGTTGGTGGCACCAACGCCGCGGCAGAACGGGCGAACGTGATGGCCTCCGCCGTTTGACCGGCCAGCATCAGGGCTTGCGCCAGCGTGCAGAGCAGGCCCGCATCCTGCGGATTCAGTGCGGCGGCCGGCCGCAGCAGCTCGATAGCCTCCCGGAAGCGGTCTGCCGCCACCAGTGCGCGACCTTGCATCAAGGCCTTCTGGGCGCTCATCGCGGGCTGTTGCATCGTCGCGAGGAGCTTACCCACACGCTCCCGCGATCCGATCGGTCTTAGGTCAGGAGCTCAGCAATCGGGTGAGCAGTCCATGCAGCTGCTTGCGCTCCGATGCGCTGAGGGGATTCAGGAATTCGTCCTCCGCGCGCTTGCCCAGGCGCGCCAGCTTGGTGAGCAGAGCGGTTCCGCTCGGGCTCAGGGCCACGGCATGACGGCGGCGATCGCCGGCGTCTGAGCCGCGCCGAACGAGCCCGCGATTCTCGAGCGAGTCGAGGATCGGGACCAGGTTGCGAGGGTCGATCCCGGTCGCGTCCGCGAGCTCGCGCTGCGGAGCGGACTTGAGCTCGCCGAGGATCATCAGAACGCCATATTGGGCAAGCGTCAGGTCCCGCTCGTCCAGCGCCTGCGCAAACCGGCGCCGCGATTCCGAGCCGACACGCGCCAGCAAGTATCCGGTGCTCGACAGCAGGCCGCCAGGCTCTTTTGCCAACCGCCGCATGCTAGCATTCATCATGTTTCATGTCGATCATATCTTAGGAGGGCCTGTCAATGGCCGGCACTGTTCTGGTCACCGGCGCGAATCGCGGCCTTGGGAAGGCGACGGCAATCCAGCTTGCGCGGTCGGGCGCGTCCGTCGTGATGCTCGCCCGCGACCCCGATCGCGGCAATGCAGCCGCAGATGAAGTGCGCGGCGTTAGCCCGAATGGCGCCGTGCACCTGATCGTCGGGGACCTCTCGACGACGAGCGGCGTTCGGAAGGTGGCGGCCGAGGTCGTCGCGCAGCACCCGCGACTCAGCGTGCTCATCAACAACGCCGGCGTCAGCAAGTTCACCAGGGAGGTGACTGCAGACGGGCTGGAGACGACGTTCGCCACCAACCATCTCGCGCCATTCCTGCTCTCGAACCTGCTGGTCGATCTGCTCGCCCAGAACGCTCCGGCCCACATCGTCACAGTCACGTCCGAGCAGCACCGGTGGGTACGCGGCATCCCGTGGGACGACCTTCAGTCCGAGCCCAGCTTCCGCCCGATCGAGGTCTACAGCCTCACCAAGCTCTACAACATCCTCTTCACGACGGAGCTGGCGCGGCGCACGGCCGGCATGGGCGTCGCGGTCAACTGCATGAGCCCGGGATTCCTGCGCACGGACCTGGGCCGAGAAGCAAAGGGGTTCTTTCGCTTCTTTCTCGGTGTGAGCCGCCCGTTTCAGCAGACGGCTGAAGGCGGCGCCGCGGCAGTGATCAAGGTCGCGGAGTCCGACGTCAGCGGCCGCTACTTCAAAGGCAGCGTGCTCGCGGAGCCGAGCGCCCTGGCCCAGGAAGCTACTCTGGCGCATGTCAAAGCAGGCGAATCAAACGGGGCTTCTACTTCCATCTCGGGAAGCACTGCTGTGGGCCGAGAGTGACCTGGCCTTTGTCATCGAGGCCGCGCGGAGAGCGGAGCAGGCCGGCTACGACTCGGTGTGGGTCGGCGACTCATTGCTTGCGCGTCCTCGCGGCGAACCCCTGACGCTTTTGGCCGGCGTCGCGGGGGCGACGGCTCGCGTCAGCCTCGGTACAGCGGTCCTGCTGCCGCTCCTTCGGCACCCGTTGTCGCTGGCGCACACGCTGGCCACGCTCGACCTGATTGCCGAGGGCCGCATCATCGTCGGAGTCGGTCCGGGCGCCGAGCTCCCCGGTACGCATGCCGAGCTCGCTGCGCTCGGGATCCCGAGCGACCGCCGGGTCGGCGCGATGGTCACCGAGATCGAACGCATGCGAAGGCTGTGGCGGAACGAAGAGCCGGACATCCAGCTGAAGCCGCGTCCGTTTCAGCCGGGCGGTCCTCCGATCTGGCTGGGCGGAGGCGGCCCGCGCATGCTGCGCTTGGCGGGGACGATGTTCGACGGCTGGCTGCCCTTGAGCCCGACCCCTGACGACTATGCGTCAGGTCTTCGCGCGGTGCGCGACGCAGCTGAGGGGGCAGGCCGAGATCCCGACACCGTGTCCACCGGCGTCTATCTCACCTTGGCCGTCGCCGACAGTCCTCAGGAAGCGGTGGGTGAGCTCGATTCCTACATAAAGGCGTACTACGGCGTGCCGGCCGAGGTCATGGCCAGAACGATGGCGTGCCACGCAGGGACCCTGGAGTCGGCCGCCGAATGGTTCGCGGCTTACCGCGCCGCCGGCGCCCGCCACCTCGTCATACGACTGGCGCGTCCTGAGCTCCGCGACTACAACGAAACCGCCGGCCGGCTGCTCAGCGCGGCCAGAAGCCAAGCCTAGGTCTACGGAGCGCAAGCCCGCGGCCCGTCACTCCTTGACGAGTCCGACCACGTGGCCCTCGGGGTCTGCGAACAGCGCGAACGTCACGCCGCCGGGGACCTGGACCGGTGGCTGGACCGTCTTCCCGCCGAGTCGCTCGATGTTGTCCAGCGCCGCCTGGGCGTCATCCACTCCCACATAGAAGGTGACGTGCCCGGGTCCCTCGGGCGCTTTCCCGATTCCGCCGTCGATGCCGCCGCCCTCCTTCATGTGGACCATGGTGTACTGCAGGGGCGAATCGTCGGCTGGACCCAACTGCCAACCGAAAGCCTCCGAGTAGAACTTCCGCAACGCGCTCGGGTCACGCCCCAGGACCTCGAAATGGACGACCGGGTTCCGCACTTTGCTTGTCATTCCGCCAGGGTGCAGCGGTGTATATGACAACCTCTGTCATCATCAGCGATTAATCTCGAGGGGTGCGCGCCGACCGCCTGCTCTCGATCCTGCTCCTCCTCCAGGCGCACGGGCGGATGAGCGCCGCCGAGCTCGCGGGCCGGCTCGAGGTTTCTCGGCGCACGATCTTTCGTGACCTCGACGCGCTGAGCGGGGCCGGCGTTCCGGTGGTTGCCGACCGCGGCCCCAACGGCGGCGGCTACGTCCCGGGCGGGTACCGGACCGACCTGACCGGCCTGACCGAGACGGAGCTCGAAGCGCTGCTGGCGTTTAGCGGTCAGGGGCCGGCCGCCGATCTGGGTCTGGGGCCGCAGCTCGATCGGGCGTCGCGCAAGCTGGCCGTGGCGGCGCGCCGGGATAATGCGGGCCGCCTTCGGGAGAGAGTGCTGATCGACAGCGAGCGGTGGTTCCGGACAGCGCCTGTGCCGCCTCATCTGACCAGGGTTCAGGACGCGCTCTGGCTAGACCGCCGCCTGCGCGTGAAGTACCGGCGAAGCCTGGATCGGGTCGTCGAGCGAACGGTCGATCCATACGGCCTGGTGTGCAAAGCCGGGACCTGGTACATGCTCGCCGGCGTTGGTGGCGAGCCACGCGTCTACCGGGTCTCGAGGATCGAGGACGCCGAAATTGCCGACGAAGCTTTCGAACGACCGGCCGGGTTCGATCTTCGCTCGGCGTGGGCCGCACAGATGGGACGCTTCAAGAGCTCGGGCCCGGCGCGGGTGTCGGTGAAGGTGCGCGTGGATCCTGACGTCTCCGGACAATTCACGCGGGTGATCGGAGATCACGTCGTCGATCGGCGAGGCGACGGCGAAGTCCTGCTCGAGTTCCCGGCACACGAGGCGGCGGTCGCCATGCTGGCGCCCTTCGGTGGGTCGGTCGAGGTCATCGAGCCACAGGACCTGCGGCAGCGCCTCGCCGAAATCGGTCGCCAGCTCTCAAAGCTGTACAACGGCTGAAAGAGGGGCATCGATCCGGAGCCCAACAGAAAGATGTTCGGGGTGGTGGGCCGGGAGGGATTTGAACCCCCACAGCTTTCGCGGGTGGTTTACAGCCACTTGAGCTCGCCAATGCCCAGCCGACCCACTCGGGAGAGGTAATCGTAAGCAATCGCCGGCTCGGGGCTCTCCCGAGCGGCGAGGGACCATAGAATTTGCGGCGTGTCGCGAGGCTATGCCCGCTACGTCCTGGCGGTCATGGTCGGCATCAACTTCCTCAACTACATGGACCGCTGGGTGGCTTCGGCCGCCGCGCCCCTGATCCAGAAAGAGTTCCACATCGACGACGCCCAGATCGGCCTTCTCGGCACCGCCTTCCTCCTCGTCTACGCGATCGCCGCCCTCCCCTTCGGCTACTGGGGCGATCGCGCCGTGCGCAAGACTGTGATCGGCATCGGGGTCACGATCTGGAGCCTCGCCACGCTCTTCTCCGGGTTCGCCGCCAGCTACTTCCAGCTCTTCGCCAGCCGCGCCGCGGTCGGCATCGGTGAGGCCAGCTACTACCCCGCAGGCACCTCGCTCGTCTCCGACTACTTTCCCAAAGAGCAGCGCGGCCGCGTGATGTCGATCTGGGGCGCCGGGAGCGCCATCGGCATCGCGGTCGGGTTCGCGGGCGGCGGAATCGTCGCCGACCATTTCGGCTGGCGCAGCGCCTTCTACTTCGCCGCCGCGCCGGGCCTCCTCTTCGCGGTGCTCGCATTCACCATGCGCGAGCCGCTGCGGGGAAGCATGGAGAAAATGGGTTCCGCGGTAGCTCGTACGAAAGACGCCACCGCCCAGGCCTTCATCAACCTCATGCGCATCCCCACCCTTCGCGCCGCCATCCTCGCCCAGACCGTGCTGTATTTCGTGCTCGCCTCCAACGCCTTCTGGCTGCCCACGCTGCTGAGCCGGCGCTTCGACATGTCCCTCAGCGGCGCCGGGCTGCTCGCCGGCGTCGTGCTGGTGCTCGGCGGTCTCATCGGCACGCTGGCGGGCGGCTGGATCGCCGACCGGCGCGCCAAAACGAGCCCGGCAGCCCACCTCGAGGTCGGCATCGCCGGCTTCCTCATCGCCGCCGTGTTCATCGTCATCGCGCTGGTCGCGCCGCTGAACATCGGCCCGATTCCCGTCTTCGTGCCCGCATTCCTGGTCACCGTGATCGCGCTGTACCTGCACGCGGGCCCGTACACGGCCGTATCGCAGAACGTTGTCTCGCCCGCTCTCAGGGCGAGCAGCGTCACCATGCTGCTGTTCGTCTCGCACGTTTTCGGCGACTCGCATTCGACCTTTGACGTGGGCTGGATCTCCGACCACGTCCACAGCCTTCAGCTCGCTTTGCTGATCACCTCGCCGACGCTGCTCGTCGTCGCCGCGATCATCGCCTCGACGGGGCTGCGTACCGTGAAGCCGGACACCGAGATCATGGAATCGGAGTGGGCCGCGAGAACCGTCGAACCGGCAGCCCTGAGGGTCTAGTAGATAAACCCCACCAAGGCGCTGCCGAGCTGTCCCGGCTTGATCGTGCGCTGATCGATCACATCCCAGGCGAGCCAGTTCATCTCCGTCACCACCCACGACCCGTCAGAGTTGACCGACTCGACGTATGCCACGTGGCCCAGCCAGCTCTCCCAGGTCACCATGATGGAACCGGCGCGCGGGGTCTTCCCGACGGCGTAACCCGCTGCGGATGCGTTCTGATACCAGAAGCCCGCGTCACCGCGCCAGGTGACGTTGCGCTTGGTCGCCACGTAGTAGGTGCACCACCCGACCGGGAACGCGTTGTTGACGTACGGGCCGAGGCAGCAATTGAGCCTGATTGCCTTGTAACCACCGGTGGTTCCCGAGCGCACCAGCACCTGCCACACCGCCGGTGGCGGTGGGAAGGCGCCCCCTACGCCGCCGGGGATGACCAGGACCGTTCCGACCACGAGCTGGGGACTGCGCAGCCGGTTGAAGTCGTAGATGCTCTGGGCGTCCACCTGATACTTGGTGGCGAGGCTGGCGACCGTGTCGCTCGCCTTGACGGTGACGACGATGCCCGGCACCGGCGGGATCATCAGCTGCTGGCCGGTCACGATCGAGTCGCTGGCGTACAGGTTGGAGTTCGACCAGCGGATCTCGTCCACGCTCACATGGAACTTGGCCGAGATCGTGGTCAAGCTGTCGGCCGGCTGCACGACATAGACGAACGGCTTATGGCTTATCGGCGCCGAGGTCGGAATGGCGACCGGTTTGATGATCGTGCTGTAGCGGCCGTAGTTCACGTCGCCGGAGCTTCCGCCCTGCCCGACCACCGCCTGCGCATTCACCGCGCCGAGACGGGAAGTCAGATACGTGGGTACGTGGTGATCCATCGACGCATACGACGAAATGGCCACAGCTATCGTGAGCACGACAGCATGGGTCAGGTATCGATGGACTCGCAAATTGTCTACCCCTAAACGTTGCGAACGTTGTGAAACGGTCCGCGGGCGGGACCGGATCCCCAGAGAACGCGGGTCAACGTAGCAGACCTCCGCGGGGGTCGTCAACCCGAGGGACCACAATGGGTATCAGTGCGAACACAAGTTCGCCGCCGGCGGGTGATCTCAGCTCAAGCTTGGAGATGGCGCGATTTTTGGCGCGCGCGCGAACGAAAGCTCGCACGGCGAGCAGAGACCCTCGCCGCTTCGCGATCAAAGTGTTGAGCAAGCCATTCCGACTGGCCGACCTGATCGCCATCGTCGAGAAGCTCGCATCGTCATCCAGATGAAGGACCTGACCGGCACGCGCCTGGGGCAGTACGAGATCGTCGAGCGTCTTGGTGGCGGCGGCATGGCCGTCGTCTACCGCGCAGTCCAGCAGCCGCTCGGTCGCGAGGTCGCGCTCAAGGCGCTGATGCCCAACCTCATCGCGGATGAAGGCTTCATCAAGCGCTTCGAGCAGGAGGCGCGCACGCTCGCGCGCCTCGACCACCCCAACATCCTCCCGATCATCGACTTCATGGTCACACCGAGCGTCGTGTTCCTCACCATGCCCTTGGTTCGCGGCGGCACGTTGCGCGACATCCTCGACCGCGGGCCGCTCGACGGCGCCACCGCCTGGCGCTACCTGCGAGAGGTGGGCCAGGGCCTGCAGCACGCTCACGACGCGGGCATCATCCATCGCGACCTCAAACCCAACAACGTGCTCATCCACAGCGACGGGCGCGCGCTGCTCGCGGACTTCGGGCTGGCCCGAAGCGCCGGGCAGGACGTACATCTCACCGATGCGGGCTTCACGCTGGGGACGCCGGGCTACATGGCTCCGGAGCAGGTGCTCGGCCAGGACCTCGACCCCCGCGCCGACATCTACGCCATGGGGGTCATGACCTTCGAGATGATGACCGGCCGCATGCCCTTTGCCGGTGCGACCCCGGTCGAGATCGCGATCGCGACCGTCAGCAGTCCGGTCCCGTCGGCGGCGGCCATCAACCCAGTCCTACCCGACGAGCTCGACCAGGTGCTGGCGGTCGCGCTGGCCAAGGATCGGGCTCGGCGGCCGGCGTCGGTGCGCGAGCTGGTGGCCCTGCTCGCGCGGGTCCCTCAGTACAGGACCGCGGCGGTGGCCGCGGTCGCAGCGGCACCAGCAGCCACACCGCCTCCGACGCCGGCACCTCCTGCCTCCAGACCACGGCCACAGGTGCACCCCATAGCAGCGAGCCCGACCGTCGCCCGCCTCGAACCGAAAGGAACCACCTGCGCGGACTGGTACTTCGCAAGCGCGGTCCGGGCCGCGCGCGAGGTGGCGGGATCCGAGTGGCCCGCGATCGCCGGCTCCGGCGGCATCAGCGACGCCGCCGCCGACCCGCCCACGGGCGAAGGCTTCACCTATCCCCTCGCGACCCTTGGCGCCCTGACCACGGCGTTCGAGTCGACGTTCGGCGCGGCCGCTCCGGCCAAGCTCGCGGAATGGGGCCGCCACGCCACCGAGCGGATGCTGGCCGAACGCCGGTCGGGCGGCGCCGAGCAGCGAGCGCTCAAGCTGGTGCCGGGCAAGCGGCGGTTAGGTGTTCTGCTCAAGGCATATGTCGAAAGCCTCGACGAGATGCGCGGCGAGCCCGCCCACGCATGGAGGCAGGTCGACCCCGACCGCTATTGGATCGTCCACTACCAGAACCCTTTTGCGTCTGATCGCCCGAAGCAGGACAGGTCCTGCCACTACTCGGTTGCCGCTTACGAGACGATGCTTCGCTGGTCCGGCCTGGCCAACGATTGGTTGGTCGACGAGATCGAGTGCGGCACCGTCACCGGCACCGGCGACTGCGTATTCGGCCTGCGCTCGACGAAGACGTAAAGACTGGTCAAGGGCCTCCGCGCGCGTAGATCGTTTGCCCCGAAACGAAGCTCGATTCGTCGCTGCAGAGGAACGCGATCACGTTGGCGATGTCCTCGGGCTGTCCGGTGCGGCGGAGAGGGATCTGCGACGCCGCGCCGAGCTTGAATGTCTCGAAGTCGATGCCCATGCGCTCGGCGGTGGCACGAGTCATCCTCGTCTCGACAAAGCCGGGCGCCACGGTGTTGACGTTGATGTTGAACGGGCCGAGCTCGATGGCGAGCGTGCGCGCCATCCCCTGCAGGCCCGCCTTGGCGGCGGAGTAGTTGGCCTGGCCGCGGTTGCCAAGGGCCGACGTCGAGGACAGGAAGACCATCTTTCCGTACTTCTTGTCGACCATCGGCTTCTGCGCGGCGCGCGCGCACAGGAACGTGCCTTTGAGGTGCGTGTCGATGACCGCGTCCCAATCCTCGTCGGTCATCTTGAAGACCAGGTTGTCCCTGATGATCCCCGCGCACGTCACGAGGATGTCGAGCCCGCCGAGCTCCTTGATCGTGAGCGCGACCATGGCTTCGACCTCGGCCCGCACGCTCACGTCGCAGCCGACCGCAAGGCCGCCCAGGGGCTCGGCCACGTCGCGGGCAGGCGCCTCGTCAAGGTCGGACACGGCGACCCGCGCGCCCTCCGCGGCCAGCAGCCGCGCGGTGGCGGCGCCGATCCCACGCCCGCCGCCGGTGACCAGCGCGACCCGATTCTCGAACCTCATTCGGTCTCAGTATCCAGCGCCGTGCCGCCGTCCTTGCGCGGATCCGAGGCGCCGTGCAGGAAACCGTCCTTCTCGCGCACGATCACCTGCGGCCGCGCGAAATACGAGTCGTAGTTGAGCGTGCGCCGGTTGACCGTGTAACCACGCCTCTCCAGCCCGCTGCTCACCGCGACCGGAACTCTCGCCTCGACCTGGACCGCGTCACCCTGGAAATCCACGCGCGGAGCGCTCACCGCCTCGACCGGAGTCATCGCGTGGTCGAGGACGTTGACGAGGACCTGGAGGATCCCGGTAACGATCTTGGTGCCACCGGGAGCGCCGATGCACGCGCGCAGGCGGTCCCCGTCGAAGACGAGGGTTGGCGCCATGCTCGTCGCGCGCGTCTTGCCCGGGCGCACCGAGTTCGGATGGCCTGGGCGCGGGTCGAAGCAATTCATGTAGTCGTTGTAGCCGAAGCCGAGGCCTGGAGTCACGACCCCGCTCGCCGAGCCCAGAGTGTGCGTTAGGGAGACCGCATTGCCGGCGTCATCGACCACGCAGACCTGAGTCGTGTCGGGCCGGTCGTGCGCCGCCCCCGCCGCGACGGCCGACACTGCAGCCACTTCGCGGGCCTTGGACGCGTAGCCCTTGTCGGCCAGCGCTCCGGTGGGCACGTCGACGAAGCGGGGATCGGCGACATGCAGCTCGCGGTCCGCCACCGCCCAGGCCATGGCCTCGACGAGCAGGCGTGCCGCCTCGGTGCTCGGCCACCCGTGCGCGCCGAGGTCGTAGCCCTCCAGGAAGTTCAGCATCTGGAGCAGCGTTATGCCGGCCGCGGGCGGGCCCGCCGTCACGACCGACAGTCCGCGATACGTGCCTCGCAGCGGCTCCGTGACGTTGACCGCCGTTGGCCTCGAAGTCCGCCGCGATCGCCTCGGCAATGTCGCCGCGATAGAAGGCGTCCGGCCCTCCGTCGGCCAGGCGTTCGAGCGTGCGCGCCAGGTCGGACTGGACGAACAGGTCGCCGATCCCGAACAGGTCGCCGTCGCGCGTGTATATGGCCTTCGCCGCCGGCGTGGCCTGGATGCGCTGGCGATTCGGCACCACGTCCGGGCCGTAATCCGTCGTCCAGTAGCCGTGCATGTAGCCGGTGACTCCAAAGCCGTCGCGGGCGAGCGGGATGGCCGGCTCGATGGCCTGCGCCCAGGTGATCGTGCCGTACCTCGTCAGCGCCTCATGCAGCCCCGCCACCGTGCCGGGGACGCCCACCGATCGGTAGCCGACGTCGTTCACCCAGCCTTCGAGCACGTATCCATACCGATCGGCGGCCTGGCGCAGAAACAGGCGCTCCCACTGGTCCTCTCGCGCTCGTGAACCCGCCGTCGCGTAGAACTCGAGCAGCGCGTCGCCGTTCTTGGGGCTGTGCACCAGCATCACGCCGCAGCCGCCGATGCCGCACATCTGAGGGTCGATCACGCCCTGGACGAACGCGCATGTGACGGCGGCGTCGACGGCGTTGCCC
>WNFJ01756620.1_pt1 | contig 26669 bp, 17 predicted proteins | sample 5400461 | NCBI WGS metagenome assembly WNFJ01 (sample SAMN13153349, study PRJNA577476) | soil metagenome | isolation source: 115 cm saprolite on Douglas fir-dominated hillslope | place: USA:California | collected 2013-09-17
CACATCCGGGCTCTCCGAAATGGCAAGTGCTGCGGAGGGATCGGTTTTCTGTTGGTTCTTACCGCCAACTAGCGCACTGAGCCAAGCCTTGTGACATGTTGCCAAGGCTTGCAGTTCGGAAAAACCTTCGCGCCGCGAAATCTCTTCCACCTGCGACAGAAACTCCAGCGACTTTCGCAATTGGCCGTGACCAGCTGCCCTTCGTGCTTCAGCGAATGGCAAAAAGGTTACATAAGTGGCCGGATCCCGGCTCACGCCTGCGGATTCCTTTTCCAATGTTGCCGTGTCTCCTTCGGCCAAGGCATTCAGTGCCAGCATTGCGTGAAGCGTTATGGAGTCATCTGTTTTTTGCAAGCCGGTCTTCGCGATGGCTTTGGCTTCCTCGAATCGTCCGAGCGCTGAGTAGGCGTAGGCCGCGTTTAGATATCCGTAGCTGGAATCCGGCGCGGCGCGTATGCCCTCCAGCGAGAATTGCAGATCTTTCTCGTAGTCTCCAATCTGGTCATAAATCACTCCGAGATTCGAGTCCGGTGCCTCGTCGTTGGGATACGTTTGATGGTACAGCTGCCATGTTTGCAGGCTCTGCTCGATATCTCCGATAGCATGGTAGTAGTGTCCGGCGATGTAGAGCCGCTCGCGCTCGCTGGTGCGATCTTTCAAGTCAAACGCCTGCTTCAAGTACCGCTCATAAAGAGCCATCTGCCCTAAGTTGTGGTATGTAGTGCCGAGGTACGCGTGCGCCGAAGCGAAGTTTGGATCCAGTTCAATGGCGTGTTTAAGCAGAGCAATGGCGCCTGGTTCATTCCCCTTCAATCGCGCCGCCGTTCCTTCGCTGTACGCCTTCAGCGCCTCCAGCGAGGAAGTGGTCGCTTCGTCCAGCGGCTTGTCGAATTTTTTTACCGACGCCAGCGACTCCCCGAGCTTGCCGCGCAGCTTCGTTACTGCGGCGCCCAGGGAATTCAATACCTCCTCCTTTTTCGGAGCCTGCGTCTGTTCTTCCGCCAAATTGTCGCCGGTCGCGGCATTCACGGCGTTCAGCGTAATTACATATTGACTTCCCAGCGAAGCGATCGAGCCGGTGAGCATGGCCTTGATGCCGTTCCGTGAACAAATCTGTCGCCCGACCTCAGGCGTTATGCGAGCTTCCGCCGGCTGGCCCATCAGCTTGAGTGTCTTCTGTACCTTTTGATCGGAGACCACATTGAGGTAAGGCGATTGGCCCAGGCCAACGGCCGTGGCGCTTTTCAAAGTGCCGTCGAAGACCGCATCGCCGGTGGTGTTCGTGAAGTCCGTAACCAGGATTAAGTCTTTGTCGGTCAACGCGCGCGCCGACCGGTGCGAGAAAAAAAACACTCCGAGCGCCACGATCACCGAGGCCGCGATTGCCGTCCACGTTCGCTTGCTGGTGGTCCAGGCTGGCAGCGTGATGGTCGTAGACCCAGATGGAGCCTGAGCGGGTGCCGCGGCCGCCGCCTTGGAGGCCCCCTTAGAAGGAGGATCGGGAGTCGCCGCGGAATCATGCTCCACTGCTGCGGGAACGGAGCGCGTGGTGGTGTCGCGGCGCAACCGCGCCAGGTCCGCGTGCATCTCCGAAGCGCTCTGGTAACGGAGATTGCGATCCTTTTCCAGCGCTTTGGTAATGATGTCTTCCAGCTTGGGCGGAAGATCCGGATTCAAGCGGATCGGCGGAGTCGGCTCGCGATCCAGAATCGCCTTGAAGATCATTGCCGACGTGTCACCGCGAAATGGCAAAGTCGCCGTCGCCATTTCGTAGAGCACCGTTCCGAACGAAAAGAGATCCGTGCGTGCGTCCAGCTCTTTCCCCATCGTTTGTTCCGGGGACATATAGGCGACCGTGCCCAAAGCCGTCCCCGGGCTGGTCAGATGTTCCGCGTCGAGTGTCTTGGCCCCGGAAAGCGAACCCATGCTCGCGGAATTCGCGGCCGGAGTCATCTTCGCCAGACCGAAATCGAGAATCTTGGCATGGCCGCGGGTGGTAACGAAGATGTTGGCCGGCTTGATGTCGCGATGGACGATGCCCTTTGCGTGGGCTGCTTCAAGCGCCTCGGAAATTTCCATGGCTAGTGAAAGCAGCGTTTCCGTTTCCAATGGACGCCCGGCGAGCGTGTGCTTCAGCGTCGCGCCATCCAGAAATTGCATGGCGATGAACGCCCGCCCCTCTTGCTCGCCGATGTCGTAGATAGTACAGATGTTAGCGTGGTTCAACGCGGACGCGGCTTTGGCTTCTCTCTTGAAGCGCTCCAGCGAGTGGGGGTCCTTGGCCAGCTCTTCGGGCAGAAACTTCAACGCCACTGCGCGGTCGAGCCGGGTGTCCTCGGCTTTGTAGACAACACCCATCCCCCCGCCGCCGAGCTTCTCAAGGATGCGGTAGTGCGAGATTGTCTGTCCAATGAGAGATGCGGAATCCGCCATGTGCCCGCACATCTTAGGTGCTGCCAGCAACCAAGTCAACGAATACGGCCTGGTCAGAGATCATGCACTTAGAGAACATTCGAGGTCGGCATGTCAAGCCGCCGCATAGAGGCCGCGAACTTTCTTCTTGACAGACCCCGTATTTTCAGTTAGTTTATGTGTTAGGTATACCTGTCGCTAATCGTGCAGCCTCGGCCCAATGTCCATCCTGTAAACCGTAGTTGCACAATTTTGGTGCAGCCTAAGCCCTTTTAGAATCAACACTTCAGGAGATCGTAGAAGTGTTCATTCTAAACATCTTAAAGCTGTTTACAATCAACACTTGCGAAAAAAGGGCCAGTAGAAATTCCATCTTGCACAATTTTTGTGCAATCTAAGTCCTTTTAGAATCAACACTTGCAAAAGTGTATCAAAACAAACGACTTTATCTGCGTTTAGAATCAACACTTGACGAAAAACAGGGGGTGGGGGGAGGTTACTGTCAACTCGAAATCGGAAATCTGAAAGAGCTGGCAGCCGGATGCTTAGGTTTATGATGTACGATATCGGTCTTGCCCTCCTTTGAAACGGATACAGGTCACCGAACAATCAACTGCATTACACTGGCAGACCTAGCTGTACACCATTCGCGGAGGGATTCGTGGCTTCCAGCGACACACTCGACCTTATCGTCATCGGCTGCGGACCCGCCGGAGAAAAGGGTGGCGCCCAAGCCGCATACTTTGGCAAACGCGTGGCCGTCATCGAGCGCGCCGAACACATGGGCGGCAGTTGCATCAACACCGGCACCGTTCCCAGCAAAACCCTTCGCGAATCCGCCCTCTATTTCTCCGGCTTGAAGCAACGCGGCCTCTACGGCATCGATTACTCGCTGAAAGAAAACCTCACCGTCCACGATTTCATGCACCACGAGCGCGAAGTCGTGGACATGGAGCGCGCGCGCATCCTGAAGAATCTCGCGCTCCACCACATCGAGCTGGTGCGCGGCCATGCTGCTTTCGTGGACCCTCATACGGTTGCGGTTTCCAGCGGGCACGGCACACGTCAGTTAAAAGGCGATGTCATCCTCATCTCCACCGGCTCCAAGCCCCATCGCCCTTCGGAGATCGCCTTTGACGACATCCATACTTTTGACTCCGACACTTTTCTTCAGATGGACCGCATTCCCAGGAGCCTCGCGGTTATCGGCGGCGGCGTCATCGGGTGCGAATACGCCTCGATCTTCAAAGCGCTTGGAGTTGATGTCACACTCGTTGACGGGCGCGACCGGCTTCTCCCATTTCTCGACAATGAAATTTCCGATCGGCTCCGCAATCGCCTCGCAGCTCTCGGCATGCATTTTTTGTTTAACGAACGTCCGGTCAAAACCGAAAACGCCGCGAGCGGCGTGCGCCTCACCATGAAGAGCGGCAAAACTCTCGAAACCGATTCCGCTCTCTTTGCCGCCGGCCGCCGCGCCGCCGTGGATGGCCTCGCTCTCGAAAAAGCCGGCCTCGCCATCAACGATCGCGGCTACATCGCCGTCGACGAGCACTACCGCACCGCTGTCCCGCACATTTATGCCGCAGGTGACGTCATTGGTTTTCCTGCGCTTGCTTCCACCTCCATGGAGCAAGGCCGCGTCGCTGTCTGCGATGCCTTTGGCTTGAAGTACAAGCAGCGCGTCGCTTCTCTGCTCCCCATGGGCATCTACACCATTCCGGAAATCTCCGCTGCTGGCGAAACCGAAGAATCCTGCAAGGAAAAGAAACTCGATTGCGTCGTTGGCCGCGCCCTTTACGAAAACAATGCGCGTGGTCACATCACCGGCGACACCGCCGGTATGCTCAAGCTCATCTTCGCCCGCGCCGATAAAAAGCTCCTCGGCGTCAGCATCATCGGCGAAAACGCCACCGAACTCATCCACGTCGGCATGATGGTCCTAGACAACGGTCTCACTATCGACGAATTCATCGAGCAAGTCTTCAACTATCCGACGCTCAGCGAGCTCTATAAATACGCCGCTTACGATGGCCTCGGCAATCTCGCCGGCCACAAGCTCCGCGAAGGCTAATAGGGAGTGCGGCAGCGCAGCTGCCGCTTTTCTTAATGAGAAAGACGGATAACAAACTCGCGATCGAAAGCAGAGCAAAGCCAGCAACAGCGTCTCTCTTTGTTGGTACTTTTTTGGCCGCCACAACCTTGTTTACTTTCGGTGTATCGCCGCAAACCTCAGTGGCTCCCGGGAACGCCCGGCAGTCCTATCTTGGCTTCGATCGAAACATTTATCCCGGCGGCGACGCGTTGCCAATTCTGCGCAAGACGTTTTCGTTTTCAAGCTACTGGCTTGGCCCGCCTCCCGGCGAAAAAGCAAACACTTGGCAGGGAAAGCGCGAGCTTCTTCGTTCACAGGGTTTCGGTTTTCTGGTCCTTTTCCGCGGCCCGCAGAGCAGCGAACTCCAGAGCCTATGGCCGGAGTCGCGCTTCAACCGCGCCGATCGCCTCCGAGCTCAAGCCGAAAAAAGGGGAACCTCGGATGCGAGCCAAGCCGCTGCTGCCGCAAAGAAAGAAGGCTTTTCTTCACACACCGCAATTTTTTTGGATATCGAGGAGGGTGGCCGCCTGCCGGCGGTATATCACGTTTATCTGCGCGCCTGGATTGATCAACTGGTGGGGGCGGGATATCGCGCTGGCGTGTATTGCTCGGGCATGCCTGTCAGCGAAGGCCGTGGCGCTACGATCATCACCGCCGACGACATTCGCAACAACATGGGCAGCCGCGACCTCGTCTACTGGGTTTACAACGATGCATGCGCTCCTTCGCCCGGATGTGTCGTCCCGCAAAATCCTCCGCCCCCCTCGAAAAGCGGCATCCCCTATGCTCAGATCTGGCAGTTTGTTCGTTCCCCTCGTGACAAGGAAACCGCAGTTCGCTGCTCCGGCTACTCAAAAGACAAGAACTGCTACATTCCTGGTGACACCGCACACAAATGGTTCCTCGATGTAAACACGGCGACGTCCGCCGATCCCTCCGGCGGCGCCAAATGACAAGCTTTCAGAAAACAAAAAAAGAGGCGGGCCTTCGTCCGCCTCTTTGTCATCATTCTCGAGCTGGCGTTTAGATTTGCCCCATCCCGCCATCCACGTTGAGCTCCACGCCGGTGATATAGGAAGCATCCGAAGACGCTAGGAACGCCACCGCTCCGGCCACTTCCTCCGGCTGTCCGAATCGCTTCATCGGAACCTTAGCGATGATTTCCTTTGCAAAGGCGTCAATCGCCTCTTGCGGGAGTCCCGTGCGTCCGATGATCGGCGTCTCGATTGGCCCCGGGCTTACCACATTCACGCGAATTCCCCGCCCGGCCAATTCCGCGGCCGTGGTCCTGGCGAAGGAGCGCAACGCCGCCTTGGTTGCCGAATAGGCGCTCGTTCCGGGTGTCCCTGTGGAGCCGGCCACACTCGCATTCAAGATAATGGAGGCGCCGTCATTCAAGTAAGGAAGCGCTTTTTGGATGGTGAAGAAAGCCCCTTTGGTGTTGATCGAAAAGTTCTCGTCGTAAAGGCTCTCCGGGGTCTGTTCGAATGGAGCGAATTTCGCGACTCCCGCGTTCACGAACAAAACATCGATCTTGCCCAGCTTCTTCGAGACCTCGGCATACAGCTTGTCGATGTCCGCGAGCTTGGCTACGTCCGCCTGTATCGCCACTACGCCGTTGCCGATCGTTTTCACCGCTTCGTCCAGCGTCTTCTTGCTTCGGCCGGCGATGGCTACGCGTGCGCCTTCTTCCTGCAAACGCTTTGCCGACGCCAGCCCGATTCCGCTGTTACCGCCGGTCACTACCGCTACTTTTCCTTCGAGTCTCTTCATGGTCGTCTCCGTCCTTATTCGCCTGGTGTGGAAAGCCTCGTTGTTGAGCTGCGGGCCTTGCGACCCTGGCTTTCTTAATTTCGATATTTAGATGACTATCGAAGTAATCGGTTGCATCTTTTTTCAGGGCATTCCCAAGACTCGAATCCTCAGTGGCGAGGAGGACTGCGATTCGCTACACTTTGGACAGGCCAATGGAACGCGCTAAAGTCGAAAAAATATCGAAGGCCCTGGCCGACGGAACTCGCCTCAGGATCTTGGAAGCCATTTCTAGAAAAGACCGCGTGAGCTGCGGCCAAATCGTCTCCATGCGCGGCGTCACCCCGGCAACCGTTTCGCATCATCTGAAGGTTCTGAGTGAAGCTGGGCTAATCGCCTGCTGCCGCGAAGGACAGTTCATTTACAGCCGGGCAGTTCCCGAAATGATAGATGCTTACACGCGCGCGCTTGCGAAAATCTCCAACCGCAAAAAAAGCATTGCGCCGCGGATGATCTTGAAATCTAGTTAGTGGGATTCCTTGGAAATTTGAAATACGGCAGCCGCACGCCCTGATCCAAGATTTGATCCGCGCGAATATTTGTTGGCGCTTCAAAGCCTTTGGTCCCGCCGCTGGTTACATAATCGTCCTGATCCACGCCATCGCCGCTCACGCCCAATCCGCCGACAAGAGTGCCGTTGCGAAATAAGCCCGCGCTGCCGGGGAAAAAAACGATGCCACTTTTGTTTGAATTGGCCGCGCCGCTCTGAAATCCCTGCGTACAAGGATTCGCCAGGTCCATGGTGTATAAATTGAAAAATGGCCCGGCGCTCGAACCGTCGATCCCCGGCGGATAGAGCGGCTGTGCGCCGAAACTAATCGTCCGATTCGTCACTGCCGTGCCCATCGGAACACCATTCAGATCCGCAGCCGTTCGAGCGGCGCTATTGAAGTACACCATGTTGCGCGCCTTGGACGCCGCGACGTCAATGCTGAAAACCGTGGAATCCTGCATACGCCGCAATCCGATAATCGTTCCATCCAGGTCCGCGACAGCTATCGCCATGCGGGCTTTGGAACCGAGCGGCAATCGAATCGCGGCACGGGTGGTGTTCGCCGTGGCTTCCGCGTTGTCCAGAATCTGCGTCACCTCCGAAGCGCTCAAGCCGCCCAGCGGCCCAGCCGCTGGCGTAATTAAATCCCCCTCCGGCGGCTGCCCCTGACTATTTGTCGCCGCCACGAAATAGCTTCCCGTTCCTGCAACTGGCCCCGCCGAAAAGCCGCCGGGCCGCGAGGTCTGACTCACAAAGGGTAGGGCAATACCACCGATGAAAACCACGCCCGGAGCCGCGGGCGTTGGTCCAAAAGCATCGGTGGGCCCGCTGCGCGCCGTTGTTGCTCCCGCGAACGCCGTGTATTCCGCAACATTCAGATTGCTCGAGGTTGTAACGACACCGATTCCGCCAAGTACCACGTTTTTATAGAAAATTGGCACGCCGCCAGGATTCACGGCCGTGGGATTCGAATCCGAAATGTCGGCTTTGCCAGTAATGACTCCGGGCCCGAATCCGCCGCCCAACGCCAGTGAAGGAGGAATCTTGCTTTGGAATGCGGGATTGTTAATCAACGTGCAGCCGCGGTTGGTGTTCTCAATCCCGTACAAATCCGCGGGCGGCTGGTTCATCACGCCGGGAGGAAAATGAATCCCGCTGATAAAGCGCACGGTTCGCGAAGAAAGGGGCGCCTGGTCGTTGCTGAAAAACGCGCCTGTGCGCGCCAGCGCCACAGCGATGTCGTTCGCATTCTGCACTTGCCCAAAATTTCCGATAGTAGTCGACGGCGCATTCTGAGTTCGAAAAACGCCCAGCACAAATCCCGCGCGGTCGACTACGGCAACCACCATGTCCACGTTTACGGAATTCACCGCGGCCTGCACGATGTTTTGCACGTCCGCAGCTTGAAGCGGTTGCACTGCCGTAACGGGCGGGGGCACAACCGGCGTGCTCGCGCCGCTTCCACAACCGACAAGCAGTATGGCGAGGGTTCCCGGAATTGCCACAGCCGCGAAAACGCCTAGCGCCAACGTTCTATTTCTCCGCCGCAACGCGAGGCGTGATTCCACGGGCTTCGACAGTATATGAACCGTTTTCATGGCAGAAGTACTTCCGTTGGTATCACACTCGTTCGCGGCCTCTCAACGGAATTGCCCAGCCTCTGCCGCTTACTGGTGAACGCTCGAATCGTCACGCTGCGTTATCGAATGTGTCCATCGGCCCGGGAAAACTGTTGCCCGCTGCTCCTCGATATTGTTAGCTAGTGCCGTTCCAACTCGCTGGGTCAAGAGACAGCTTGAAGAAGGTAAGGAACAGAGAGTGCCCTTGCGAAGAATTTTCGTCGAACAGGTTGGAACGGCACTAGTACACGATTTCTTCTTCACTTATTCGTTCAGGCCGAGCGCATGAACTTTTTCTTTCCGCGGTTCTGTGCGGTTTGCTGCTTTGCCTGCTCTTTATTTACGCCGCACGCCACCATTAGTTCGCCACGTCAATCTCCGTCCGCCGCGCAAGACAGCGCCAAACAATCACGCGAGCCGGGCCCGCCGCAGCGCATCCCCCGGCAGCAAGCGCAGACCACTACTGCGCTGGATGGCCTCGTTCGCGATGCAACCAACCCCAGCGCGGTCATTCCCGTCCCTGCCGCGATTCTCATGCTGCGCAACGTGCAATCCGGCAAAATGTTCAGCGCCATCACCTCAGCAGAAGGCGTCTTCCGAGTTTTTCCTCTTCCGCCGGGCCACTATGAGCTCCGAGTCGAAGCCAAGAACTACGCTCCTTTCGTTCTTTCTGATCTTGCGCTGCAGCCAAACGAAGTCATGACCCTAGAAATCTCTCTCGTTGCAGTGACAACCATGGAAACGCGCTCGCGCCTAGCGCGCCTGCCCGAACTTGGCCCTGCTCTCTCAGCCGAAACGCAGCCATCGTTCGGCACTTATCGTGAATTCCGCCATCGGCTCGATTCCGACCCTGCCTACATCGAGAATATTTCGCCTGATACGCTTCCTCCGGTGGCCGACGTCTACAACACCGTTCCCAATCGCTGGGCCCTGGAGCAGCCCGACTATCGCCGCTATTCGCAACGCGGCGAGTATATCTACACCAAGCCCCGCTGGTATGATCCTTTCAACCGCAATCGCCTCAAAGGTGACGAACCCATCTGGCCCGAGCTGCTCGGCCAGCAGGTTTTCTTGAACATTACTGCTTCTTCCGAATCCTTTTTCGATGGCCGCCGCGTTCCTTCGCCCAGCAACGTCAGCAGCGTGCGCCCCGGCAGCTCCGGTTTCTTCGGCAAAGGTGAACAAGCTTTCTTCGATGAAACGCTGCGCTTCACTTTCGATCTTTTTCACGGCGATGCGGCGTTCAAGCCCGTGGACTGGCGCATTCGAATTACGCCGGAGCTCAGTATCAACAACCTGAAAGTCCGAGAGCTTGGCCTTATCGGCCCCGATCCCCGCAGCGGTACCAACCGCTTCGACGATCATGCCGGCCTGCAGGAAGCCTTTGTCGAGCTGAAGCTCCACGACCTCGGACCCAACTACGATTTCATCTCCGCACGTGCCGGAATTCAGCAATTCAACGCCGACTTCCGCGGCTTTCTTTTTGTCGACGAACAACCGGCGCTGAGAATTTTCGGCAATCTTCACAGCGATCGCATCGAATACAACGTCGCGTACTTTCATTTCGTCGAAAAAAATACCAACAGCGGACTGAACACATTTGACCGCCGCCACCAACAGGTTATTCTTGGCAACGTCTATCTTCAGGACTTCTTTTTTCCGGGCTACACGGCGGAGTTTGTGGCCGCCTGGAACAAAGACGATCCCAGCTTGCACTATGACGACAACGGTTTTCTCGTGCGTCCCGCGCCCATCGGCAACGTCATTAACCAGAATCCTGGCGCGGGTCCAATCCTTCACGGCATTCGCGTTGGCTACTTCGGATGGCTGGGCAGCGGCCACATCCACCGCCTGAATCTCACGCACGCTTTCTATCAAGCTATCGGAGAGGACACGTTCAATCCCATCGCGGGACGCCGCGTCACCGTGAACGCGCAAATGGCCGCCGCGGAAATCTCTTACGACAAAGATTGGATCCGGTATCGTCTTTCCGCTTTCTGCACTTCCGGCGACGCGAATCCCCGCGACGGACGCGCGCGCGGCTTCGATTCGATCGTCGATCTACCCAATTTTGCCGGTGGACTTTTCAGTTTCTGGAACCGTGAAGGCATTCGCCTCCTCGGCTCCGGCGTGCTACTCACCACGCCGGGGAGCCTGATTCCTTCCCTGCGCGCTAGCAAAGAAGAGGGTCAAGCGAATTTCGTCAACCCAGGGATATTCCTTGCGAATGCAGGTGCGGATTTCGACATCACTCCCAAGCTTCGTGGCTTCGCGAATTTTAATTTTCTCCGGTTCGAACGCACCGAGGCGCTTGAATTCGTCCTTTTTCAATCGCCGATCCACCACACCATCGGCCAAGACTTCGGCGTCGCCGTTGAGTATCGCCCGCCGCTCTCGGAAAACATTGTGCTCACCGGCGGCGCTTCGGCGCTTCAGCCAGGCCAGGGGTTCAAAGATATGTACACGGGCCGCACGCACTTCTCGCTTTTCGGCTCGGTGAAGTTTACTTTCTGATATGCGCGAATGATGAACGACAGACGCCAAACAGTTTCGTACTCTCTGCAAACGCTCGGCGTTCTCTGCGTTTCCGCGTTGTCTTTTTTCTTGGCTCTTCATGCGAATTCAAGCTCTGCCGGTGCCCGACAAGAGGCTCCGTTCCGGGGGCAATCGCAGGAAGAAGCGGATCGCAAATCCGCGGGCTGCGCTTCCTGCCACACGTCCACGGACGAACCCACGATGCATCCCACAAAAACCGTCCACATCGGCTGCACAGATTGCCATGGTGGAAATTCCTCCATCTCGATTGCACCCGGAGTTGCGCTGAATTCTCCTGAATACAATTCCGCCAAGGAAAAGACGCATGTCCAGCCGCGCGATCCCTCGTTCAAGAATCGCTCCGCGCTTCCGGAGCACACTTACACGAAGTGGCTTAAGGAATCAGCCGAGTATGTAAGATTTGTGAATCCCGGTGATCTCCGCGTTGCTCCGGAAACGTGCGGCGCGCCAGGCTGTCACGCCGCGGAAACCCGCGCCACGTCGACGAGCACGATGACCCACGCAGGAATGCTGTGGGGCGCGGCGCTCTATAACAACGGTAGCTACCCCGCAAAAAACACACGTTTTGGAGAGAGCTACGATCGTGAGGGCGTGCCGCAATCTATCAAAACTTCTCCCAAGCCCACGCCGGAAGAGACGCGCGCCAAAGGCGTGATTCCCGAGCTCGACCCTCTTTTTCGCTGGGAAACTTCGCAGCCCGGCAACGTTCTTCGTGTGTTCGAACGCGGCGGGCACAAAAAGGCAGAGATCGGCAATCCGAATCGCGAAGAGGATCCTGGTAAGCCCGACGACAAACTGAGTGACCGCGGCTTTGGCACCGGGCTGCGCACGGATCCCGTTTTTCTCGGCTTGCAAAAAACGCGCTTGCTCGATCCTGCTATGTCGCTTCCTGGGACGAACGATCATCCCGGCGACTACCGCGCGAGCGGCTGCACAGCTTGTCATGTGATTTATGCGAACGATCGCGATCCTTCGCATTCCGGGGCGTATGCGGGATTTGGCCATTCCGGCTTCAGCGCTTCTTCCGATCCCACCATTCCTAAAAACGAATCCGGCCATCCGATCAAACACGCGTTTACGCGCTCCATCCCTTCCAGCCAATGCATGATTTGCCACATTCATCCGGGTACGAACATGGTCACCACTTATTTCGGGCTCACCTGGTGGGACAACGAAATAGACAGCGACAAGATGTATCCCAAAGCACAGCGCAATCCGACGGAAGAACAGCGATATGAATCTTTTGTGCGCAACCCGGAAGGCGCCGCGGTTCGCGGCCTTTGGAACGATGAACAATTTTTGGAAAAAGTTGGCAGTCCCGAATTCAATAAACAATTGAAGACCACACAATTCGCTGATTTTCACGGCCACGGCTGGATTTTCCGCGCGGTCTTCAATCACGACCGCAAGGGAAATTGGCTGGACAAGGACGGCAAGCAGATTGCTTTCGATGACCCCGACCGCTTTGGCAAAGCCGTCCACCTTGCGGACATTCATCTGGAGAAAGGAATGCAGTGCAACGATTGCCACTTCGCGCAGGACAATCACGGCAACGGAAAAATTTACGGTGAGCCGCGCGCAGCCGTAGAAATCGATTGCGTGGATTGCCACGGTACGATTCGAAAGAAAGCCACGCTGATTACCTCGGGGCCTGCCGCCCCCGAGGGCGGACGCCATCTCGATGCGCTCCGCACTCCGTGGGGATTGCGCCGGTTCGAATGGCGCGGCGACAAGATATTCCAGCGTTCGATGTCCGAAGAAAATAAAGAGTGGGAGATCGTTCAGACCATCGACAGCATCACGCCCGGCAACGTGCACTTCGGCGAGAAATCTTTTCGCGCGAAGCTGATGGACAAGGATGGCAGGGTGTCCTCGCAAATGCCGAACGACGACGCCTCTCTCGCGCACGCCAACAGCAGCATGACCTGCTATTCCTGCCACACTTCGTGGACGCCCACATGCTTCGGCTGCCATCTACAGATGACCGCCAACGCGCGCAAGCCCATGCTGCACAACGAGGGCCTGCTGACAAGGAACTACACCAGCTACAATTTTCAGGTTCTGCGCGACGATATTTATATGCTGGGGGTCGATGGCACCGTCACCGGCCACCGCATCGCTCCCGCGCGCTCCTCCTGTGCCGTGCTGGTGAGCTCGCAAAACGCCAACCGCGATTGGCTGTATTACACACAGCAAACTATTTCTGCCCCCGGTTTTTCCGGCCAGGCCTTCTCCACGTTTGTTCCGCACACGGTGCGCGCCAGAGAAACTAAGGAGTGCAGCGATTGTCACGTTTCCGCTCAGAACGACAACAACGCCTGGATGGCCCAACTGTTATTGCAGGGCACCAACTTCATGAACTTCATGGGGCGCTACGTTTATGTGGCCACCGGCAAGAAAGGCTTCGAAGCCATCGCGGTGGCCGAGCACGACGAGCCGGAAGCCATTTATGGCAGCGACCTGCAACGCATCGCGTATCCGGACAATTTCAAACAATTTGTCGATCATCATCGCGAGCTCAGCGTCGCCGCCTCGCATTCCGGGAACATCCTGGACATCCAGGCGCGCGGCGAATATGCCTACGCGGCGCTTGGTGTCGGCGGACTGCGCGTCTATGACATCGCGAACATCGACAACAAAAGTTTCGCTGAGAAAATCACGACTGCGCCGGTTTCGCCCATCGGTCAGAGATTTTTTGTTCCGACGAAAAACGCGCTGGCAGTCGCTTCACCAACAACGCTTGGCGTCGATCCGCTGCGACGGCAATTGCCCGAAAATGAAGAGCAGCCGATCCACCTGCTCTACGGATTCCTCTACGTTGCGGACAAAGAGGAAGGCCTGGTCATCATTGGCGATCCGAATCTGAAATCAAGAAGTCCAGGCGTCGGGACGCTCCTGGACGGCAATCCTGCGAACAATTTCTTGAAGCGCGCTCTCGCGTTCAATCCGGGTGGTGTGCTGATCGGTGCGCGCCGCATCACTTTTGCTGGAACCTACGCCTACGTTTTGACGGATAAGGCTCTCGTCGTGGTCGATCTCGACAACCCGCTCGCACCGCGCGTCACAGCCAACATCGGCGCGCCTGCCCTCAATGATCCTCGTGGAATCGCGGTGCAATTCCGCTATGCGTTTGTCGTGGATCGCGATGGGATGAAAGTTCTGGATGTAACGGACTTGGCGCAGCCCAAACCGGTCCTTGACGCGCTCGTTCCGCTGGAAGATGCCCGCAACGTTTATGTTGCGCGCACTTACGCATATGTTTCAGCGGGGAAGCAGGGCCTCGCGATCGTGGATGTCGAAAAACCGGATGCACCCAAGCTGGATCAAATTTTCACCGCCGAGGGCCAGCTCAACGACGTCAACGATGTAAAAATCGGCATGGTCGCCGCCAGCGCCTTTGCTTTTGTTGCTGACGGCAAAAACGGTCTTCGTGTGCTGCAAATTCTGTCGCCCTGGGACGACCCCGCGCATTTTTCCGGCTTCAGCCCGCGTCCCACGCCAAAGCTGATCGCTATCGCCCGCACGAGCGGCCCCGCGTTAGCCATTTCGAAGGGTATTGATCGTGACCGCGCCGTCGACGAGTCCGGCAACCAGCTCGCTGTCTTCGGCCGCCGCGGCGCGCGGCCGCTCAATCCCGCTGAAATGCGCAGCCTCTACATTCACTCGAATACCGGACAGCCGTATGTTGTAACAGATGATCCCGACGGCGTTGAAAAATCTCAATCTACGCCGCCTTCATCCTCTGAGAGGTCGCCCACTTCTTTGTTTTCGCGTGTTCGAGATTGGATGAATTCTTTATATTGAGGGTATGGCCATGAAACGCCGCAGATTCCTCTCTCACGCAATAAGAATTGCACCGGCCATGGTTTGCTCGCAACTGTTTCCCGGGGCCCTTCGCACTTCTCTTTTTCCGCAAAGCGGCGCGCCAAAACCTTCGGCCGACAATTCTGCGCGGCCACAGCTCGCCCTGACGCTCGACGACCCTACGCTCACTCTCGGTTCGGTCCTGAAATGGCAGGAAGCCAACAGCCGCATTCTGAAAGCGATTTCCGAGAGAAATGTCCGCGCCGCGCTGTTTGTTTGCGGGATGCGCGTGGACGACGCCGACGGCGCCAAGCTGCTGACCACCTGGGATCAGGCCGGCCACCTTATCTGCAATCATTCCTATTCGCACAAGTTCTATGGCGAGAAGACAAGTTACGCGGATTTCGCGTTCGATTTTCTGAAAAACGAAAAGGTAATCGCTCCGTATCACAATCGCACCGCGCTGTTCCGCTATCCCTTCCTAAAGGAAGGTGACACGGCGGACAAGCGGGATCGTTTTCGCACTTTGCTCAAGGAGCGCGGCTACCGCGTCGGCCACGTCACGATTGACGCCTCCGATTGGTACGTCAGCCAGCGGTACGTTGATCGGCTCGCGAAGCAACCCAAAGCGCCCATCGCTCCCTATAGCGATTACCTGGTCGCGCATCTCCTTGATCGCGCGTCGTTCTATAGGCAACTTACTCTCGACGTCCTCGGCCGCGATGTTCGCCATACGCTGCTGATGCATTTCAATCCGCTCAATGCCTTCGTGCTTTCGGATGTCATGAGCGCCTTCGAAGCAGCCGGGTGGCAATGGATCGATGCCTCCCTCGCCTTTGAAGACCCTGTTTTCCGCAGCCAGCCGAAGACGGTTCCCGCCGGAGAAAGCCTGGTCTGGGCCCTTGCCAAGGAAACAGGGCGATTCGAGGATCGCCTGCGCTACCCCGGGGAGGACGACGTCTACGAGAAGCCTAAAATGGACGCGGGGGGCTTGTAAACGACTTCCGGACAAGCCGACCGAATCGCGAAACTCTGCATTCCTTTGAACCTCTTTTCTCCTCTTCTTCGCCCCCGCTATCTCTCTCTGGATGCGCAACTTGCCGCATTATGTTGCCTTGTCGGGGACCCATCTCCTTTCCTTTTAACCTTTTATAGCTTAGGCACATCCAATCAAGGTATAATGAACTGTTCACATTTTTAACGCATAGCACCCATCAAAATAATTCGTGGGGCACGCTTGGGGGAATGACGTTAAGGTGTAATCAGAGGGTGCGGAAGGCTACCCGGAGCAGCCCACCAGGAAACACAGCGGGAGGAGTACCAGTACATGACCAGACAATTTCTTCTGGCAAGTGATTTCGACCAGACACTCAGCTTCAACGACTCGGGAGTCGTTCTCAGCGAACTCATCGGTTTTAGCGGCTTCCACGACAAGGTGAAGGGCCTGTCGGAGATGAACCTCGTCCAGCAGGGCGCGGAACTCAGCTATCTAATTCTCCATGACCCTGATTTCCGCCAGGTTCGCCGCGAGCACCTCGTCGAAACCGGCAAGCGCATCCGCCTGAAGCACGACGTGGCGCTTTTTGCGCGCGCGCTCGACAATCTTGCTGACGGCTACAAGTTTCACTTCAACGTGATCTCCGCGGCCCCGCAGGAGATTATCCAGTCGGCGCTCGAAGGCATTGTCCCGCCGGATCACATCTTCGGCACACGTTTTCGTTACAACGAAGCCACTGGTGAAGTAAATTCCATCATTCGCGCCTCGGCGGGCTGGGGAAAAATCACGGTGCTCGAAGAGCTACGCTCGAACCTCGGTATCAGCCACGACCAGATCATTTACATGGGCGACGGAAGTTCTGACCTGCCGGTGATGATGCATGTCAATCAGTACGACGGCCTCACCATTGCAGTCTCTGAAGCCAAGTTCATCACGCGCGTCGCCAAGCGCACCGTTCTCAGCGACAACGCCATGAGCGTTCTCGTTCCCGTGCTCGAAAAGGTTCTGCGCTGGGACTCCGCCCGCATCCGCCGGCTCTTCGCATCCTATGGCCTGACGTTGCTCGAATGGGACAAGATGCGCACCGACCGGCTCACCATTCAGGACTCCGCCGAGCACGTGGCGGTTGCCGCCACGTCACAGCTCAACGCGCAATAAACGTTTCCATCGATTGCTTCCACGGAAAGGGTGGAGATCACTCCGCCCTTTCCTTATTTGTTCTTTCGGGGCAAAATTCTCCTTCGTTCGAACGCTCCTAAACGACTCGAGGAGAGACTATGCTCGGCAACCGTTTGAAATTCCTTTGCCTTATGGCTGCTTGTTTCCTTCCCGATGTTTTGTTCGCGCAAGCACTTCCTTCCAAAACCGATCTCACGCAGCCTCAGGATTATGTTCTTAAGCGTATTTCAAGCGCCGATCCCACGGGAGGAAATGCGGATTTTCGCCAGATCGATCCGGGCGGCACGCTCACATTGTTGGACGCCAACGGGCCGGGCCTGCTGACGCATATCTGGATTACCGTTGCGAGTCCCGAGGCTTATCACCTTAAGAAACTCGTACTGCGAATCTATTGGGACCAGGAATCGGCGCCGAGCGTCGAAGCTCCGCTGGGTGATTTCTTTGGCCTCGGCCTCGGCGAATACCATCGCTGGGAATCCGAGCCTCTCTCCGTCGGGAGCGACAAAGCCCTGAACTCTTTTTTCCCCATGCCGTTTCAAAAGCGCGCGCGCATCACCGTTTCGAACGAAGGCCAGCAAAAGGTGGACGCCTTCTATTTCAATCTCGACTACCGCGCCTACCAAAAGCCTCTCCCGCCCGAAACCCTCTACTTTCACGCGCAGTTCCGCCAGGCGCAGCCCAATCACGGTTGGACCTCGGACTGGAAGAGCAATGGTGATCCTAGAGTTGACGGTAAGCCCAACCTTGACGGCAAGGAAAATTACGTCTGGATGGACGCCACAGGCCGCGGACATTTCGTGGGAGTTACGATGTCCGTCTTCCAGAATCAGGATGGATGGTGGGGCGAAGGCGACGACATGTTTTTCGTTGACGGTGAATCCCGGCCATCCATCAACGGCACAGGGTCCGAAGATTATTTCCTCGGTGCTTGGGATTTTGGCGGCCATCCTTTCTCCTATCGGCTTTACGGCGCCCCGCTTGTCGGGGAAGAACGCGCCGGAGGCAAGTCGTCGGTCTATCGCTTCCATCTCGATTCGCCGATCACTTTTACCAAGTCGCTCCACGCCACCATAGAACATGGCCATGCCAATCACCGCTCGGACAACTACTATTCCGTGGCCTACTGGTACCAGACCGAGCCTCACGCCGCATTCACAGCGCTTCCCGCCGTCGACCAGCGCGTTCCGCATCTCCAGCTAGTCGGAGGCCCTGGCAATCCATCAGCGACGCGTCCCTGATTGGCCGCGCATCGACGGACGAATCTTGATTCATGTAGCGGCAGGCTGTAACCCGGCATCCCTTCTGTCTGTTAGACTAATGCGGCTCCGGAGGCGCACATGTCCAAGAAATCCATCCTCATGATTATTGGTGATTATGTTGAAGACTACGAGGTGATGGTCCCATTTCAGGCGCTGCTGATGGTTGGCCACACCGTCCACGCTGTCTGCCCCGGCAAAAAATCCGGCGAAATGGTCCCCACTTGTATCCACGATTTCGAAGGGGACCAGACCTACACCGAGAAGCGCGGCCACAATTTCGCTCTCAACGCTACCTTCGATGATGTCAAGCCTGAGGAGTACGACGCCCTAATGATTCCCGGCGGCCGTGCGCCGGAATACATACGAACGATTCCTCGCGTCATCGAAATCGTTCACCACTTCACAAAGGCCGACAAGCCCCTCGCGGCCATCTGCCACGCTCCGCAAGTTCTTGCCGCCGCCGGAGTTCTAAAGGGAAAGAAGTGCAGCGCTTATCCTGCCACCGGCCCTGACGTTACTCTCGCCGGCGGCACGTATGTCAACCTCCCCATGACCGAGGCCCTCGTGGACGGCAACCTCGTCACCGGCCCGGCCTGGCCCGCGCTAAACTCCTGGCTCGCCAAGTTCCTGGACGTCCTTGGCACCCGCATCGAAGCTTAGCGGGAGCATTTACTGTTGTTGGAATTGTTGTTCAAACTCGGAATTCGCAGCCGCGTTCAGCGGCTAAAGCCGTGGCGGTCATCGAACTTTTCCGCAAGCATGGAGGTGGCCCGATCCCTGGGGACCGCATACTCGGACGCGCCCTCCAGCCGCTGTTGCTAGCGGGGCACTTAAATCTAGGGATGGCATTCGTCCCTGTCCAATGCAAATTCTCAATTCATTCGATGATTTTTTCGGTTTCACTCGTTTTCTTCCTGAACTCCGGTTCTCCCCCCTTCCTAAAAACTCCTCCACAGTGGATAATTTCTTGTTTGGCATCACAGGAGAGGGCGAATCGAGAGTTATGGCTAATATCAATACCAAGCGCGGCGTCATCGGCATACTCACCGGAGGCGGAGATGTTCCTGGTCTCAACCCCGCTATCCGGGGCGTCACTCTCCGCGCTCTGCGCGAAGGCTATCAAGTCATCGGCATTCGCCACGGGTGGGCCGGCCTCGTCGATATGGTCCGCCAAAAGGATTACGACAACTCCGACAATTTCTTTCTATTGGACGAGGAGACGGTTGACCGCGCAGGCCGCACCGGCGGCACCTTTCTCCATTCTTCCCGGACCAACCCTGGCCGCGTCGTCAAGTCCAGTGTCCCCGCCCATCTCAAGGACAAATTTACCGCCGAAAAGAATGACCTCACGCCTGAAGTACTGAAGAACCTGGCCTGGCTCGGCATCGACACTCTCATTCCCATCGGCGGCGACGACACGCTGAGCTACGGCGTTCGTCTCCACAAAGAAGGGTTCAAAGTCATCGGCATTCCCAAGACCATGGACAACGACGTCCCCGGCACCGACTACTGTATCGGCTTCAGCACTTGCGTCACGCGCACAATTCAGATGGTCAACAGTCTCCGTACTTCCGCCGGTTCCCACGAGCGTTTCATGGTCATCGAAGTCTTCGGCCGGTACGCGGGTTTCACTGCTATGCTTCCCACCATGGCCGGCGCTGCCAATCGCTGCGTCATTCCCGAGTACAAATTCAATATCGAGCATCTTACCGAACTGCTCGTTGCCGACCGACGCAAGAATCCCAGCCGTTACTCGATCGTCCTCGTTTCGGAGGGCGCCATGTTCGAAGGCGGCGAAATGGTTTTCGAAAGCGAAGCCACCGACGCCTACGGGCACAAAAAACTTGGCGGCATCGGCGAAATCGTCGGCGAAAAAATTAAGGAGGTTTCCGCCAAATTCAACGGCGGCAAAAAAATTGACGTCATCAACCAGAAGCTCGGCTACCTTGTCCGGTGCGGCGATCCCGATGCCATCGATTCCATTGCTCCCATGGCTTATGGAAATCTTGCCCTCGACCTGCTCCTGAAAAATATCAGCGGCCGCCTTGTCGTCCTCAAGAACGGCCACTACGACAACATTCCTCTCGAGACCGTCACCGCTACCAAGAAGGTCGTCAACGTCAAGGAGCAATACAATACCGAACGCCTTCGCCCCCATTACGCCAGCTTTGAAATGCGTCCTCTCTTCCTAATGACCAACGAAGTGCGCTGAGCTTTTACGCGCGTATCCGCCTGTTATGCCGGCAACTTCAAAATCTGGGCTAGTGGAAATAATGGGTGAAGGAGTAATACGCCACAAGGAAGACTGTCAGCAGTACGACGGTGTAATTCCTTCTGCGGCTCAGTCCTTTCTCTTTATCCAGCAGGCCGCCTATCGCCTCACTCAGGAAGAAAACTTGCAGACCTGTGAGAATGCTCGCCGCAACTTCCACCAGCGCATATTGATGAAATAGCGCGGAAAAGAAAACCGCCCCGCTGATTACGGTCGCCACTAAACTCAACAACACCGTCAGCACGTGTCGCTTCATCGCATCCATCGGCCTCCGCGCCGCCGCACAGTCAGCCCTTCATCGTCATCAATTCGCAGGCATCAACGCCCCGGCACCACGCATTGCATCCTCTAGCATCCTAATTCTAGCGGAGGAACCGCGATTGCGCTGTCGGCATCGCTTGTAACGGAACGTGCGAACTTTTCATCCAACTTTCTAAATTCCAAATGAGGAGAAATTTATGGCACAGCGTCAACTTGGAAAGAACGGCCCCTTGGTTTCCGCACTAGGACTCGGGTGCATGGGCATGTCCTTTGCTTACGGACCGGCCGATGAAACGGAGTCGCTCCGCGTGCTTCGCCGTTATTTGGAACTCGGCGGAAATTTTCTGGACACCGCCGAGATTTATGGGCCCTACACCAATGAAGAATTGCTAGGACGTTTTCTGCGCGGAGTTGCGCGCGATAGCGTGGTCGTCGCCACTAAGTTCGGATTTCGCATCAATGCCGATGGCACGAGAGGCCTTGACAGTTCGCCTCAAAATGTCCGGCGCGCTTGCGACGCGAGTCTCAAGCGGCTTGGCATCGAAACGATCGATCTCTTCTATCAGCACCGTGTCGATCCGAAGGTGCCGATCGAAGACACCGTCGGCGCCATGGCCGAACTGGTTTCGGCCGGCAAAGTACGCACACTCGGACTTTCAGAAGCCGGTCCCGAAACGTTGCGGCGCGCCGCCAAGGTTCATCCCATCGCAGCGCTGCAAACCGAGTATTCGCTTTGGTCCCGCGACGTGGAAACGAATGGCGTCCTGGCCACCTGCCGCGAACTGGGAATCACGTTTGTACCTTACAGCCCGCTCGGCCGCGGTTTCTTAACCGGCGCGATCCAAAAGCTCGAGGATCTTGATGCCACGGATTGGCGCCGGACGAACCCGCGTTTCGGAGAGAGAGCATTGCGGGCGAACCTTAAACTGGCCGACACCGTAAAAGAGCTCGCCAGCAAGAAAGGCTCGACACCAGCACAGTTGGCTCTCGCCTGCGCCCTTGCTCAGGGCAATGACATGGTCCCCATCCCTGGCACGAAGCGTGTTCGCTATCTCGAAGAGAACATGGGCGCGCTTAAGGTGAAGCTCACCGAGAGCGACTTGAAGGAGATCAACACGCGCCTCGCACAGATTGAGGTGTTCGGCGAACGATACGCGCCCGATATGATGGCGCTAGTGCAGCACGCTTGAGTGTCTCATTGCGCATTAAGATAAAGTGTAGGGGCGCCCGCCGCGGCGGGTGCCTCTGCTCAACGAAGCTTTCTCTCAATTTGCAAATAAGTCGGACGGCGAAACTAGCGCCCGCCGGTGCGTAGTGCCGGCAGCGTAAATTTCGGCGTCACTTCTTTACGCTTCGACCAATCGTGGTAAGTGTGGCACTCGAAGCAGCGCGATTCCGCGTGTTCCGGCCCTGGCGCGTGACACTTCTTGCAAGTTTCAATTCTCGGCAGCAGCAAGTCGCTCGATTCCGTACTCGTCAGCGCCTTTGTGTGGCAGCTTACGCAGGTAAATCCGTCATGTTTACCGTGGTCGAACTTCGCATGCGGCATCCATCGCAAAGTAATATTTGCTGGCGCGACGTTTGGCAACTCAGCCGAGACGCCGGCAAGTTTGTCGCTGTCGTTCCCCTGCGCAACCGATAATTCGAATCTTCCGCGCGGCGTTTTTGCAGAAGGTGTGAGCGTGTGGCACTGCCGGCACGTTTTTCGCCAGAGCAGATCTTCGGCCACAGCGGTACGTTCTGTCACCCATTGCGCTGAAGTAACGATACGAAACTCCGAGGGAAGAGGCTTACCCGTGAAATCGCGTCCCGCATCGCGCTGCACACGCGCTTCGCTTGCATGTGCGGCAATGTATTCACGGAACGTTCTGATCAGAAATGCATGTATGACTTCGGGCTTGTCGTGCGGAACACCAAAGTCGAAGCGCTTGTCAAACGTCAGCAGGTGGCAAGCAGCGCAGGCATTTGCGAATTTCACAGGCACCATCAACTCACGCCCCGTGGACGGATCGTGCGGCGCAGGACCAGAGGTCCCGGCGGGACGGAAATTGTCCGCGTCCGTGTAGGAAACGGATGCAGCGGAATACTCTGCATCGGCATAGGCCCACGTGGATTTTCCAGCCCTGGCAGCAGTTCGATGGCAGTCGCTGCAATCCAGCTGAACATTTGGCCCACTGGGCGCACGTCGAATTGGCTTCATATGTAGCGAATGATTCAGCTTAATGGTGCCCAGGTCACGATTAGTTTTATCCGCGGCATCGAAGTTGGGGTGGCCGTCTTCAAAGCTACGAATGTGGCTTGCGTAGAGCGATTTGCCGCTAGCCGCTTCGAGATTGACGTGACATTCGGCGCAAGCTTGATTGCTACTGGTGGTGATGTTGATGCGCCCGCGGTGTTCGGCGTGACACGTTGCGCACGCCGGGCTTGCCGTTTGTGTGGCGTGATGGACGGGTCCGTCGTGGCAGTCGAGGCAAGCGTTGTTCGTCACTTTCGCGGAAAATACGTGGGTCTGTTGCACATGGCACGCGGCACATTCCTTTTCAAGAATGGCGTGTGGCTCGGAAAGGCGCCCGCTGCTGTAAACGCGCGAATCTTTGAAAAAAGTGCGTTCCGCGATCCAGAGGAGCGCTAGCAACGGCAGCAGAAAGCTCAACCAGAATTTCGCGCGTTTCAGCGGCGTCGGCCTCTTGAAATAATTCAGGTCGATGCGTTGCGCCAGTTTCTTGGTTGTTCGTGTTCTCGCCACTCGTCTCTCGCCGCTTCTTCAATACCGCAACGCCATGACCGCATGAACAGCGCCGAGCAAAATTAACGCGAGCGATAGCGGGATGTGCAGCAGCAGCCCCCCGTGTAGCCAGTGGTGCAATCGCTCCTGGCTCGTGAGTTGGCGCGCTTCGTCGCAAATGTCTTCGAGGTCTGCAAGCGTGACGCGCGCTGCCGCTGGCAGCAACGTGCGCAGTCCAGCGAACGCGCTGCCCGCCTTCGCGGCATCGGCCAAGCGCTGGCTGCGTTGTTTCGGCCGCTCCAGGAATGGACGCATCTCGTTCAGGTAAAATCGGCGCAGCGGGGCGCTCTCTTCCTCGCTCAACAAAATAATTTCGGGAGCAGCAGCCACCGCGGCACTCGCGCCTGCACTGACTGCCGCAGAAGTGCGCAACGGAACGGCGGAAGCGGCCATGGTCCGCAAGGCAGTAAAGCCTCCCGCGCGCTGGCCTTCTTCGTTCAATTGTTTCGAGAGTCCCAAATTGCCGCAAAGCGATTCCATCGCGCGATCAGCTTCTACGCGTAGCAGCGTTCGAACGCGGCCGATTTCGTCGTAAATCGTTTCAAGCGGCACGTCCGTAGTCATCACGCGCGGAATATAGTGCTGCAGCGCCGCTCCGAACACGCCGCTGAACACTGTAATCATGAGCAGCCACATCAGCACGCGCGTCAGTGTGCCGCCAAAATGAAATCCGCCATGAAAAAGAATCATCGGCAGCGCGAGCAAGCCGAGCCAGAGATGTCCGCGCATCCATGCCTGCGCGCGGCCGACGCGCCACGTGGGGACGCGTTTCCGCGCGCCCAGGAGCAGCCGATGACGCCGAACGTTAGACTGATGATGCTGCCTCCGCGAGTGCCTTGAGGCGATTCGAATACATACAGGACGTACACGACCGCGGAGATCGTAAGGATTGCTAACGATGCGAGAGCCCAGGCGTATTGCGTGCGGTCCATCCTCATTTCGTGTCGCCCTGGCCCAGCATCTCGGCAAAAAACGTTCGTGGATCAACGCGATGCGCGGCGTCGTGCGGGCACGCGTAGACGCAGCTTGGTTCTTTCAAGTGCGTGCAAAGATCGCATGAAGTAGCTTTTTGTTTGATGGCGGCTTTCTTGCGGCCGGCCCGCTCGGGATCATCAACCAGCACTTCGAACGGATGCAAATTGATATTGCCGTAAGGACAATTCTGCGCGCACAGCCCACACCCGATGCACCAATCTTCAATAATGACTTCCAGCGAATTGCGCCTTCGAATCGAGCCGACGGGGCAGCCCACCATACAGAGCGGGTCGCGACACTGGCGGCAACTGGTGGCAACGAGGTATTGGTCGAAGCGCAAGCCGTCGCGGACGAGCCGAGTGATGCCATCGTGCGCGTCGGCGCAGGCATTCACACAAGCGTCGCAACGCGTGCAATTTTGCAAATCCAGAATCAACAGGCTCTGCGCTTCCATCAATCCCTGCGAGAGGAATTGATCGATGGGCACGTTGTGAACCATCTGCATGCGCTGCTGGTTGGCGGCGCGGCGTTCGGCAGCCACAGCTTCGAGGCCGGTTCGAACGCTGGGGAAACGCGTGACCATGTCGAGGAAATCGCCGCCGGAGATTCGCACGAGCTCGACGTGATCGAGCGCGGTGCACGTCGCGGTTCGAACCCCGCCGCCCAGCAAACCGATCTCGCCGAAATAATCGCCGCGCGAAAGATAGGCAAGCACCAGCTCACCACCGGGATAGTTCTCCGAAACCTTCACGAATCCGATGCGCACGAGATAGAAGCTGTCTGCTGGGGTGCCTTGCTGAGCGATAACCTGGCCGGGCGCAAAGCGATGCAGCTCTACGCTTTCCTTGAGGTGCTCGATGAACTCCGGCGAAAGGTACGCGAACATAGGCACGCCACGAAGATGATTCTCCAGGGCGCGGCGTCGATAGGTCTGATCGAGCTGCGCGCGGAAGGTTTTGTTCTTGAGCATGATGTCCAGAACGTTGCGCAGCATTTCGAACGCCACAACATCCGATTCCGCGATGACCGTCGCGGATCGCGGATAAAAATTCATGCAGGTCATCTCGCCGAAGAGGTCGCCCGGGCCAAGTTCAGCGACAGGATTGCCGTACGCGAGATCCACGGAAGCATCGATGGGGATGGTCCTATCGCGCGTTTCTTCTTCGCGCTTGTCTTCCTCGCGCGCCGCGAGCGTGCTGGTCAGCCGCTTGAAAAATCCTTTTGCGCCCCCTTGTGTTTTCACGTGAGCGATGGGAGTGGAGATGGAAACTTTCGCCCGGCCTTCGAGAATGTAGAACGCCGTGGAACCGAATTCACCTTCGCGGCAGATAAGTTCGCCTTTGCGGAAGCGCCGTTTGACAATGGCGCCGCGATTGAGCTCCAGGAATGTGCCGGACACGCCTTTGAAAACGGGAATCTGCAGGAGATCCTCGGCTTCGAATCCTTGCGCGTCAGCACCTGCGGCGATAGCCGTGCCCACAACGCTTTTGTTGGTTAGCGCACCGGTTGGGCAGGAGACCATGCATTCGCCGCAGGAGATGCACGTGGAATCGCCCATCGCCGAATTGAGATCAAACGCGACGCCCGCGGAATAACCTTTGCCCATGCGGCCGAGGACGAAATTGTTTTTGATTTCGTCGCAGCCGCGTATGCAGCGGTCGCAGAGAATGCAGGCGTCGTGGTCGACGGCAATGGCCAGCGAAGAATCGTCCTTACCGCGCGCCACGGTGCGTTTTGCGAAGCGCGGCTGCACAGCCCCGGCGGCTTTCGCGAGCGTCTCCAACTCGCAATCACCTGAATTCTGCTGGCGCGCGCACGGGGAAGGATGATCGGACATCATCAGTTCGAGAACCGTCTTGCGCGCGGCCAAAACTTTTTCGGAATTGGTGATAACTTTCATACCCGGCTCGACAGGCCGGACGCACGAGGCAGCGAGAACGCGCGCTCCGGTATCCACGACGCAAACGCGGCAGACGCCCACGGGAGTCTGGTTTTGCAGATGACAGAGCGTGGGGATGGTGATGCCGTTCATGCGCGCTGCGTCGAAGATGCTGGTGCCTGCGGGCACGCGGAAGGGTTGTTCGTCGAGCGTGATATCGACGAAGCCGGGCGGTGTGGTTGCAGTCGTCATACTACGGGCGAATCCCCAC
>WNFJ01092169.1_pt2 | contig 26611 bp, 22 predicted proteins | sample 5400461 | NCBI WGS metagenome assembly WNFJ01 (sample SAMN13153349, study PRJNA577476) | soil metagenome | isolation source: 115 cm saprolite on Douglas fir-dominated hillslope | place: USA:California | collected 2013-09-17
GATGATTCGCGAATAGGCGCTTGCGCCCGCGACGATCATTTTGGGTTTGTGTTCGGCGGCAAGCTTCTCAATTTCTTCGTAGTCGATGCGCTCGTCTTCTTTTTTCACACCGTAGGCGACGAATTTGTACATCCGGCCGGAGAAATTCAGCGGGTGCCCGTGCGTCAGGTGCCCGCCGTGCGAGAGATTCATTCCGAGAACGACGTCGTCCTTCTGCAGAGTGGACATATAGACGGCCACGTTGGCGGATGTGCCGGAATGTGCCTGCACGTTGGCGTGTTCCGCGCCGAAAAGTTCCTTGGCGCGTTCGATCGCCAGTTGCTCCACTTTGTCGGCGTATTCGCAGCCGCCATAGTACCGCTTGCCTGGATAGCCTTCGGCGTACTTGTTGGTAAAGATGGAGCCCATGGCTTCGAGCACCGCTTCGGAAACGAGATTCTCCGACGGAATGAGCTCGAGACCGGTGGCTTGGCGCTTGGCTTCGTCGCGGAGGAGGCCGGCGATTTGCGGGTCGACGGAGTCCAGCGGGCGATTCATGCGGTCATTGGCGGCGGTGGTGATCTTGGTCATGAAGTGGCCTCATCCTGCAGGGTGCGTTTGCGCTCGTTGTGCGGGCGGTGAGGCGATTTTATCGGATGGAGTGGAGGAAAGCCAATTTGCTGTGACCTGAAGGAGAGCCGACAGTTGAAAGTTCAAAGGAAAAGAAGGATCTAACGCAGAGGGCGCAGAGGACGCAGAGTTCGACGAGAAGAGGTAGCAGGGAGATTGGTGGCTCGTGGGTGGCAGATGAAGCGTCGAGCAACGCATCGCTTCCGCAGGGTCAGGAGCCGGCGCCTTTCTTCTGGACGAGGAGCGGCTGGCCGGTACGGAGAAGCTGCGCATGCAGCCAGAATAAGGCTTCCGGGTGAAGAGCCCACGCTTCGCCGAGAATGTCCACGCATACGAGGGCTTCCTCGTCGCTGCCTAAGCTGTAAGAATCAGGCATTTCCTTCGGGAACTTCTTATTGGCAGCCAGGTAGAGTTCGACGTGGGGATTCTCCCGGCGGGCTTGGTGGAGGGCTTTGGCGGCGCCTGCGAAATCAGCGGAGAGAATGCGTTCCAGAGTGCGGCCCCAGGCGAAGACGGCGGTGCCATCGTCCCCATACTCCTGCAAGAGCCGCTGCGCGCCTTCGAGATTGTCGTCGGCGAGGTATGCGCCCAGCAGAAGGTCGCGGATGCCCTGGTTGTCATTGGGATTCAGTTCGAGGAGGGCTTCGTAATGTTTGATGGCCTTGGAAACTTGACCGTCTTCGTACAAGGCTTCGGCCAGATGCTGACGAGCGCGCATGTAGGGTCTAGTTTCGAGGATGCCCCAGAAGTGCCCTTTGTTTTTCTTGAAGAAAGATGCACCTAGCAAGCGGTCGCCCGCTTGGACTGCCCGTTCGAGGGCGGCGATAAGTTCGCCGGGGGAATTCGCGCTCAAATCCGCGGCGATCAAGAGCGCATCGACGCAATCCGGATCTTTCTCGAGAGCCTGCTTGGCGAAGGAGGCTGCCTCTTCTTCACACTCGGCGTCCATGGCGCGATAGGCGAGTTCCTGCGCTTCTTCCTTGGTGGTGACAGGCGGGGTGTCTTGCAAGGCTTCCTTAAGACCCGGGCCGAACAGTGTTTTCAAATGTGCATTCATCTCATCCACGTTCTTGAACTCGCGGTTCCCGAGGACTCGATGTACGTCGCGCATGGCTTGCTCGGTGAGAGTGCGAGACGGCGTGGGGGGAATAGCGGATTTTTTGGAAGCCGAGCCTCGGGAACCCGAGGTGCGCTTTGCCGGTCTCTTATTGTTATTGTCGGCCATGAGGATTGGCTGTGATGCCGGAATGGACTCAGAAAACGGTGAGAGGATACCACAGCCAGCAGAAAAAGAGGCGCGGCGTTCGAGCGGTGAACTGCGACGCCGCGTCAATTAGAATTCCGTGAAGTTCACCCGCCTGGTTGCGACGAATGGTATATTAGCCGCGAACCCAGCCTCATTCGAATGAAACGCGATCGCTGTTCAGTCCAACATCACCAATCCAAGGGGGCGCAGCGAAACAATGTCCATGCCTAGAACAAGTTTCCGGCGAAGTAAGTTTTGGCCGCAGCGGTGGCGCCTCTTTGCGTGCGCCGTGGTGGCTGTATGTGTGGCGGCGGTAGCGCTCCGCGCGCAGGACAAGAATCCTTTTGCCGGCGATGCGAAGGCTGCGAAGCTGGGTGAATCGCAGTTCCGGGCGAATTGCGCGTTCTGCCACGGGCTGGGCGCGCGGGGCGGCGGCCGGGGGCCTGATCTCAGCCGCGCGCAGAAGCGTCATGGCAATTCCGACGCCGACCTGTTTCGAACGATTAACGAAGGTGTCCCCGGGACGGCCATGCCGCCGAATGGGGCGACGCAGCAGGGTGTGGGAATGACGGAAGAAGAGATCTGGCAGGTGATTAGCTACATTCGCAGCGTGCAGGTGAAGGCTCCTGCGCAACTTGCGGGAAATGCGGCGCACGGAAAAGAACTTTTTTATGGCAGCGCAGCGTGCTCCACGTGCCACATGATTCAGGGGAAAGGAGGGCGGCTCGGACCGGACCTCAGCACGACCGGTTCGGCGCGCTCGACCGACTATCTGGTGGAGTCTTTGCGCAGCCCGAGCCGGCGGCTGGCACAGGGCATTTCCGAGGCGATGAAAGAATTTTCGCAAGAATACGAGACCGTCACGGTGGTCACCGCAGACGGAACGAAGTTCATGGGCGTGGTGCTGAATGAAGACCATTTCACGCTGCAAATGATAGACACGCGCGAACAGCTGCATTTGTTCGAAAAAGACAAGCTGCGATCCTTGGAGAAGAGCCGCGAATCGCTGATGCCGGCTTACGATCAGAAAATGTTGAGCGAGAAAGATCTGCAGGATTTGATTGCGTACCTGCTTGCGGTGGGTGCCCAATGAAACACGAATCGATGCCCTGGACAGTCAAAAGCAGATTCCTCGCTTCGCTCGGAATGACACATCTACTAGTCTCAGCGCTGGTCTTCTTGGTCCTGGTAGGTGGTGCTGCGTCTTTGCTTAACGCGCAGGTGACGCCGCAGCGGCTGCTGGATTCGGCGAAAGAGCCGCAGAACTGGCTGATGTATTCCGGCGACTACGCAGGGCGGCGGTTCAGCGCGCTCGACCAGATCAACACTTCGAATGCGGCGAAGCTCGTTCCCAAATGGGCTTACCAGACGATGGCGGGCGGGAAATTCGAAACGACTGCGCTGGTTGTGGATGGAATTCTTTATGGCACCGGCCAGGACAACCGCGCTTTTGCCCTGGACGCGCGGTCGGGCCGGCCGATCTGGCAATATCAACGTGCTCTGCCGGCCGATATTCGTCCGTGCTGCGGGCGCGCGAATCGCGGGCTGGCCATTTTGGGCGACAAAGTTTTTCTTGGCACGCTCGATGCGCACGTTATCGCGCTCGATTCCAAGACAGGCAACGTGGTCTGGGATGTCGCCCCCGTGGACTATCGCGGAGGCTATAGCATCACTCTTGCGCCGCTGGCGATCAAGAACCTCGTGATCATCGGAGTGTCTGGCGGAGAGTATGGGATTCGCGGCTTCATTGACGCGTACGACGCCGGGACCGGCGAGCGCAAATGGCGCTTCTACACAGTTCCAGGTCCGGGCGAGCCGGGACATGAAACTTGGGAAGGTGATTCCTGGAAAATTGGTGGGGCGCCCGCGTGGATCACGGGCACTTACGATCCCGCGACCAATACTACTTTTTGGACCACGGGCAATCCTTCGCCTTCGAATCGTGGCGAAGGGCGCGCGGGCGACAACCTCTACAGCAATTCTCTGTTGGCATTGGAACCAGAGACAGGAAAACTCAAATGGTATTTTCAATTCTCGAAGCACGATGAGCACGACTACGATGCCACGCAGGTGCCCGTCATGGTTGACCAGGGGGACCGGCGCTTGATCCTGCAAGCGAATCGCAACGGGTTTTTTTATTTGATCGATCGCAGCAATGGAAAGCTCGTGTTCGCGAACCCGTTCGCGAAAGTGACTTGGAGCGACTCGAAGGATGCGAGCGGCGTTCCCATTGCGCGAAAAGACGCCACGCCGACGCTGGAAGGAAATCGCGTGTGCCCGGGCGCGGCTGGGGCGACGAACTGGATGTCGCCTACCTACGATCCGCAAACGCAATTGTTCTACGTTACGGCCCGGGAGCAGTGTGACGTGTTCAGCACGGCGCCGCAGGCGTACGAAGCGGGGCATGCCTACTATGGCAGCGCGTATTTTCCGAACGACGATGCCGCGCCGTTCACCGGGGCGCTGCGCGCCATCGATCCGAACACCGGAACAATGAAATGGGAATGGAAGCATCCTTCGCCGACGTGGTCCGGAGTGCTCTCCACCGCGGGGGGGCTCGTCTTCACCGGAGACGCGGAAGGAAACTTCAGCGCGCTCGAAGCCGCTTCAGGCAAGGCGCTTTGGCACTTCCAGTGCGGCGCGTCGGTGTATTCCTCGCCGATGTCCTTTGCAATCGACGGAAAACAATATGTCGCTGTCGCTGCGGGGTCGGCGCTCTTTACGTTCGCTTTGCCGTAAGCGTTGCAGCAGCGTTTTCCCTCAGGATGTTCCATACAAAGAAAGTTGTACGCAGCGGCGAGCGCGAACGCCGAAATCACGCTATACTTAGAGGGTTATGCTCTCGGTCAATAACATCACCATGCGCTTCGGCCCGCGCGTTCTGTTCGAAAACGTGACGTGCACCTTTATGGCCGGACGCCGCTACGCCGTCACCGGGCCGAATGGCGCGGGCAAATCCACGTTTATGAAGATTCTGACTGGGGAGATCGACTCGACCAGCGGATCGATCACGCGGCCGAAGAAGATGGGCGTTTTGCGGCAGGATCAGTTTGCGTTTGACGAATACCGCGTCATCGACACGGTCATTATGGGGAATGCCTCGCTGTGGAAGGCGCTCGAAGAACGTGACGCGCTCTATGCCAAACCGCACGACGCATTGACGGATGCGGATGGAATGCGGCTTGGGGAGCTCGAAGGCATGGTCGGTGAAGAGGGCGGGTACACGGCGGAGGCGGATGCCGCGGTGTTGCTCGACGGCCTTGGCGTGGAAGCTTCGTTGCACGAACGCAAGATGGGTGAATTGCAGGGCGGGCAGAAAGTGCGCGTGCTGCTGGCGCAGGCGCTCTTTGGGAATCCGACGGCGCTGCTGCTGGACGAACCGACGAACAACCTGGACCTCGATTCGGTGCACTGGCTGCAAAGATATCTTGGCGACTACGAAGGCGTGCTGATCGTCATCTCGCACGACAGGCACTTTTTGAACAGCGTGTGCACGCACACCGCGGACATCGATTACGAGACGATCATCATGTACGTCGGCGGGTACGACGAGATGGTGGTAGCCAAGACGCAGATTCGCGGGCGCATCGAGGCGGACAACGCCAATCGCGAGAAAAAGATCGCGCAGTTGCAGGAATTTATCGCGCGGTTTTCCGCGGGCACGCGTTCTGCGCAGGCGACTTCACGCAAGAAAGAAGTCGAGCGCTTGCAAACGGCGGAACTGGCGAGAAGCAACATCCAGCGGCCGTACATTAAATTCGATATGAAGCGGAATTCAGGTCGGCACCCGCTGGAGATTCGCAGCGTCGAGAAGTCCTATGAAGACTTGAAGGTGATTCCGCGCTTTTCGGCGAGCGTGGTGCGCGGCGAAAAAATCGCGCTGATGGGCCGCAACGGCGCCGGTAAGACCACGCTGCTGAAGTCGCTGGTTCGCAACGCGCCCGGATTTATCGAAGACAAGGACCAGCAGTTCCCGATCGATGGCGGCGAGGTTAGGTGGGGGCACGAAGTGGCCGTGGGCTACTTCGCGCAGGACCACGGCGAGTCCATCACGAAAGGCATGACGGCGATCGACTGGTTGTGGCAGTTCGACCCCTCTGCCTCACAACAAGAGTTGCGCGGATTGATGGGGCAGATGTTATTCAGCGGCGAAGATGCGCTGAAGCCGACGCGTGCGCTTTCCGGCGGCGAGTCCGCGCGGCTGATTTTTTGCCGGCTGATGTTGCAGAAGCCGAATTTCCTGGTGCTTGACGAGCCGACCAACCACCTCGACCTGGAGTCCATCAACGCGTTGAACATTGCGTTGCAGCGGTACGACGGGACGGTGCTCTTGGTTACGCATGACCACGACGTGATCGACGAAGTCGCGACGCGCATCTGGCATTTCCAGGGTGGGAAAATCGAGGACTTCAAGGGGCCCTACGAAGAATACGTGGCGTACGCGGAGCAGCAGGCTTCTTAAGAAACCGAGCTTCAAGATTCTTTGTTGTTTTCATAACGCGCGTCCCGCGGCAGCACCGGACGCCCACGCCCACTGAAAATTGAATCCACCCAGATGACCGGTGACGTCCACGACCTCGCCAATGAAAAACAATCCTTTGACCTTCAGACATTCCATCGTCTTGCTCGACAATTCATCGGTATCGACGCCGCCTGCCGTCACTTCTGCCTTTTCGTAACCCTCGGTGTCCGCAGGCGTGATCACCCATTCGTGTGCCTGCTTCTCCAGTTTTGCCAGAGCATCATTGTTCCAGGCGGTGGGGGCATGGTTTTCCAGCCAGCGGTCGGCGAATCGCTTCGGCAGAATTCCCTGAAATGCCATTCGCGCCGCTGCCATATTGCGAACTTTCGATGTGCGAATCGCCTCAGCCACCTCACTATCGGGAGCCAGATCGATGTGGATAGACTGGCCCTTCTCCCAATAGGAAGAGATCTGCAGTATTGCGGGTCCGCTCAAGCCGCGATGGGTGATCAGCATTTTCTCGCGGAAGGCGTGATGATCTGCCTGCGCGATTACTTCTGCAGAGACGCCTGCCAAGTCGCAGTATCGGCTGCGATCTTTGCCGGCCAGGACGAAGGGCGCCAGCCCGGGCCTGGTCTCCACGATTTTCAATCCGAATTGACGCGCCAGTTCGTAGCCAAACGGTGTCGCCCCCATTTTTGGGATCGAAAGTCCGCCGGTCGCAACTACAAGGACCGGCGCGCGGAATTCGCTGGATTCAATGCGTACCACGAACTCGGTGGTGCGCTGCACTTCCCGGATTCGGTTCTGCAGAAAAATCTGCGCTCCTGCCGCCTGGCACTCCGATTCCAGCAAGTCGATGATGTCTTGTGCGGAGCGGTCACAGAAGAGTTGCCCGAGCGTTTTTTCGTGGTAAGGAATGCGATGCTTTTCGACCAGCGCGATGAAATCCGCGGGCGTGTACCTTGCCAGCGCGGATTTCGCGAAGTGTTCATTCGCGGAAATGAAATTTTCCGGCTGGCAATGAATGTTGGTGAAATTGCAGCGTCCCCCGCCGGAGATGAGAATCTTCTTCCCGATTCGATCGGCATGCTCGAGTATGGCGACGCGCCGGCCGCGTTTGCCGGCCTCGATGGCGCAGAGTAGTCCCGCGGCCCCGCCGCCAAGAACCAAGGCGTCAAATTTGCGCATCAAGAACGAGTCTCACTTGATTGGGAAGCAGCCGTCTGCGGAGTTTCCGTCGCCATGACCCTCAAGGTTAAACTATGTATAGGAGAAGACCGAGAAAATTGCCTCCGATCATCAGCGCGCAAGGATTGGCGAAGAGGTACGGCGCCGCCCCGCTCTTCCGGAACATTTCGTTTACTGTCTCGGAAGGGGACCGCATCGGCGTGATTGGGCCGAATGGTTCGGGCAAGTCGACGCTGCTGGAGATCCTCATCGGCCGCGTCAAGCCGGACAGCGGGGATGTGGCGATTCGCAAGGGCACGCGGCTCAGTTACGTCTCGCAGATTTCGGAGTTTGCTGAGGGCGTGACGATTCGCTCCGTCATCGAGGCCGCTCTCGTACGAACGGCCGTTCCCGAAGCCGAGCGCGCTTCACGTTTTGCCGAAACGCTGGGCCGCGCGGGTTTTACGGATCTTGATGTGCACGCCGCGACGCTCTCCGGCGGCTGGCGCAAACGCCTTGCCATTGCCGAGGCCCTGGTCCAGGCGCCGGACATTTTGCTCCTGGACGAACCCACCAAATTCAGTGGCTCGAATCCGTTTTGCAGAGCGCGGCGTTCGCGTGCGTAGTGGTCAGCCACGACCGTTATTTCCTGGAGAACGTCGCGAACGAGATGGTGGAACTCAATCGCGCTTACGAAGATGGCGCGCTCCGCGTGAAGGGAAATTACAGCGCGTTCCTGGAGGCCGAGGAGCTGTACCTGCACGCGCAGAAAAAGCGGCAGGAGTCGCTGGAGAACCGCGTTCACACCGAGCTCGAATGGCTGCGCCGCGGACCGAAGGCGCGAGCTACGAAGGCCAAGGCGCGCATCGATAAAGCACACGAGATGATTGGCGAGCTCGCGGAGATGAACGCCCGCAGCCGCACCGCCAGCGCGGAAATCGATTTCTCCGCGACGAACCGGAAGACCAAGCAGCTCATCACGCTTGAAGGCGTTTCGTTCGGCATCGGCAGCCGCATGCTCTTCAAAGACATTCATTTCAGTGTCACGTCGGGGATGCGAGTGGGGCTGGTGGGTCCGAACGGGAGCGGCAAAACAACCCTGCTACGCCTGTTGCGTGGAGACATCAAGCCAGAATCCGGCAAGATTCGGCGCGCCGACGGACTGCGGATCGTATACTTCGACCAGAACCGCGAACTCGATCCCGACAGTACTTTGCGCCGGGCGCTCGCACCGGATAGCGACGCGGTGATTTATCAGGAGCGCGTGATTCACGTCGCTGCATGGGCCGAACGATTTCTTTTTTCGGCTGAAAATTTGAATCAGCGGGTCGGCAGGCTGTCCGGGGGCGAGCGGGCCCGCGTGTTGATCGCACAATTGATGCTTCAGCCCGCGGACGTCCTGCTGTTGGACGAACCGACCAACGATCTGGATATCCCCACGCTGGAAATTCTGGAAGAGAGCCTGCTGGAATACAGCGGGGCGCTGGTGCTGGTCACGCACGACCGATTTATGCTGGACCGCGTCTCAACCGTGGTTCTTGGACTCGATGGCCGTGGAAGCGCGGAGCGTTTTGCAGATTATTCGCAGTGGGAAGCATGGCAGCGCTCGCAGTTGGCAACGGCTGCCGCCAGGTCAGCGGATGGAAACCGGCGCCCTCGCTCTACTGGCGACGAAGCTCCGCGGGCCGCTGCCAAAAAGAAACTCTCCTATACCGAAGCCCGGGAATTCGCCGCCATCGAGGGCCGCATCCAGGAAGCCGAGCAGATGTTGCATACCAAGCGCGCCGCACTCGAAGATCCTGCAATCACCAGCGATCGAGTGAGTCTCCAAAATGCGTGCACGCAATTGGACGAAGCACAGAAGTCCGTTGACGCGCTCTACGCGCGCTGGGCGGAGCTTGAACACAAACAGGCCTGACTATTTTCCGAGGAAACTCTTCCAGCGGAGCCAGGCGTCGGCGCGCGCCTTCTTGTCGGGATCTCTTGCATCGGGAGCTTCGCCGGCACGCATGAAGCCGTGTCCGGCGCCCTCGTAGGTTACAGGGTCGTAGGTTTTGCCGGCCGCCTTCATTTGAGTGATGGTATCTGGAATGGTCGCGTCGATGCGTGCATCGTTCCCGCCATAGAAGCCGTAGACAGGGGCTTTGATGCGCACCATCGCGTCTTTGTCCGGCGGCCCGCCGTAGAAAACAAAAGCAGCCGCCAGATCGGCGCGATTAGTGGCAAACCGAAAAGTTTGACTGCCACCCCAGCAAAATCCACCAACAAAGATCTTGCCATTCGAAGCGGGGAGCTTCAGTGCATAGTCCGCAGCGGCATTCAAGTCTGCCGTCACCTGGTCGGGATTCAAATGACTGACGGCTTCCATTGTCTTGCCTTCCGCAAAATCGCTGCTGCGGCCGCCGTTCGGACCCATGCCGGAAAGAAGATCGGGAGCCACAGCGATGTAACCAGCCGCGGCAACCTGGTCCGCCAAGTCCTGCACCCAGTCCGTCATGCCAAAGATTTCATGGATAACCAGAACCACAGGAGTCTTGCCCTTCGACTCGGGATAGACGACAAACGTTTCGACCGAGCGGCCATCGTGCTTCACGGTGACCCACTCGCGGTGGCGCGGAGATTTTTCCAAAGCGGCTTTGGCCCAGTCCTGCGCCGAGGGGAAGGGTGTGGCAAAAAGAATCAGAAGGGAAAGGAAAGTGATCCGTTTCATGGTGTGGTTCCTCCCTAAGAGAAGTTCGCCAGCCGGATGCGAACGAGAAGGTGTTCGTGCAGAACGAGTGACATTGTAATGACGCACGGCAGGGCCTGCAAGGCCGAGAGGAGACCTTTCCTTCCGTTGCATGCAGTTACGATGCATGCGTTGACACGCTTGCGGGCGTCCGATACGCTTTTGAGTTTACTCAGCTTGAGTTATTGCATCTGAGAGGAACGGACGAACCGCCGCATGGCCGAAGAAAAGCTTCCTACCCGCGCACAAGATTTTTCCGAGTGGTACAACCAACTGGTCCTGAAGGCGCAGCTCGCCGATTACGCGCCGGTACGCGGCTGCATGATCGTGCGGCCCTACGGATGGGCGCTGTGGGAAAACATCCAACAGGCGCTCGACCGCCGATTTAAGGCCACCGGCCATCAAAACGTGGCGTTCCCGATGCTCATCCCACGCAGCTTCATCGATAAGGAGAAGCACCACGTCGAGGGATTTTCGCCAGAGCTTGCGGTTGTCACCATCGGCGGCGGAGAAGAGCTTGCGGAACCCCTGGTAATTCGTCCAACGTCGGAGACCATCATCGGCCATATGTGGTCGAAGTGGATCCAGTCGTACCGCGATCTGCCCGTGTTGATGAACCAGTGGAACAGCGTGGTGCGTTGGGAGCTGCGGACGAAACTTTTCCTGAGAACGCTCGAATTTTATTGGCAGGAAGGCCACACGGCGCACGCGACTCGCGAAGAGGCGGAAGCGGAAACACTCCAGATGCTGGATATCTATGCGGATTTTGCGATAAACGACGCGGCCATTCCGGTGATCCCCGGGAAAAAATCCGATGCCGAGAAATTCGCCGGCGCGGACGTCACCTATTCGATTGAAGCGATGATGGGAGACGGCAAGGCGCTGCAATCCGGCACATCGCATTTTCTGGGACAGAATTTCGCCCAAGCCTTCGAAGTCAAATACCTGGACCAGAACGGCCAATTGCAGCATTGTTGGACGACATCATGGGGACTTTCCACGCGCGTCATTGGCGCCATTATTATGGTTCACGGCGACGATCAGGGACTGGTCTTGCCGCCGAAGCTCGCGCCTTATCAGGTCGTCATCGTCCCCATCTTCAAGACGGACGAAGAAAAGGCGTCCGTCCTCGACACCGCGCACAGACTCAAGTCGGAGCTGGTCAAGGCCGGCATTCGCGTCACACTCGATGGACGAGAAGGCCAGAGCCCCGGCTGGAAATTCAACGATTGGGAAATGCGCGGAGTCCCTCTGCGCGTGGAACTCGGTCCCAAGGACGTCGCCAAGCAAGCCGCTGTCCTCGCGCGCCGCGACCGCCCCGGCAGGGAAGGAAAGATCAGCGCATCGCTCGTTGACCTGCCTGCCACCATCGGGCGGCTGCTGGCGGAAATCCAGCAATCGCTTCATGACAAGGCCTTGGTTTTCCGCAAGAGCAACACACACGATGCGAAAACCTACGACGAACTGAAGAAGGCCGTCGAGAATGGCTTTGCCTTCTCCTTCTGGTGCGGGAGCGCCGAGTGCGAAGCCAAAATCAAGGAAGAAACCCGCGCCACCATGCGCTGCATTCCCATGGAGCAGGAAGGTGGAAGCGGGAATTGCGTTTACTGTGCCCAGCCCGCCGCGGCGCGCGCGATCTTCGCCCGGGCTTACTAGGCCCGTTTCTTTCCGGGAACATCTCCCGCGCCAATTTCTCGACACCCCCTCGCGCCGGTGCTAGCTTTAGTAGGACGAGGAATCACGCAGCGACGCTCGCAGCCGCGAGCATCCTGCGGCATAGACGAGCCGGGGGAGATGAATCCAGTGCATCTTGAAGGCATTCGAGAGCGCCGCGCGACGGCGCACCGCCGTTTCGAACGCGGAGAAGGCAAGCTCAAGGCCGTCATTTACCTGGCGATCTTTCTGCTCATGATCTATTCCGCGGTCAAAGTCGTGCCTATTTATGTTTCGAATTACCAGCTTTCCGACAAAATGCAGGAACAAGCGCGCTTCGCGGTGGTAAATCGCTACTCGGAAGAGCAGATTCGCGACAATGTTTTCAAGGTCGTTCAGGAATTGGACATTCCGGCAAAGCGCGACGTCATCAAGGTATTCAACACGAATGCCATCGTGAAGATCTCGATGGAATACACCGTCCCGGTGGACTTGTTCTTCTACCACACGGATCTCCATTTTTCTCCGGCCAGCGAGAATAAGGCCCTCTTCTGAATTATCGTTATCTGAGGCATCGTTGCTGCAACCGCGCGATTTCTTGCTGGCAACCCAGTATCGAGGAACACCGTCTTTCCCAGAGTACGGTCTTGCGAGACAATAAGAGTTCAGCCCTCGGGAGCTAAGTCTTGCGCATCCGCGTTCAAAAGGGATTCTTTACTTCGGTCATCGGGCTGAGCATCCTCGGCACGGCCTTCGCCATCTTTCTGGCCGCCGGCGGAGTTTTCACCTACTACTACTTCAAGTACTCGCGCATGATCGATGCGCGGCTCTCCGGCAACGTGTTGGTCAGGCGTGGGGGCCGGATGATCTGGCCGCCTATCTCACCCGCGTGGGATACCGCCCGGTACAGGATGCCAACGCCATCGGCCAATTCACCGTGCAGGCGAACACGGTCGATATCCGGCCTTCGAAGTACTCCTACTTCGCTGGCAACAATGCGTTGGCGGTGCAATTCCGGGGAAGGAGCATTCGATCCATCAAACCGCTTGCCGGCGGCGGAGAACTTGATAGCGCGGAAATCGAGCCGGAACTCATTACCAATCTTTTCGACAGCGCGCGTGAGAAGCGGCGGCCCGTGCGCTATGAAGATTTACCGGTAATGCTGGTAGACGCGATTCTTTCCTCCGAGGACAAGCGTTTCTTCGAACACGGGGGCTTTGACTTCATCCGCATCGTGGGAGCGGCGTGGGCCGACGTGCGGCACAGCAGCCAGCACTACCAGGGCGCGAGCACCATCACCATGCAAGTAGCGCGCACGTTCTTTCTGTCGACCGATCGTAATTGGCGGCGCAAGCTGTCCGAAGCCATGATTTCCATCGAGCTCGAACAACGCTTCAACAAGCAGCAAATCTTCGAGCTGTACGCCAATGAAGTTTACCTGGGCAACCGCGGGAGCTTTGGCATTCGCGGGTTTTCCCAGGCCAGCGTCGCTTACTTCGGTAAGGATTTGAGGCAACTGACGCTGCAGGAGTGCGCCTACCTCGCGGGGATCATTCGCGCGCCGAATTACTATTCGTCCGCAGACCGTCACCCGGAGCGCGGAGTGCAAGCTCGCGATCGCGTGCTGACCCAGATGCTCGAGAACAAATACATCACTGCAGAAGACGTTCAGGATGCCAAGGTCGCACCGCTGAAGATTATCCGGACCTCGATTTCAGGGAGCGAAGCGCCCTATTTCGTCGACATGGTGAAGGACCACCTGCTGGACAAGTATTCCGAGAACGAACTGTTGAGCGAGAATTTCCGCGTTTATACGACGCTTGACCCCGCTTTGCAGCGTGCCGCAGCCGCCGCTGTCGACGTGGGGATGAAGAATGTGGACCTGCTCCTGGCGAAGAAGTACGAGAAGTGGAGGCGCGAGCTGGCCAAGAAGGGAAGTAACGAGCCGATCCCGCAAGCGCAAGTCGCCCTGGTCGCTCTGGACCCGCGGACTGGAGAGATTAAGGCGGTCATTGGCGGGCGCGATTACGGGCAGAGCCAGCTCAATCATGCGCTGGCGCGTCGCCAGCCCGGCTCGGTTTTCAAACCGTTCGTCTATGCCGCGGCATTCGACAATGCCGTTGACGGCGTGCAGCCGGTCATCACGCCGGCCACGACGATCGACGATGAGCCGACGACGTTTGAATTCGACGGCAAGGAATACACGCCGAACAACTATGGGGAAAGATTCATGGGGCGGGTCACGGTGCGCGACGCGCTGACGAATTCGCTAAACGTGGCAACCGTGAAAGTGGCGGAACTCATCGGCTACGGCCGGGTCGTGCAAGTCGCGCGGAAAATGGGCCTCGGCACGAACATTCAGCCGACGCCAGCGGTCGCGCTCGGTGCTTATGAAATGACCCCCGTCGATGTCGCCGCGGGATACACAACATTCGCCACCATGGGCACGCGCTCCGAGCCCCAGTTTCTGCGCATCGTTGTCAACGCGGACGGCACTCCGCTCGAAAAGTTCACTCCGCAAACCCACCTGGCTTTGGATCCCCGGGTCGCATTTTTGGTCGACAGCCTGCTGAAAGACGTTCTGAACAAGGGCACCGGCGCAGGCGTCCGCGCCCGCGGTTTCACCCTGCCCGCGGCCGGAAAGACCGGGACATCCCGCGACGGATGGTTCGCGGGGTTTACCTCAAACCTTCTCTGCGTGATCTGGATCGGCTTCGATGACAATCGCGAGCTGGGAATGACCGGCGGGGCTGTAGCGGCACCGATCTGGGCAGACTTCATGACGCGCGCCACCTCGCTGGCGCAATATCGGGACGTAAAGGATTTTACGATGCCCGAAGGAGTGCAATCCGTGCTCATCGATCCGGATACCTTGCAGCTTGCGACGGCCAACTGTCCAACGACCCGGGAAGAGGTCTATGTGGCGGGCTCTGCACCGACCGTATACTGTGAGGTCCATGGGGGCCACAACCTTCTAACTACTACGGGCTCTATCCTCTCCCGAGTCTTTGGCGGCGGGCCCAAAACGGCGCAGACGGATGCAAATGGCCAGCCCGTCGCACCCTATGATCCCAACCGGCCGCCCGATGCGACCGGCCAGGGTCCGGCTGTACCTTCGGAGCAATCCGGCGAAAAGAAAAAGAATCCTTTACAGAAGATTTTTGGTATCTTTGGAGGCAAGAAGAAGGACCCCGACCAGGCCAAGCCTAAGCCGGAGAAGGGAGATTCGCCATGATCCGGATCAGAATGGCGTTTCCAGCAGTTGTTCTCCTCCTCGCTCTTTCCATACCCTCTACAGGACAGACTTTCGTTGAAACCCCGGGTGCGCCAGTGGCGCCGCGCGTGGCCCAATCCCCGTCGCAATCGCCGGCAGAGTCCTCCGTCATCGTCGTGAAGCCGGAGCTCACCGACGAGCAGCTTGCCGATCTTTACATGGCGCGGAAGGATTTTCGCGAGGCGGCCTTCTCCTATAAGCGGCTTGCCGATCAGTACCCCCAGAATCCGGTGTATCTGAATAAGCTGGGGATTGCGCTGCACCAGCAAGCAGCCTTGGGAGCGGCGCTGAAGTATTACGAGCGCGCGTCAAAGGTTGATCCTTCTTATGCCGATGCGCAGAACAACATCGGAACAATTTGGTATCAGCGGAAGAAGTACGGCCGGGCCATCAAGGCGTACCAAAAGGCGATCAATATTCGCAATGACATGGCTGTCCTCCACAGCAACCTCGGCTACGCCTACTTTGGCGACAAGAAATACGTGCAGGCCATCTCCTCGTTCCGTCAAGCACTGGCTCTGGATCCGCAACTTTTCGAGCACAGCAACTCGAGGAACGGGTCGGTTCTGCAGGACCGCTCCGTGGGTGACCGGGGCCGATTCTATTTCCTGCTTGCAAAGTCGTTCGCGGAAGCGGGTAACCTGGAGCGCTGCCTGATTTATTTGCGCAAAGCCAAGGATGAAGGCTACAAGGAGCTTTCGGCCGCGAAAACCGATCCTTCTTTTGCGGCGGCCCTGAAGGATCCGGCGATACAAGAAGTTCTTGCTCCCAAGCCTCCCGACAGCACGCAACCCTGAACCGGTTTCGGTCCGGCGATTTCAGGTCCTATCCGCACGTCCGGCGCGAAACGCGCCCTGGCCTCTGTTACAATGCAACAGACATGGAGCGCCCTTTCTTCAGCGCGCGTTATCTGATTCTGCTTTCCGCTGTAGTCGTTCTTGGAACCACTTTGGCTGCCGCGCATCAATCAGCTCCACCTCCTAGCGCGGGTTCGGCCGCGGCCCATCAGCAGGGAATCTATCTGGTTTTTCCATTTGAAAATGCCGGCGCATCCCCACGATTGGATTGGCTCGGTGAGGGACTGGAGGAGTTGACCATCCAACGCCTTTCGGGAGCCGGTGAGCAGGTGTATTCCCACGCAGGCCGGCTTGTCGAACTGGAACGGTACGGACTGCCCCGCTCATCGAAACTCAGCCGTGCGACCATGCTTCATATTGGGGAAGACCTCGACGCGGATTTTGTGGTGATTGGCAAATTCACCGTGAATGGTACGTCGCTCACCATCGAGTCACGAATCCTAAGGGTGAGTCCGGCGCGACTACTGCCGGCGTTGCGGGAAACCGGTACGTTGGATTCGCTTATGGACTTGCACTCCCGGCTGGTCTGGCGGATGCTCTCCGCAAACGATCGCAACTATTCGATGAATCTCGCGGAGTTCACGAAACGCCAGCTTCCGCTGCGTCTCGATGCGTTCGAACACTACAGTCGTGGGTTGCTGGCCAGCGAAGATGAGGCGCGTTTGCGCGATCTGCGGGAAGCGGCGCGCCTTGAACCGGAATGGCCGGAACCTGACTTCGCGCTGGGCGAAGCCTATTTCGCGCGGCGCGACTGTGATTCCGCGCTCCCCTGGTACGCGCGGGTGCCGAAAACTCACAATCGTTATGTGGAAGCGGTCTTCGCAACAGGCGTTTGCCGGCTTCTGCTTGGCCAGCCCGACCACGCGGAGGAGTTGTTCATTTCGTTGCAGGAGGCTTTGAAGAACAATGTGGTCTCCGCGGCGGACCTGCCGGAAATTCTGAATGATCTGGCGGTCGCGCGGGCCCGGCAGGGCAAGACGGCTGCGGCGCAAAACGATTTTCGCCGCGCGCTCGAGCTGGATCCCGACGAAGACGACTATCCATTCAATCTTGGCCTCCTCGCGCTGCAGACCAATGACGCCTCCGCAGCAGCGGGATATTTCCGCGAAGCCGCGGAACGCGAGCCGGATAACCCGGAGGACCGGGCGATGCTTATTGCGTCCTTGGAAAAAGCGGACAGGAAGAACGAGGCCGACCAGGAACGTGAGGCGGCCAACGAAGCCTTTGGCCCCAGCGGTGTTCCTGAGATTCGTCTGGATGCGAAGAACGAAACTATGGTGCGGCTGCATCGCATCAAGACCGAGCTCGACGTAACAGCTCTTCGCGCGGAGATTGAAACGGCCGGGTCTCTTGCGAGCGCGGCCGCTTTCGATTCTTCGACCGACACACCCGTAACGCACATTCGGCGCGGCCGGCAGGAACTCTCTGCAGGACACGCCGATGTCGCGGAGAAAGAATTTCGCGCTGTTCTTGCCGCCGATCCAGGCAGCGCCGCGGCGCACCGGGGACTCGCGGAAATTGACCGCCGCCAGGGCAGAATGGATGATGCAGTGAAGGAATTGCAGGCTTCGCTGGAAGCGCGCGATTCCGCGGTGGTGCGAACGATGCTGGCGAAAATCTACCTCGAGCAGAAGAAGCCGGATCTCGCGCGGGCGGAAGTCCAGAAAGCGCTGAAGCTGGCGCCGAACTATGCTGAGGCCAAGCAACTGCTCGAACATCTGCAGAACTACAAAGCAAGCGAGAAAAAACCGGGCGGAGGTGCGCAATGAGCGATTGGTTGCATCAGCGGAGGCGCTCCCTTTGTCTCGACCTGTCTCGATTTGCCGCTTGCTCCTTCTTTCTCTGCGTCCTGTGTGCGGGCGCCATTTTGCTGCTAATGCCTTCGGTTGCGGCGGAGGAACATTCACCTGGCCCTCTCGTTCTCGAACTAAGTCTTGATGGTGAAGTGGAACCTATCCTGGCCACATATATTGATGAAGGTCTCGCTGATGCGGCGAAGCGTCACGCGGCTCTTGTTTTGATCACCATGGACACGCCGGGCGGACTGAGCGATTCGATGAAAGATATGATCCAGCACATTCTGGCGTCTCCCGTGCCGGTTGCCGTTTACGTTTCGCCGACGGGCGGACGAGGAGCCTCCGCAGGGTTCTACATTCTTCTCTCCGCAGACATAGCCGCGATGGCTCCGGGCACACATGCAGGCGCGGCTTCCCCGATCATCGCCATCGGAGGATTCCCTCAGCAAATTGATGAAGTTTTTCGCAAGAAGATCAACCAGGATGCGATGGCGTTTCTGCGGAGTTTTACGGAGAGGCGAGGGCGCAACCCGGAATTGGCGGAAAAAGCCATCACCGAGTCGAAAGCCTTCACCGAGAAAGAGTCGTTGGATGCGAAAATGATCGATCTGATCGCCAGTTCGCCCGAGGATCTGTTACGGCAGCTGGATGGGCGGACAATCAAACGCTTCGACGGAACGCAAGTGACATTGGCGCTGAAGAGTCCGGTCCGCGCGACATTTGAACTTTCCGCGCGGCAAAAGTTTCTCGCGCGAATCGTCGAGCCCGATGTTTTTTTTGTGCTGCTGATACTTGGTGTCCTTGGCCTCTACACCGAATTCACCCATCCTGGCGTTATCGCCCCCGGGGTGATCGGCGGCATCTGCCTGATTCTCGCCCTGTACGCCATGCATTTTCTTCCGGTGAATCTTGCGGGCCTGTTCCTGATTGCGCTGTCACTGGCATTTTTCATACTTGAAGCGAAAGCCCCGAGTCACGGTGTACTGGCCTTCGGTGGAGTTGTGTCGATGTTTCTGGGCGCGCTCTTCCTGATTCGCTCGCCGCTCACGTCCGGAGGAGTGAGCGTGGGCGTCGCGCTCGCGGGGACGCTGCCCTTCGCGGTTCTTGCGGTAGTTCTGATGCGGCTGGTCTTGCGGTCGCGGAAATGGAAGTCGGTGACGGGAAAAGAAGAGCTCATCGGAGCACATGGCGTCACGGTGGCGCGGCTGCCCGCAGGAACGGAAGGCATGATTCGCGTGCATGGCGAGCTGTGGCGAGCCGAATCTTCGCGGCCCGTGCAGGAAGGCGAAACCGTCCGGGTTTTGCGTGTCGAAGGACTGAAGCTGTACGTTGAGCCGGCGGATGTGGCTGTTTCAGCGGCGAAATAAGAGTTCTCACGTTCAGGAGGAAAACATGGAAATTGGTTTTGTCGGGATGGCGCTGATCGTCGGCCTGGTGTTGATCTGGTTCTGGAATTCGATCTATATCATCAAGGAATGGGAACGCGGCGTGGTGCTTCGGCTCGGAAGGTTGATACCCGAAGCAAAGAGCGCAGGCATAAATCTGGTTTTTTGGCCGATTGAAACGCTGTATCGGATTCCGCTCCGGATTGAGACGCTCGACGTTCCTCCTCAGGACATCATCACTCGGGACAACGTCTCGGTGAAAGTCAATGCGGTTTGCTACTTCCGCGTGGTTGATGCCAATCAGGCGCTTTCGCAGGTTCAGAACTACACGTACGCGACTTCGCAGCTCGCGCAAACCACCATTCGCAGCGTCGTCGGACAGTTCGAACTCGATGAAATCCTCTCGCAGCGCGATAAGGTGAATGCCAAGCTCCAGATCATTCTCGACACCGACACCGAACCCTGGGGCATAAAGGTTTCCAAAGTCGAGGTGAAGCAGGTCGACATCCCCGAGCAGATGCAGCGCGCCATCGCGAAGCAGGCGGAAGCCGAACGCGAACGCCGCGCAAAAATAATTCACGCGGAAGGAGAGTTCGAAGCCTCGCAGAAACTCGCCGACGCCGCGAAAGTTCTGGAAACGCAGCCCTCTGCAATCCAACTCCGCTACTTGCAGACGCTGACCGAGATAGGTGTCGAGAAGAACACAACGATTGTGTTTCCGCTGCCCATCGATATTATTAATCAGTGGACTAGCAATTTAGGGGGGCGGCAAAAGTAAGAATGGCTTCCGGGGGAAAACGAGGGGGCGCCGGGGAGCGTGTGCTCGAAAGCCGGCATGTCATCGGTCTGTTTCTGGTGATGATGCTGTTTTCTGCCGGGTTCTTTACGCTGGGCTATCTCATGGGGCGCGACCAGTCCGGCGGACAAGTGCGCGCCGCGACAGACTTTTTCAGGAAGCCGCAGAATTCCGTTTCTCCCAAGACAGATGCGATTTCGAAGCGGGCCAACAATCCCGCCCCTGCCACAACTCCAGCCGGCCCCGCGGCGCCGCCGAATTCGGATTGGGAGTTTTATCACGCGGGCGACAATAAAAAACCCGAGGACCGCCTGAAGCCCGTGGCTACCGGGCCAGCCCCAGCGCAGAAAAACGTACCGGTGCTCGTGAAGACCACCACGGCGCCGAGAAAAGCCGGCGGTTCATCCAAAACTCGGAACGCGCCGCTCATTCCCGGAGGCGCTTATACGTTGCAAGTGGCAGCAGTGACGAAAGAAGCGGATGCGCTGGAACTGGCGGCGCGTTTGCAGAAGAAAAAATTCCCCGCGTTCGTTCTTTCTCCGCATGCAGACAAGTATTACCACGTGCAAGTTGGTCCCTATGCCGATCCAAAGGCCGCCGAGGTGGCCAGGAAAGGCCTCGAGGGCGCAGGTTTTAATGCCATCGTGAAACACTGATGCCTCGGGGCAGTTGGCTCAGCTATCTGCGTCCGCAGGCCGGTGCGGAAATACCTGCGGGCTTGCGCCTCATAATCGCCGCTGCGTCCGGAGCCGCGCTTTCGCTCTCCTACACCGGTCTCCATCTCAGTATCTATTCGTGGATTTGCATCGGGATTCTCCTCTCTTCACTTTTTGGCGCGCGGCCTCGCGTGGCGTTTGCGTGTGGATTCCTTCACGGACTTCTTTTCGTTTTGACGTCGGTGCCGTGGATTGCGACGGTTCTTACCGTTCATGGTGGCCTCTCGGTCGCGGGCGGATGGGGCATCTTGCTTCTGATCGCCATTGCCTGGGGAATTCTCGTTGGCGGTTTTGCTTGTGCCGTACACAGGCTGTCCCCGCCAGAGTATCGAGTTAGCATGCATAGGTGCGCCGTTCATCTGGGTGACATTCGAATTTATCCGCGCGCATTTGCCGGAAATTAGCTTCCCTTGGAATTTGCTCGGTTATCCCGCGGCCGCGAATCTGGGTTTAGTTCAGCTCACGACCATCACGGGAATCTACGGGCTATCCTTTCTTGTGGCGGGCTTTAATGCGCTGCTCTTATGGACGAGCGCATCGAACACGCTGACACTCGGCAGGCGGAGCGCCTGTGCAGCCGCTGTAACGGCAATCCTATTGAGCGCAGCGTTGGCTGGGCCCCGCCTGGTGCCCCAGCCGCAAGCACATCATTTCGCGCGCGCCGTGCAGCTCAATTTCCCGGAAGTGGAATCGTACCCCGCTAATTGGTTTCAGGCGCACGCCGCGGATCTCGACGAAATAGGACGAATCAGCCTCGCCCCTGCCGCGGAAAAACCAGACCTTCTCGTCTGGCCTGAAACCCCCGCTCCTTTCTCGTTCCAAGATTCGCAGTTCGCAAAGCTTGCCTCGACACTGGCGATCCGTTTCGGGCACCCATTCCTTTCAGGGGCCGTCGAATGGAAAGCGCCAGTTGACCCATCGGACCTGGCGCCCCACAGCAGTCTTGTGCCGTACAACAGCGCCCTGCTCTTTGACGCCCAAGGCCAGCGCGTATTCGTATACGACAAAGTTCATCTCGTTCCGTTCGGTGAATACGAGCCGTTTTCATTGATCCATCGCGTGGTCACCAGCGTGTCCGGTGAAGTAGGCGGCTTTCACAAAGGGAACAAATTCGTCGTGGGCCAGCTTCCACGCGGGTATACCTTTGGCGTTTTTATCTGTTACGAAGCGACCTATCCCGGCGAGGTCCGCCGGTTTGCTGCCAGCGGGGCGCAGCTCCTCATCAACATTTCGAATGATGGATGGTTTGGGCGGTCCGCCGCCGCCGAGCAGCATCTTCGCATGGCCCGCGTGCGAGCCGTGGAAAACCGCCGGTGGATCGTGCGCGCGACGAATAATGGTTTTACCGCTTCGTTCGATCCCTACGGCCGCATTTTCGAGCCGCTTCCGCCGGATGTGCGGGCTGCGGCCGATCTTCCCTATGATTTTCGAACGGACGAAACGCTTTACACGCGCTTCGGGGACTGGTTCGCCTGGCTCTGCGTGCTCGTTTCCGTTATTCTAGTTGCGGCGACTTTTCGAAAGGCAAAGTGACGTCCGTTCCCTGACGGGCGATTTACCAGAAAAAAGTATGATCCTCGAAGATCTCCAGCATCGCTACGAAGGGCTCAAGCAGCGCATCACGCTCGTGCGGAGCTATCTTTGACGCACCGCAGTACCGCGAGCGCCTGAAGGCTCTCGAAGCGCGCGCCGCCGATCCCAATTTTTGGAGCAATCAGGAAGCGGCACAGAGCGTTCTCCGCGAACGCAAGCGGGCCGAAGAACAAATTGCCGCGGACGAGAAGCTCACGTCCATCTCCGGCGACATCGAGACGTACATCCATCTCGCCCAGGAAGAGACCAACGTCGAGCAAAAGAACGATCTGCTGAAAGAGCTGGACCGCGAGCTCAGCGCGGCGGATAGCTACATCTCTGAACTGGAAACCAAGACGCTGCTCTCCGGCGAGACCGATCACCTTAACGCCATCATGACCATCAAGCCCGGCGCGGGCGGCACGGAATCCCAGGATTGGGCGTCCATCCTTCTTCGCATGTACCTGCGATGGGCGGAACGCAAGGGAATGGCCGCCGAGGTTCTCGACGAGACTCCCGGCGAAGAAGCCGGCATCAAATCCGCCACGATTCAATTTTCCGGCGAAAATGCATATGGTCTTCTCGCAGGAGAAACCGGAGTTCACCGTCTCGTTCGAATCTCCCCCTTCGACCAAGCCGCGCGCCGCCACACTTCGTTTGCTTCCGTCTTCGTAATTCCTGAAATTGACGACCGCATCGAGATCAACATCCGGCCAGAAGATTTGCGCGTGGACACGTTCCGCTCTGGAGGCAAAGGCGGCCAAAACGTCAACAAGGTTGAGACCGCTGTCCGCATCACCCACCTTCCAACCAATATTGTTGTGGCGTGCCAGGCCCAGCGCAGTCAGGGCAAGAATCGCGAAATGGCTATGAAGATGCTCCGCTCGCGCCTGTATGATGAAGAAATTAAAAAGCGCCAGGCGCACACTGACAAACTTGACGAGAGCAAGCTGGACATTTCCTTCGGCAGCCAAATCCGCTCCTATGTCATGCAGCCTTACCGCCTCATCAAGGACCACCGCACGAAGTTCGAAGTGGGCGATGTGGATCGCGTGATGGACGGTGATCTGGATCCTTTCATCCGCTCCTACCTGATGGCCAAGAAAACGAAGGGAAGGCTCGACGTACAGCCGGACGACGAGGCGGACGTCGCGTAGTGCTTGCCCGATCAATGCGCCAGCTTGCCGTTCGGAGCCTAATTTCGACCGTTCGACGCAGTGGCAAGCCACTTGGAATCAATGCGTTGATTCTTCTCCGCGCGAATGGTAATTTTGTAAGGTTTAGTAGAGTGCCGAATGACGGGGGGTTGCAGTGGGGTGTCCCCCGCAAGTCATGAAGGAGAATCAGTTTGAGCGAAGCCTTACGCAACTTTCTATTTACGTCGGAGTCTGTAACCGAGGGCCATCCGGACAAAATTGCCGACCAGATTTCTGACGCCGTCCTTGACGAGGTTTTGAGGCACGACCCCAAGGGGCGCGTGGCTTGCGAAACGCTCGTCACCACGGGCCTGGCAGTTGTCGCTGGTGAAATCACCACCAGCGCGCATGTCGATTACGACGACCTGGTGCGCAGCACCATTCGCGGCGTCGGCTACGATCGCGCGAAGTACGGCTTCGACGCGGATACGTGCGCCGTCATGTGCACGGTGAAGCGGCAATCTCCGGACATCGCCATGGGCGTGGATACCGGTGGAGCGGGCGACCAGGGCTTGATGTTTGGGTTCGCCTGCGATGAAACCGAAGAATTGATGCCCATGCCTTCGCAAAGCCAATAAAGTTGATTTTCTCCGGCCTGATGGAAAGTCGCAGGTCACTATCGAATACCGCAACGGCCGCCCGGCGCGCGTGAGTTGCGTGGTTGTGTCCACGCAGCACAGCGAAAAGGTGTCGAACGCGGACCTTCGCGACGCCGTCGCCGAGCACGTAATTAAACCGATTATTCCCGCCTCGATGCTGGATGGCAAAACGAAGTATCACATCAATCCAACGGGCCGCTTTGTGATTGGCGGACCTATGGGCGACGCAGGCTTGACCGGGCGCAAGATCATCGTCGACACCTACGGTGGCTACAGCCGGCACGGTGGCGGCGCTTTCTCCGGCAAGGATCCCTCGAAGGTGGATCGCTCGGCTTGCTACATGGCGCGCTATATCGCGAAGAACATTGTGGCCGCGGGCCTGGCGCGAAAGACGGAAGTGCAATTGGCTTACGCCATCGGCGTTGCCGAACCTGTCTCCGTCATGGCGGAGACTTTCGGCACCGCCACGGTGTCGGAAGAAAAAATCACCGCGCTGATCCGTGAGTTTTTTACCCTGACTCCGAAGGGCATCATTGAGACGTTGGACCTGCGGCGTCCGATTTACAAGGCCACCGCTGCTTATGGCCACTTCGGCCGCAGCGGAGCCGGATTCACCTGGGAGCGCACGGACCGCGCGGATGCTCTCCGCAAGGCCGCTGGCCTCGGGAATGCCGCGACGGCGGAAGTCGGAGCTCACCGCTAGCTTCCAAAACAGGGCACACATGACCGGAAGCAAGCGGGCCCATGCCCGGGGACTTGGGGTTACTCACCTTCGGAACGAAATCCACAACTGAGGAGCAAGACTTTGGCAATCGCTGAAATGAAAAAAGGTGATGTGAAGGACATGGGGCTGGCCGATGCCGGCAAGCGCAAGATCGAATGGGCGGCGCAGCAAATGCCCGTGCTCGAATCGATCCGCACCGCAAGCGTTTCGTCAAGGAGCAGCCGCTCAAGGGACTGCGCGTTTCCGCCTGTTTGCACGTGACCAGCGAAACAGCAAACCTGATGATCGCGCTGCGCGACGGCGGCGCCAATGCCGTGCTATGCGCCTCTAATCCGCTATCCACGCAGGACGAAGTTGCCGCTTCGCTGAATCGCGACTACAACATTCCTACTTTCGCCATCAAGGGCGAAGATAACGACACCTACTATTCGCACTTGAGCGCGGCGCTGGAGCACAAACCGCAGTTCACCATGGACGATGGCGCGGACCTGGTTACCATGCTGCTGACCAAGCGCACTGAGCTCGTTCCCAACGTGATCGCCGGAACGGAAGAAACCACCACCGGCGTGATTCGCTTGCGCGCCATGGCCAAGGACGGCGCGCTGAAGTATCCCATCATCGCCGTGAATGACGCGATGACGAAGCATTTCTTTGACAACCGCTACGGCACTGGGCAGTCCACGATTGACGGGGTCATCCGCGCTACCAACGTGCTGCTAGCCGGCCTAAAGGTAGTGATTGCCGGTTATGGCTGGTGCGGCCGCGGCGTGGCTATGCGCGCCAAGGGACTCGGCGCGGACGTGATCGTCACGGAAATCGACCCGGTCAAGGGCATCGAAGCAGCCATGGACGGCTTCCGCGTGATGCCCATGGCCGAAGCGGTGAAGGAAGGCGACGTTTACATCACTGTGACGGGAAACAAGAACGTCCTCCGTGGCGAGCACTTCGAACAGATGAAGAGCGGAGCGATTGTTTGCAACTCTGGGCACTTCAATGTGGAGATTGACATCCCGGCGCTCGAAAAGTTGTCGAGCGGGAAGAAGGAAGTTCGCCCGCTTGTCGATGAATATAAACTGAAGGATGGCTCGTCAATCTTTCCACCGCCGAGGGGCACCCCGCCTCCGTAATGGACATGAGCTTCGCCAACCAGGCGCTTTCTGCCGAATACCTTCGCGCGAACCACAAGAACCTCAAGCCGCAGGTCTATGTCGTGCCGGAGCACTTGGACAAGGAAATCGCCCGCCTCAAGCTCGATTCGATGGGCCACAGGCTCGACAGGCTCACGGCCGAGCAGGAACGTTACCTCGCTTCCTGGAACGAAGGCACGTAATTTGGAGGGTGGCGGCTTGCCGCCGCTTTTCTTCCCGCGGGGCGCAGCATTCTGGCGGAGTCGGGACAGGTGCTGTGCCCTGGCGCGTTTTCTGATAGATTTTTCGCGCTGACGAACACCCATGTGGGATCTCTGCACAAACGCCCTAGATACCGCCAAGCTGCGAGGCGCTTCCTACGGCGACGCGCGCGTGATGCACATGCGCCAGCGCGACCTCACGACGAAGAACGGCCGCGTCGGCACGCTGTCCCAGAGCGAATCGATCGGCCTTGGCATTCGCGTGCTGGCAGATGGCGCCTGGGGTTTTGCCTCCACGGATCGCTTGACCCGGGAAGGCGTCGCAGTTTGCGCTGCGCAGGCTGTTTCCCTTGCGAAGGCCTCGGCACTAGCCAAACGCGGCGAAGTGGTTCTTGCCCCCGAAAAAGCCTACGTGGACAGTTGGCAGAGCCCGTTCCGCAAAGACCCCTTCGAAATTCCCCTCGAAACACAGCTCGCGCT